>Ga0075163_10006228_pt1 | contig 15818 bp, 8 predicted proteins | sample JI1023141ADNA_FD_71478 | JGI IMG/M metagenome (GOLD analysis project Ga0075163, IMG submission 71478) | Wastewater effluent complex algal communities from Wisconsin, to seasonally profile nutrient transformation and Carbon sequestration -... | ecosystem: Engineered > WWTP > Effluent > Algae... | reverse complement strand
GGCACGAGCCCGGCCGGCACTTCGTTCACGAACCCCGCCTCGCCGGTCAGGTACAGGTTCAAGCTCGTCATCAAGTGCTCGCCCGCCAGCACGTCGATCGTCTCGAACGCGACCCGCGACGCGTCCCAGTATCCCGGGTTCTTGACCAGTCGGATGCGATCGTCGACGCGACGCTCGAGCACGCGCCAAGGACCGTTCGTGACCAGGTTCTCCGGCCTCAGGCGCGCGCTGCGCCACGTGTCGGGAAAACGCGCGCGCGCCTCGTCCAGCGCGCGACGATCGAGCGGCGAGAGCGGGTGGTACGCGACCAGGAACAAGAACCACGGCACGGGACGTTCCAGTTCGACGACCAACGTGCGTGCGTCGATCGCGCGGATGCCCACCGTCTCGAACGCGTGTCGCGGCTCGCCGTTCGTGTCGATCTCGGTCGCGTAGGCCTTCGCGCCGCGCACGCCGTGCAACAGGTACGCGTACTCGGCCGCCTCACGCGGGTCGAGCAGGCGTTGGTAGCCGTCGCGGAAGTCGAACGCGGTGACTTCGTCGCCGTTCGTCCAGCGCGAACCGGCGCGGACGTGGAAGGTGTACGTCAACTCGTCGGGCGAGACCTCCCACGACTCGGCCATGCCGGGCAGCGGCGCCAACGTCGCCGGATCGAGCACGCACAAGCCCTCGTACAAGGCGCGCATCAACCGCGCCTCGGGGACGCCCGTGGCTTGCAGGGGATCGAGCGACGTGGGTTCGGCTCCGTTGACGAACGGGAAGTCCGCCGGCGGCAGCGCGGCGCGGGAGGCCAAGGCCGCCAGCCCGACCCCCGAGGCGATCACGAGGACACAACCCGCCAGCCAGGCCGGGATCCGAAGTCCTCGACGCGCGTTCATGCGGCGCAGGATAGCCCTCGGGTCCTCCGTCGCAAGCCATGGAAGGACAACGCGTTGGCGCCTTGACCCTGCCCGCGTGCCGACCTACGGTGACCGGTGTTCCGGCGGTTGCCGCGCGCCCGTGGGCCGCTAGATCACCTTCGGACCGTTCGCGCCGCGTCCGCGGTGACGCGCGCCGCCCTTTCGAGAGGACCCCGAGCATGAGCCCCCGATTCGCCGCGACGCTGCTCCTGGGCGCGGCTCTGTTCCTGGGCGTTGCTCTGTCCGTGTCGGGATGGGGGAGCGCGGCGGTGGTACCGCCGGCGCGTGCGTCGATCGACGCACAGGGCAGCCCCACACTGGACGTGCCGCGGCCCACGAACCCCACGAGCGTTTCGAGCGCTCCGACATCGGCGACCCCGGCGACAACGCCGACAACGGCACCTCGCAACGTCGTCGACGAGTTCCACCCCGATCGCGCGCCGCGCGCGGACGGCACGCGACCCGACTTGCCGACGCCGGCCTACGGCGGTCGCGTGGTCCTCCAGATGGAGTCGATGCCCAAGAGCCTGTGCTACGCGCTCGAGAGTTCGGGCGTCATCCGCCGGCTCTTGTACGAGCTGCACGAGACGCTGCTCGTCCGCGACTGGGACAAGTGCGAGATGAAGCCGCGCCTGTGCCGGAGCTGGAAGGTCGACGAGGGAGGTCGGACGTTCACGTTCCACCTGCGCGACGACGTCACCTGGCACGACGGCCACCGATTCACGGCGCGCGACGTGGCGTTCAGCCTCGCGATCTACGAGAACAAGGACATCCGCTGCGACGACAAGCGCTTCGCGTACGCCGGCGTCGAGTCCGTCGACGTGATCGACGACCTGACGGTGCGGGTCACCTACGAGAAGCCGTACTTCATGGCCGAGGCCAGCTTGGGCGACTTGTTCCTGTTGCCTTCGCACCTGTACGACCCGGCGGATCCCGACAACGTGCGCTACGACCCCGAGTACCACGCGCGCAAGAAGGCCGCGGATCCGAACTGGAAGCCGTCGCCGGAAGAACGGGCCGCCTATGTCAACGACAACCCGCACAACCGCGCGTTCGTGGGGCTCGGGCCGTACCGACTGGCCGACTACGGCACCGATTCGATCCTGGCGACGCGCTTCGACGGCTACTTCGACGCGTCCGACGCCGGCTGGGTCGACGAGATCCGCTGGCGCGCCGTGCCCGACGCCGGTGCCGCGTTCCGCGCGTTCGTGAACGGCGACCTCGACTTCTTCGACATGGCCACGACCGACGACTGGTTCTCGAGCGCGACCGAGTCACCCGAGTTCCAGAAGCGCGCGTACAAGGGCTGGCACGACACCGCCGTGTACTGGTTCGTGGGGTGGAACTGCAAGAAGCCCAAGCTGGCCGACGCGCGCGTGCGCCGGGCCCTGGCGCACGCGTTCGACTTCGACGAGTTCCGCCGCACGTTCTACCGCGGGCTCGCGACGCAGATCACCGGCATGTTCTCGCCGCGCTCGCCGGCGTACGAGGCGTCGGTGAAGCCGTATCCGTTCGATCTCAAGCGCGCACAGGATCTCCTGACCGAGGCGGGTTGGTACGACCGCGACGGCGACGGACTCGTCGACAAGGACGGCACGCCGCTCGAGATCGAGATCTTGATGCAAGCCGGCAACGCGGTGGGCAAGGCCTTCGGCGCGCGCTTCCAGGAGAACCTGGCCCAGATCGGGATCCAGCTGCGCACGACGGCGCTCGATTGGAACGCGCTCAATCAACGCAAGAACGCCGGGGACTTCGACGCGTTGGCGCTGGGCTGGGCGCCGGCGTACGAGAGCGATCCCGAGCAAGCGTTCCATTCGCGTTGGGGCAATGCCGAGAAGAAGGGCTCGAACTTCATCGGGTTCGCCGACGAGGCCACGGATCGCTTGATCGACGAAGGGCGCGCCGAGCTCGATCCCGTGAAACGCGCGGCCGTGTGGCGGCGACTGCACGTGCGCTTGTACGAGATGCAACCGTATCTCTTCGCGTTCAACCCGCCGCGCAAGTTCGTCATGAACCGCGCGCTGCGCGGGTTCGCGAGCTACGCCCTCGATCCCAACTACTCGATCCGCCGTTGGTACTACCCGCAGGGCACGCCCGGCACGCGTTCCAAGATCGCGAAGGACGGATGAGGCCGCGCCCTGCGATCGTCGTCCTCGCGATCCGTCGTGGGGAGCCGCGAGCGTCGTGAGCGCGACCGCGCGCACGAGCTTCGGTGCCTACGTCGCGCGACGCGTCGCGTGGATGGTGCCGACGTTGATCGGCATCACGCTCGTCGTGTTCCTGGCGATGCACGCCGCGCCGGGCGATCCGTCGGCCGTCGCGGGGGGCGATCCGTCCGCCGCGTCGATGGGCGTGGACGTCGCGGCGCGCGTCGAGCGCATCCGTGCCGAGAACCTGCTCGACGAGCCGTTGTGGACGCAGTACTTGCACTTCCTCGGTCCGTTCGACCTCTCGCCGCGCGGGCACGAGTGGTTCGGCGGCACGGGCGAGCGACGCTGGCACGGCTTGTTGGCGCTCGATTTCGGCCGCGAGATCGGCCGTGCCGACGTCGACGTGGCGGCCGAGATCGGTCGGCGCCTGTGGGTGAGCGTCCCGTTGTCGCTGGCCGCGTTGCTCGTGACGTACGTGGTCGCGGTCCCGCTGGGCGCGTGGGCCGCGACGCGCGCCGGCACGCGCCGAGAACGGGTCGTGTCGTTGCTCGTGTTCCTACTGCACGCCGTGCCGGCGTTCTGGTTGGGGTTGTTGCTCGTCCTGGCGTTCGGCGCGACGGGGCTCGGGTGGTTGCCGGTGATTGGCCTCCGCGGCGAGCACGCGGATTCGATGGGCACGTGGGCGCGCGCCGTGGACCTCGCGCGTCACGCCCTCCTGCCCGTGGCGACGCTGTCGCTCGCGAGCCTCGCGTACGTGTCGCGGCACGTGCGCGCGGGCGTCGTGAGTGCACTGCGCGAGGACTACGTGCGGACGGCGCGGGCCAAGGGAGTGCCCGAGCGCGACGTGCTCGTGCGTCACGCGTTGCGCGGTGCGCTGCTGCCGTTGATCACGCTGCTCGGATCCGTGTTGCCGGCGCTGGTCGCGGGCTCGGTCGTGGTCGAGACGATCTTCAACCTGGAGGGCGTGGGGCGTTACGCCTACGAGGGCCTGCTGGCGCGGGACGTGCACGTCGTGCTGGCCGTGACGGTCGTGTCCGCGGTGGCGACGATGATCGGGATCCTCTTGTCCGACCTGGCCTACGGCGCGGCCGACCCGCGGATCCGTCATGGTTGAGTCCGCCACGTCCCCGTCGCGTCCCGAGCACGCGACGCGCAACGAGTTCGCGAGCCGCGGTCTGGCCACGTGGTCGGCGCGTCTCGCGGCGATCGTGCTCGTGACGTTCGTGGGCGCGGCGGTGCTCGCGCCGTTCATGGCGTCCGATCGACCGCTGTGGATCCGCGGAGTCGAGTGGGGGCGCTACGAAGCGGCGCGCACGAGCCTCGCGCCGGTCGTGGCCGAGTGGAACGACCTCGCGCGCGCGGACGCGCACGCGTGGAACGAGCGGCGCCCCGCGACCGAGTCGCGGACGCACGCGGAAGCTCTCGCGGCGCAGCGCAACGCCATCCACGTGCGCCTCGCGACGCTGCGCGAATCGCTGGACCGCGCGGACCAGGGCCCTGTGGACGAGTTCGCGGCGCGACTCGAGCGCGCGCGGTCGCCGGAAGACCTCGACGCGCTGGTCGCGGACGCGCGAGCGTTGTGCGCGGATCTGCGTCCCGCGACGGGTTCTGAATCGGATGGTCTGCGTCTGACGGCGCGTTCGACGTTCCCCGCGTTGTCGGCCACTCGGCCGATCGACGCCGCGCTGGCCGCCGCGTGGCTCGTCGGCGTGGTGGGCTTCCTCGCGCGGCGACGCGTGCGCACGATTTCGATCGCGTGCGCCGTGGTCTCGGTGCTCGTCGGGCTCGCGTGGCGTCCCTGGGTGGGGCGCGACACGGGCATCGTCTCGTACAAGGCCGCCGTCGAACGCGGCGACTACGTGCCGGAGAGTTCGTTGTGCGCGCTCGTGCCGTTCGGGCCGGCGGAGACGAACCTGTCGGAAGCCCATCGCCCGCCCACGTGGCTCGAGTCCTCGCGTCGCGGCGCGGGTGCGCGTCCCGCCGCGTCGCCGGGGCCGTTCGACGCCGAACCGATGCCCGTGCGCGTGCGCTGGTCGGAGCCCGCGGTCGACTCTCCCTGGCGACACGTGGCCGGCACCGATTCGGTCGGCCGCGATCTCGTCGCGCGACTCGTGTGGGGCGCGCGCGCGTCGCTCTTCGCGGGCTTCGTGTCGGCGTGGATCCTGACGTGCCTCGGCGTCGCGATCGGCGCATGGGCCGGATGGCGCGGTGGCGTCGTCGATCTCGTGACGTCGCGCGTGATCGAAGTCGTGATGTGCTTCCCGGCGTTCGTGCTGGTCCTGTGCGCCGTGTTCTTCGTCGATCCGCGCGTCGTCAGCCCGACCGTCGCGGTCGCGTTCGTGATCGGCCTCGTCGGTTGGCCGCACGTCGCGCGGCTCGTGCGCGCGGAGTGCCTGCGCCTGCGCGAGCTCGAGTTCGTCGCGGCGGCGCGCGCGTTGGGACTGCGCGAGGGGACGATCCTGTGGCGGCACGTGCTGCCGAACGCGCTCCCGCCGGCGATCCTGGCGTTCGCGTTCGCGGTCGGGTCGGGCGTCCTGGCCGAGTCCGCGCTGTCGTTCCTGGGCTTCGCGGGGCAAGCCGACCAACCGTCGTGGGGCGCGTTGGTGGCCGACTCGCGCAGCCCCGACCACGCCTGGATCTGGATCTTCCCGGGCGCGTGCATCTTCGCGCTCGCGGCGTCGGCGAACTTCTTGGGCGAGGCGTTGCGCGACGCGCTCGATCCGCGACATGGACGCTGAGCGCGACCCTCGAGTGGGTTCACCGAACGGCGAGTGGCTCGTCGTCCGCGGTCTGCGCGTGACGTTCGGCGCCGGCGCGGCGGAGCACGTGGCGTTGGACGGCGTCGACTTCGAGATGCGCCGCGGCGAGACGCTGGCTTTGGTGGGGGACTCGGGCTCGGGCAAGAGCACGCTGGCCTTGTCGCTCGCGCGCCTGTTGCCCGCCGCCCCCGCGTGTCGCGTCGAGGGGAGCATCCGGTTCGAGGGACGCGACGTGAACGCGCTCGACGCGCGGGGCGTGCGCGAGTTGCGCGGGGCGCGCATCGGGTACGTGTTCCAGGATCCGTCGTCGGCGTTGCATCCTCTGATGCGCGTCGTCGACCAGGTGAGCGAGGCCGTGCGCGCGCATTCGAATGTGCAGCCGCGCGAGGCGACGGATCGCGCGCGGGCTTTGTTGGCCGAAGCCGAACTCGATCCCGATCGTGTCGCCGGCGCCTATCCGCACGAGTGCTCGGGCGGCATGCGTCAGCGCGTGCAGCTCGCGATGGCGCTGGCGCACCGGCCGGCGCTGCTCGTGCTGGACGAGCCCACGACGGCGTTGGACACGGTCACGCAGAAGAGCGTGTTCGACACGATCGACTCGCTGCGCGCCCGCCACGGCTTCGCGGTGTTGCTCGTCACGCATGATTCGGCGTTGGCTCGTTCGCGCACGGCGCGGTTCGTGGAACTGCGGAACGGTCGCGTGGTGCGCGAGGGCGCGGCACGCGAGCGGGTCGACGCGCGCGAGGCGATCGTGGCGCGGCCGGTCGACCCGTCGGCGTCCGTCGTGATGTCGGTGAAGGGTCTGACGGCCGGCTACGAGCCCGCGCGGCGCACGTGGCGTCGCGCTCCGCGCGTCGACGTGATCCACGACGTGACGTTCGACCTGGCGCGGGGCGAGATCCTGGCCGTCGTCGGCGGATCAGGCGCGGGCAAGTCGACGCTCGCACGGGCGCTGCTGCGGCTCGTCGAGCCTTCGGCGGGCTCTGTGCGACTCCGAGTCGGAACGGAGTCGCGGGACGTCGACTGGCTCGCGCTGCGCGGCGACGCGTTGCGGCGCGCTCGGCCGGACGTGGGGCTCGTGTTCCAGGACCCGTTCCAGAGCCTCGATCCGCGGCGCAGCGTCCGCGAGCACCTCGAGGAGGCGGCCGCCGCGCGGCACACACGATCCGATGCCACGCACCCGTCGACTTCGACCTCGAGGCCATCCACCTCGCCGTCGGCGACCCCGCAGATCGCGAGTCACCCATTCGACGCTCACGAGGCGCTCGAGGAGTTGGGGCTCGCCCCGCGCCTGCTCGAGCGACTGCCGCATCAGCTTTCGGGCGGCGAGCGCCAACGCGTGTGCGTCGCGCGGGCGTTGGCCACGTCGCCGCGGGTGTTGGTGTTGGACGAGGCCGTGTCGTCGCTCGATCCCTCGACGCGCGAGCGCGTCCTCGCCTGCCTCGCGCGACGGGTCGACGAGACCGGGCTCGCGTGCGTGTTCGTGACGCACGACCTGGCCTCGGTCGAGCGCCGCGCGCATCGCGTCGCGGTGCTGCACGAGGGGCGCATCGTCGAAACGGGTCCGACGGAGTCGACGCTGCGAGCGCCGCGCCACGCCGTGACGCGTGCGTTGGTCGCGGCGCGTCCCTGATCGCGCTGCCGCCGCGACGGCGAACGGCGCGACGCGCGGCCTCGACCGGATGGGCGACCCTCAGTCGATCCCGACGCCGAAGTCCGTGCGCAGGATGGTGCGCAGCTCGTCGAAGTTGGCCACGACGTAGTCGGGGCGTATGTTCGTGCCTTGGATCGAGTGCCGCGCCGCGCGCTTGGCCCACACGGTGATCATGCCGATCGACTGCGGGGGGACGACGTCGTGCTCCGGGCTGTCACCCACGTACATGACCTCGCCCGGGGCGAGCTTCATGTCGCGCAGCGCCGTCAGGTAGAGCTTGGGGTTCGGCTTGCTGATCCCGATCTGGTCGGAGATGAACACCGCCTTGGGATCCAGGTACGGCACGAGTCCCAGGCGCACGAGCTTCTCCGCCTGCTTCACCGTCCAGCCGTGCGTGATGATCCCGAGGCGCATGTCGACCTTCTTGAGGTCGCAGAACAGCGGGAACACGTCGTCGAACGGCTTGAGCTCGCGGAATTTCGTGTCGTGGTAGGCCGCGACGCCGGCCGCGACGATCAGCGCCGGGTTCGTGCGCGCCAGCGAAGGCGGACGCAGCCGCTGCAGCAGCTTGTCGAAGTGGTGCTCGTAGTTGGACGAGAACTCGGCGAGGACCTCGTCCAGTTCCTTCAGGACGACCTCCTCGGGCAGGTCGAGTCCGGCCTGGATCATGGCGCGCACCGCGTTGGCACGGGCGCGCCGCGCGAACTCCGTGGTGGAGAACAGTGTGTCGTCGATGTCGAAGAGGATGGCGGAGAGGTGGCGCACGCGCGGATTGTCCGAAATCGATCGCCTCAACGGAACGGGGGGCGGGGAAAGCCCGCGCCGGCACCCCGACGGCTCCCGCCCGCGGGCCCCACGACGACGGACGCCGCCGTGACCGCTGTCGCGGCCGCGGCGGCGTCCGTCGTCGCCCGGATCGGGCGCTTGCCGTCAGGGCAGGACCGTGACGCGCACCCAGTCGTTCGTCAAACGGCGCGGGGTCGTGAAGAGCCCCTGGAAGTACAGGGTGCTGCCGACCGTGGCGGACGTCGGGATCGTGAACACCGGCGCGGACGCGCCCGTGCCGTCCGTGGTCGGCGCGAAGGCCGTGTGCATGTTCGGGCGGTTCAGGTACAGCGTGCCGATGCTGCCGAACACGGCCGGCGTCGTCGCCAGACTCGGAGCCCACAGGAGGCGCGAGGGCGAGTTGGCGTAGGCGCTCGTCATGAGGAAGTCGATCTCGGCGCCCGGGCGCGGCACGCCCGTCATGCGCAGGTCTTGTTCCTCGAACGCGTAGTAGCGGATCGAGCCACCGCTCGCGAACTGATTGGCGTGCACGGCCTTGGCGGCGACGCCCACGCGCTCGCCGTCGGCGCTGATGTCCACGTCGAACACGGAGCCCGACAGGTTGTGCAGAGCGACCGGCGCGTTCTGGTTCGAGCGGTAGAAGCGGACTTCCGGGCACACGTTGCCTTCGTCGCCCCACAGTCCCACGACGAAGCGCGAGCCGTCGTAGGACATGGACACGTCGCCGGCCACGTTCTGGAGCGTGCCCGTGCCGACCGCCTCGTCCGACATGGTGATCGTCTTGGTGGCGACGTCGAGGCACTCCACGCGCACGTGGTTGTTCGTGTCGTAGCCGTTGAAGGTCATCGCGATCTTGGAACCGTTGCCGCACACGTCGACGCGCGTGCAGACGTAGGAACCGGGCAGATTGCGCGTGTACGTCTTGGAGTAGCCGCCGGTCGCGTTCTTCTCCCAGACGTCGACGAAGTTGAACCCGCCGAGCGCGAACACGCGACCGTCACCCGACATCGAGTGCGCGCCTTCGACCGAGCTCGACACGGCGTACTGCGCGACGTTCGTGTGCGAGACGGTGTCCCACAACGTCAGCGTGGCCGCGGAGCACACGTACAGGAGCGTGCCGTCGCTCGAGACGTCGAAGCCGCGGATGCCCATCGAGAAGTTGTCGATCGTGCCCGTCCAAGTGGGCGTGCCCGAGGTCGCGCCGAAGAGCGCGATCCGCAGCTTGTTCGTCGAGTTCTCGTACGACGCAGCCAGGATGCGCTGACCGTCGTCCGAGACCGCGGCGCGCGCGTTGCCCGACGTCGTGCCGGGGAACGTGTACGTCCAGTCCGGCGTCGACGAGGTCGAGCGGTACTTCGAGACGACCGTCTGCTTCGTCGATTGGTTGTTGTTGAGGACGAGTTGGTGCACCGAGACGTGCACGTCGGCGAACTCGGCCGAGTCGACGAACGAGTACGACGTCTCCGTCGGCACAGAGTTCTGCCACACGGGCACCGCGGGGTCGGGGCTGAAGCCCGAGATCAACTCGGCGTGGTCTTGCCCGAACTCGATCTCGGTGAACACCTGCGTGCCCTGTGCTCCCAACGACACGCAGCGACCCGACCATCCGACACCGTTGTCCCCGCGCACCCAGAGTGCGCCTCCCGCGTTGCCGCCGCCCGCGAAGGCCGACGACGAGGAGACCGTGAGGACCGCCAACGCTCCCAAGAGACCGAACTTGCCTGCCGACATCTGAAGCTCCCTGCCTAGGTGACTTCTCGAAACCCTGCCCGATGAACGAGGGTGGGATCGGCGATGTGGCTCGCGATTCCTGAGACCGAACGCGTGAATCTAGGGAAGTTGCATTGCGGTCTACGGAAAGGAATTCCGGCCGGAGCCCGGGCGGGCGCGGGGGGCCGTGCGGTCGCTCCTCGGGTCGAGGTGCGGCGCGCCGCGCACGCGCGGTTCGAAACCACAGTCGGTTCGAAACGCAAGACGGCCGCGGGGTCGCCGCGGCCGTCCTGTTTCGCCCCGGGCTGCGGGGCGCGTGTCGTTCGGCGCTCAGCGCGCTTCGATCTTCTTCAGTTCGTCGCGCACGTCCGTGATGCGGGCACGGATCAGGATCATCAGCGACTTGTTCTCGTCGCTGTAGCCTTCTTGCTTGAAGAAGAAGCCGATGATCGGGATGCGGGCGAGCCACGGGACTTCGGCGCGGCGCTCGATGTTGCGGATGCGCGACAGGCCACCCAGCATGATCGAGCCGCCGTCCGGGATCACCGCGGAGGTGAACACCGACTGCACTTCGAGCTCCGGCAGCTGGAACTGGATCGGCGACGTGTTGCCACCGAGGGTCGAGCTGAAGTCGCGCAGCGCCACGACCTTGGCCACCGTCGGCTGGATCTCCAGCGTCAGGTACTTGCGGTTGTGGTGGATCGTCGGACGCACGTCGAGGACCACGCCCTCGTTGAGGACGTTGATCTGCGGGTCGGCGACCGCTTGGAACTGGGCCACTTCCACGTCGAAGTCCTGGATGTAGGCGCGCTGGTTGATGACCGACACGTAGGCGCGCTGCGTGTTGTGCACCGAGAGCACTTGGTCGTTGACCAGCTCGACTTCCGAGCTCTTCTCGACGGCGCGCAGGATCGCGTTCAGGTTGATCTGGTCGAGGAACCCGATCTGGAACGTGGCGCCACCGATGGTGGAGAGGGCGCTGCCGAGCTGCGACCCGAAGAAGTTCTGGGTCGTGGCGCGGTAGTCACCGTCTTGACCGTCGTCGTAGTAGATACCGGCCGACGGGTGACCGGCCGCGTTTTGGCCCGCCGTGCCCGTGCCGCCGTTGTCGAGACCGCGCGAGGACTGGTCCTCGAGACCGTTGGTCACGTCCGTGACGTCGATGTTGTCGAGGCCGCGGAAGTCGACGCCGATCTCCTGGATCCAGTTGTTCGAGACCGACAGGAACTTCGACTCGATCGTGACGAGAGACGAGTTGAAGCGGCGCAGGTCGTTCAAGAAGTCGCGGACCTGACGCTGCACCTCTTCGGTGTGGTTGATCAGGATGAAGTTGTCGCCCGGCGTGATCGCGACGCCGGCGTCGGCGTCCTGCCACGTGCCCACGGCCACGTTCTCCGTGATCAGGGTCACGAGGTCGCCCGGCTCGACGATCTTCTTGGCGCCTTCGCCGATGCCGCCGAACGGACCGCCGCCGTCGTCGTCCTGCATCTCGTTCAGGAGGCGCAGGCGGTCGATGCGCGGACCGAGGAAGTCCTGCAGACCGAAGACCAGGTCCTGCACGTCATGGTTGTACATGATCGGCTTGTCGCGGGCCTTTTCCTTGGTCGTGATCAGCACGGCGTCGTGCCGGATCGTCCAGGTGACCTTGTCGTCCGGCACCATGCGCACGATCAGGTTGAGCGCTTGCTCGACCGTGAGAGCGTTCTCGAAGCCGAAGGTGAAGATCGTGGCCAAGTCCTTGGCCGCCGCTTCCGCGGCCGGGTCGACGACGAGCGGCAGACCGCTCATGACGCGCAGGCCTTCGATCACGGCCGTCAGGCTCTCCTCGTCCTTGGCGACGAGGTTCTGGACGGTCGTGTTGCGCAGCGATTCACGAATGCGCTGGTCGGAGTCCGAAACGCGTTGCGTGAGGTCGATACCACGGCGCTTCGAGCGCAACTCCGTGATGCGGTTCCAGTCGTCCGCCGAGGGGAGCGTCAACTCCGGCGTCCACGGGATCTGCATCTCCTTCATGGACTCGCGCCAGCGGCGGTACTGCTCGTTCTTGTTCTCGACGTAGTCGGCGCGCACTTGCTTGCGGCCGGCGCGGAACGCGGCGTCCTTGATGTCGCGCGCCTGGTCGTTGCGCGGATCCTTGTCGAGAGCTTGCTGGGCGAAGTTCTCGGCTTCGTCGTAGTCGCCGTTCTGGAACGCACCGATGGCGCGGTCGAGCATGCCCGTCACGAGCGCTTCCTTGCGGTCGCGCACGGCGGCTTCCTGGGCGCGCAGGCTCTCCGTGGCCTTGCGGCGAGCGGCTTCTTCTTGCGCGCGCTCGGCGGCGATGCGCTGGTCCTTGACCGTCGCGAGCATCGTCTTGGCTTGCGCGTCCGCGCCTTCCCAGTTCACCGAATAGGGGGCGAAGCGCACCAGGTTGTTGGCGATCTCGAGTTCCGCGATCGCGCCCTGGTAGTCGTTGCGCGCGACCAGCATGCGCGCCTTGGCCAGGCTGTCCTGGACCTCGGACTTCATCTGCTGGACCTTGAGCGCGTACTGCGCCTCCATCTCGCCCGTCACCGTCTGGCTCGAGCCGGCGTCACCGCCACGGAGCGTGATGGCTTCCGAGCGCAGTTGCTTGGCCTTGAGGTTCGTCGGGTCGAGTTCGAGCGCCGCGTCCGCCTCGGCTTGCGCCTCGACGAGCTTGAGGCTCTTCAAGTAGGTCTCGGCGTTGCCGATGTGCTGCTCGACCAGGAACGCGCGACGCTGCTCGGCCAGCGTCAGCTTCTCGCGGTCCTGGGCCAGCTGCGAACCGCCGGAGGGAGCTTGCGCTCCGTCCTGGGCGGCGGCCTCGAGCGCGACGGCTTCCGCCGACTTGGCTTGCGTCGAGTTCTCGGTCGTCGGCTGCGTCGCACCGGCGTCGGTCGCCTTGCACGCGGCGGCCGCGAGGAGGAAGCACAGGCTCAGGGCATTCCCTGACGTCACGTAGCGTTGGTTGGACATCGTGTGACTTCTCGTTGGCTCGTGGGTTCGGTCTCGTCTCGGCGGGGGGAGGGGATCAGGGCTTGCTGGCCGGACGCGTGGTCGGACCGATTTGCGCGGGCGTCGGTTCGTGCTCTTGCGGGATCACGATCTGCGCCTTGAGGAGGATGAGCAGCTTGCGGTTGGAGACGTATTGACCCTTCCGCTCGAAGAAGAACGAGACCACCGGGATCTTGTTCAGGATCGGAACGCCGGACTTGTTGTCCTGCTTGTCCGAGACCTTGAGGCCGCCCAACATCACCGTGCCGCCGTCGGGCATCGGGATCGAGGTGCGGACCTTCTGGAGCTCGACTTCGGGCAGCTGGATCGTGACCGAGTTCTGCGAGCCGAGGGTCGTCACGACCTCGCGGATCGGGCGCTTCAGCGTGGCGATCGTCGGGCGCAGCTCGAGCGTGATGAAGCGGCGGTCGGCGGAGACGACCGGGCGCACGTCGAGGATGACGCCGTCCTGGACCACGTTGACGATCGGGTCGGCGATCGAGGCCGCCTGCGCGATTTCGACGTTGAAGTCCTGCACGTAGGCGACCTGGTTCAGCACCGACAGGTTGCCGCGCGCCGCGTTGTAGACGGTGATGCGCGGGCTCGTGACGAGCTCGACGCGTTCCGACTTGCTGACCGCGCGCAGGATGAGCTCGAGCTGCAGGTCGTTCAGGTACGTCCACTGGAAGGACGCGCCACCCGTGCCTTGGAGGACGTTGGCGTCGCCCAGGCTCGAGTCGTACAGCTGCTCGACGCGGGCGCGCAGGTTCTCGCGGCCGCCGCGGTCGTAGAAGGCACCGAGGTCGGTGTTCTGGCCGATTTCGCTGCCGAGGTCCTGCTGGGTCGAGCTGTCGCCGAAGTCGTTGAAGAACGCGTTCGTGCCGAGGCCCGGTTGACCGAGGCCGCGGAAGTCGACGCCGATGTCCTCGAGGAAGTTGTCCTCGACCTTCAGGAAGCGCGCCTGGATGTCGACCATGATGCCGGTCGCTTCACGCAGGTCGTCGAGGAGGCGCAGGATCTGCGCGTGCACTTCGGGCGTCTGCGAGACGACCATCGTGCCGCCGTTGACGCGGATCGAGTTGCCGGTGTCCTGCTCCCAGGATTCCTTGGCGACGTTCTCGCGGATCAGGGCGTCGAGCGCCGTGTCCGTGATGACGTTGGCTTCGCGCTCGGGGCGGTCTTCCTCGGGCAGGTTCACGCCGCCCGACGGAGCCACGTTCATCTCGCGGCCGGGGAAGTCGCTGATCGCGTGGATCAAGTCGCGCACTTCGTACGTGCGCAGGATCTGACCACCCTTGGTCTCGGCCTTCGTCACGAACTTGACGACGCCGTCCTCGATCTTCCAACGCAGTTCCGACTTCAGCTCCGTGATCAGGTTCAGGATGCTGCGGACGCTGCGCTCGCCGAGGTCGATGCGCACGGTGCGCTGTTCCTCGTCGAGGTCGGCCTTGACCTTCGGGCTGATGATGAAGTTGATGCCCGTGCCTTGTTGGAGGTAGTTGGCGATGTCCTCGAGGCTCGAGCCGTTGCCGTCCGTGCCGATGAAGCGCGCGGCGAGGCGGATCTCCTCGAGCTTGGCCATCACGGCCTTCTTGTCGGAGTCGTCGACCGACTGCAGCGTCTCGAACTCGAGCGGCTTGCGGTCGCGGACTTCGGCCCAGCGCTTGAGGTCGTTGAACGCGATGGCGGTCGTCTGCACGACGTTCATCGTGTCGACCTCTTCCATCGTGCGGATCCACTGCTCGCGGTAGTGGCGACGGTTGTCCTCGTCCGTCTTCTGGTGGCGCATGTCGCGCGCGATCTTGAGCAGGTCGGTCGCGGCCTTGTTGCTCGGATCTTCGAGCAGGACTTGCTGGCAGAGCTGTTCGGCGCGCTCGAATTCCTCGTTGAGGAACGCCGAGTTGGCCTGGCTGTAGAGCGTGCGCAGCTTGTTCTCGCGGTAGTCGCGCTCTTCCTTCTCGCGACGCTCGCGCGCCTGGCGCGCCATCTCGATCGCTTGCTGCTCCTTCGAGCTGCGGGCCTCGTCGGCCATCTTCAGCGCGGTCTCGAGCTCGCCCGCGACGATCTTCTGATCGAGCGAGTCGGTGGCGATGAGCGGGTTGTAGCGCAGGATCATCTCGGCCTGGCGGTACTGCTCGATCGCCGTGCCGTAGTCACCCGTGGCGAGCGCGTTCTTGGCGCGGGCGCGGGCATCCTCGGCGGCCATGCGGGCCTGGGCGCGGCGCACCATCTCCTGCTCGGTCGCGTCCTGCAGGAACGCGGCGGCGCCGGAGTACTTGTCGCCCATGAGCGCTTCGACGCGGCGCATCTTCTCGCGGGCGAGAGCGCTGGTCGGGTCGAGCTCGAGCGCGGCCGAGTAGGCCTTCAGCGCGCCCGGCAGGTCGGCCGTCTCGAGGAGGCGATCGCCTTCGGCCATCGACGCGGCCGACAGGAACTTGCCCTGTTGCGTCTGGCGCATCAGGCGGTCGGCGTCCGAGCCGGCGTCTTGCGGGTTCGCCGGAGCCGCGGCGGGCACGGCCGTCGCGCTCTCGTCCGCGGGCTGGGAGGCCGGAACCGGCTCCTGCGCGCGAACGCTCGCGGTGGTTTCGGCGGGAACGGCCTTGCCAACCGTTCGGGGGGTCGTCGCCGTGGAGTTCTCCTGGGCGGACTTGCAGGAGCTGGGGAGCGCCGCGAGGAGCGGCACGAGGATCATCCTCAACTGCATGGGATCAGAGACCTTCCTCATGAGACGACGAACGAGACTGCTGCGTTGCCGCTCGACTCCGGCGTTCTCCGGTGGAGACACGTCGGAAATCGCCGAACAAGTCGAGCACGAAGAGCCGAGGCTCCACGCACGCGACGCGCCGGTGCGATTCGGGCAGGGGGG
>Ga0075163_10006226_pt1 | contig 15822 bp, 8 predicted proteins | sample JI1023141ADNA_FD_71478 | JGI IMG/M metagenome (GOLD analysis project Ga0075163, IMG submission 71478) | Wastewater effluent complex algal communities from Wisconsin, to seasonally profile nutrient transformation and Carbon sequestration -... | ecosystem: Engineered > WWTP > Effluent > Algae... | reverse complement strand
AACAAAAAGGGAAAGCTTCTCTAACTTCTTCTTTTTTTCAACAATGTTAAAAAAATTGAAAAGCACTTCCTCTGTAAAAACTTTATCTAATTCAACCTCATTGAAAGCTTGTACAAGAGCCATATTCTCTTGTTTGTAAAGATCCATTAATTTTTTGAATCTATTCAAATAGACAGCAAAGAGACCATATTCGTCTGCGGAGTATGTCCGAGATTGAATTTGAGAAGAAGCTTCCATCTTACCGAGGAAATCGGCCTGTTCTTTTATTAAGTTCGCCATTTCTTGGCCAAATTTTTCCTCCAAATTCTGTGATTGAGCGAAGTGATGAAAAGCAAGAGAACCAGTGGTTACTAAAAGTATTAAAGAAATATAAAGAGGAGCAAAAATCTTTAATAAGTCTCTATGACGTGTAGTTATCAAATAAGCTAACCCCCAAGGAATCATCAGAGGGATAATTAGAGGGATATTGCTGATAAGCACGAGCATCTCATGTAGATGACTCCCTGTACGGGCGTTGACCACGTCTATGAGGAATAAAGATGCAAATAGCAAAAGAGTTGAAATGTTCCAAATTTTGCGTTTCAGCTTTCCAAAAGGAGTTAAATTTGATGGCAATATTTTGTCAGAGCTTTTAAACATTTACATCCTCATCGATATCGCCATTGTTTTTCAATTCATCAAAATGCTTTTTCAGTTTCTCTTTTGTTTTTATAGTTTTTTGCTTTACTTCTTCTTTTGTATGATAGACGCCAGGATATTTTTTAATATCTTTTTCAAACTCAGAAAATCTACTTGTAATTTCCGATAATTCATAAAATGCTTTATATTCATCTTCCATTAATGTGTCATAATCTAGCTCTAAGTCATACGAACAGTAAAATTCGTGGCAAAAAGTTGATTCATTAATCTTGCCAGACAAGTACATATCTATGAGTTGGTAGATTCTTCGCTTATCAGTTTTTTCGTACATTTATTTAGAAACCTTTGTTAGTGGCCCTATGGGTTTTTGAGTGTATTGGAAATGAGATATTGTATTAGTAGCTTTGTCATATAGAACTTCAACATTATAAAGCTTCCCATTTTTCCATACCTGTGAATAATACATCATTGCATTTGAAGCACCTTGGGGATCCCTTGTAACTGCCATAGGTGATTTAATTACTTTATCTAAGATATGCATTGGAACCCTCCTTTCAACTTCAAACATGTGCTTGCCTGCAGTATCTGTAAAGTTAAGCAGGGCTCTCTCATTCGAGACTGCTATGTCAGTTATTTTTGGACTAAATGCAGTCAAACCCGTAGTTCCTTTTGCAAATTTATAAGCAAGCCCACCACCACCAAGGGTAAAAAGAAAGTTAGCATTATCATCCCAGCGGTCAGCTCTTTCTGGACTCATTCCTGTTTTTTGTAAAAGCTGGGAAGTCAAGGTTGTCGTCTGTCTACCTGTCATAGCTGTATACAAACCTGATGAAAAGCGATCAGCCCCATGAATAACCATAACAGCTCCAAGGGGAGCGAAAGGTGTAGGAGCTAAGGCAGCACCGGCAGATGCTTCGAAGAACCCTGTCGTGGCTTTGAAGCCTCCTTGAACATAAGGGTTATACCAAATACCCACGGCAGTATTCTTTACATTCAAGACAGTACTCTTGGTTGATTGATAGGCAGAAGAAAAACATCGACCATCTGGATCTACATAATTAACAGGATCACCACCAGCATAGGCGTAAAGATCCAAGCAAATGGGGTATCCGATAGGGTCAGGGCTTAAAAATCTACCCCCTTTCGGCTCATAATAACGAGCTCCCATCCAGATCAGACCCGTTGGATCTTGGGGCTTGCTATGCCAGCTCAGTGATTGGGCATACGAAAGGAGGTCAGACGGAATAGAAGGCGCGGAAGATTGGGGACCATAAGAAGAGGGAAACTGCTCGCTATAAACTGTTCCTTGCCGTGAAACAACTCCTGCAAGTTGATCTAGAGCATTGTGCATGAGAACAACTGAGGCGCCTGCCTCATCTGTGACAGCATCACATGTGTTTGGGCCATAGATCTTCCAAAATGTTTTATCTCCATACTTAACCCCAATCTCTTGGAATTCTTCTTCTGGATCATAAAATGATGTTGTTGTGAGCGTTGAGCTCCAGCCAGGTGTATAACGTGTTTGCAGACGCCGTCCAAGAGCATCATAAGAGGCTTCCCACGTAAATGCCCCGTCGGAGACTTTGATCAACTTTCCCCAGGGATCCCATTCCAATTGCCTTTGGTTATGTATGATTGCCTGTCCCATTGGATTATAGGTTGTTGCAAGGGAGTTTTTATCGATGATCTCTGCCAGAATTTTGCCGAAAGTATCGAGACCGTTTTGTGGCACAATCCACCCAGGAGCCGCTGTACGGATACCTATTCCTGAGGTTCCAAAATCAAAATCATATGTTTCTGTCCCAGCAGCTTGCAAATATCCGCGCGTTGTATAGGTAAATCGTTTTTGCTGCCCAGGAGAAGAATAGGAAAAAAGTCTTCCGGATGTATACCATTCGAGTGATTCTTGATAGGAACCATCTGGTAAACTGGTACGGATATTTTCGGGAAGTCCAGAAGCATTATAGCCATTGACTACTGTGCTCAGAGGAGTCGATTTGCTCTTGAGTGAGCCGCTGAGGTCATAGTTATAAGCAAGATCGATATTTCCTGTCGAAACTTGGGTTAGCCGATTGTTTTGATAGATAAAATCGCGCGTATGGTCTCCAATCTGTAGAGATCTACTTGAAGCTTCCCAAGTTTGCTTAGTTTGTTGGATGAGATTAGAGTTAAGATGGATGGATTCTAATGAGAGACGTCCATCGGCATCATAGATGCGCTCTACCAAAGAATGCTCACCATTTGAGCCATAGACCCAACTAGATAACCACGAAGAGTTGCTGTCTCTCACCTCTTCTGCCGTGGCAAGAAGTCCGCGTGGGTCGTAGGTATATGCACGGTGTCCTCCATCGACTGTTTCTTGAGCTAGTCTTCCGCTGGGTTCATATTGATAAGTATGAATGCGCTGCATCGGGTCTTTGGCTTCTTTAAGGTAGCCATTTTCGTAAGTATACTCCCAACGCTGGGAAGACTCTCTCCCCGCTCGCAATTCTTCAATATATTTTCTTCCCATTGAGTCATAGGATGCCGTCCAAATAGAGCCATTAGGAAGATGGTATTCGGTCAAATTGGAATCTGGATCATAGGCGTAGACAATTAAACTACCGTCGGGCAGCTCTTTTTCTGTCATGCGTCTTAAGCTATCGAATGTCTGGCGAGTTGTCCTTCCGTCACCATCAGCTACAGCAATACAATTTCCGCAAAAATCATATTCATAAGTTGTTGTGATATTGCCTTTTTGGACTTTGATTGGAAGCCCAAAAGCATTCATCCAAGTTGTGGTAACTTCTTCTCCTTGAACAACCTCTTTAATGTCTGTTTCAGGGTCGTAACTGTAGGAAGAACTCGCGATGAGACTGCCTCTAGCATCTACCACTTCGGATGCGACGACACAGCCGCCTTCATAGCGTTGTATCTGTTTTTCTCCACTAGGAAGGCTGCAGATGACAGTATCGCCTTGGTAACTCCAAACTGTTTGCTCGCCACTTGGAGATGTGTCAGTTTTTAAGCGATTTAAGCCGTCATATGTTTTCTCTGAAGTGTAACCTGCAGCGTCTGTGAAACGGATCAGATTTCCTCTTGCGTCAAACTCTCTGATCTCTGAGGTTTTTGTAGCAGTATTTGTACGCGTCACTCGATGATGGGGATCGTCGTATTTGATTTCCCAAGAAATATTATTCTTTGTTTCTAAGACAGAACGCCCAAGGTGATCGTAAACAATAGAATTCCTTGTGCCATCTGGATAGATCTCTTCTTTAAGAAGACCGTTTGTTGTATAAAGACGTGTCGTTTTCGCGCCTGAAGGAGAGGTGATGGTTTCAGGGAGGCCACCTGACTCATAAGTAAAAAGAGTTGAAAGCCCTTCCTTTGTTTCGCAGATGACATTACCAAGGGCATTATAATCTCGATAAGTCGTATAACCCAAAGGATCAACCTCTTCGATGAGGTAACCACGAGGGTCGTAGTCATAAAGAGTATAAGCAACTGCCTTGGTCGGATATAAACTTTGCCTAGAAGCTTTGACAAGACCAGAGGCGTGATAGTCGATGTAAAGGATATTCTGAGAATTAGCGGTTTGCTTCCAGATAGGTTCATTATTGAGGTTGTAACCGATATACGTTGCAGAGAGCAATGCGCCCGAAGGTGACACTACCATGGACTGGATTGTATTTCCCATGATATCATGATCGTTTTCTTGGATCCCATCTGCAGTCCTTAATTCTATGCATTGACCTTGATTGTTGTATGAATAAGCGGTGATAACATCCGGATCGTCGGTTCCTGTCACTTGGATTTTTTGACGAGGAAATCCTCGAGCATCATACTTCCATAGCGTGATAGATCCGCTGCGCTCTTCTTTTTCGATCTGGCCTAGAGAATTGTATTCTAGATCAACATAGGAGATGAGGGTATTGCCACTATAGGTTTTAATTTTTTTAGGAAGATAAGGAAAGGTTGTATCATAGGTCGTGAGAGATTTTTGTCCTAAAACCTCTTCTTGAATGCATAGATCTCGATCATTGTAGACAAACTTTTTAGTGGTGAGGGATTCTCCACTGCCCGTTAAATCTTCTCCTTTTAACCCTATTTCCACAGGGTTCCCTCGGCCATCATATAGGTAATAAGTTGTCAGTCCTCGTTTGTCTGTCGATGATTTTAAACACCTGGTGGCGCCTCCAGGTTGATTCCATGAGACCACTTTCTCTTGCTTAGGATCAAACCATGATTCTTCATCGATAAACCACGCTTGGAGAGTCTCATAGCCTAGAGGATCGATGATTTTGTAAATCTGCTTTTCAAAAATCTTGTAAGTAGTTGTCCCTTCTTTTGCGTCCGTAACAATGGTCACACCATCCTGATAATCAAACTTAGCAGAAATGATCATCTGCTGCTGAGGTCCCATTGGAGAGTGTTGCTTTTTTACTTTTCCATCCTCATACTTATTTTCTAAGACTTTTCCATGAGGTTTGGTCTCTCGGATAATGCGATGTGAGTGATCATACTCATAAGTAACGACAGCCGAGTTAGGAAGCGTGACTTTAACAAGATCGCCTTGAGAATTGTAATTATAAGAAATTCTTCTTCCATCCTTAGCATAAATTTCTGAGATTTTTCCCTCGTGATTGTAGAGTAGCCCACAAAAATCACCGTTTGAACTTTCGATTCTAGAAAGTTTGTCGTTATTGTAGGAAAACTCAAGAATGTTTCCTCTACTGTTTATCCATTTCTTAAGAAAACCATCTTCAAAAATCCTTTTCGACCCATCAGATCCATAGAGGATATCATTCTCAATATAGGCATGAAACGGATTTGAAGTAGAGCCAATCCCCTTCTGACTGAGATTGTATAAATCTGGGTTATCTTCAGGAAAGACTTCCCACCTAGAAGTCTCGCGGTTATAGCTATAAGCAATGACTGTGCCATCAGCTTCAGCGGCATATAATTTTCCATCCTGCTTGATAAGAGAAGGGTTTAAACTAAGTTTCCATCCTATTCCTAAGTCTCCGATGAGAGGATTTTGGCTATTATAATTACGGCGAATTTCAAGAGGAAATGGTCCTGGTAAACTCAAATCAACTTCATCAATGTAAAAGGATCCTGTTACAACATCGACGGGATCTCCGATACGGTTCGCGAGAGGTTTGTGTTCTAACCTAACATCTGCGCTGCACTGATTTGTGCCTGGCGAGCTCTTCTCTACAGGCAAAAGAGGCGGAGAGGATGTGAAATTCGGATAGGAAGGACTGGTATTGAGTGAGGGTGGCACGTATAAAGTATAGCCAAAAGTGTTGGTGTTATAATTGGGAACAAGCTGCCAAGTGTTAATTGCTGAAGGGGCAAAATAATAACTCGGTAAAGGAGATCCAAGCCCTCCATTGAGCAGCAAGTTATTGCTAGAGATCAACCCACCTTGCATAAGAGGATGAAAAAGGAGGGTGCCCATTTCTTTATAAGACCCCTCTTGGCTGAAAACTAAACCTGGAGTCATGTATGCATAGGCATATGCGTCAAATTCAGTTCCCTGGACGAACGCCTTCTTAGTAAAATCCCATTGGCCACTAGATGCAGCTTTTACCTGACGAAGATCCAGGTCTTTTAATTGAGGGAAATAAAGACCAGCAGCTGCTTCTGGAGTATTTTCTGCTGTTGTTATGTTAGAAGGAGTTAAACTCAAAAAACCAGGTTCTGGGAGTCCCTTTTTCTGTTGCTGACGATTAGCGAGTTGCAAAAGTTTAACGGTTGAGACAGCTTCTTTAACTCCAAAAACATCCAGCAAAATCTGGTGTTCGTTAGAAGAAGAATCGACCACGAGGAGGGACTCAAGGGATCTAAGGGCTGAATAAATCTCTTGCTGCCAAAACGTCGATCCTGGAAGGGATAGTGGGGAAAGGAACCACATCATGTCCACTTGAGGTGCCTTGAGATCTTCTTTTCCTTTTGTCGGACTCGTAGAAAGCTTTGTCAGCCCAAATGCAAGGTCTACAACAGGAGATGTTTTGTGGAGCGAAGCTAGAATTTTTTCTGCGCGACCACATTTTTCAAAATAGGCGGCTCCCACAAAGGCAAGAAGGGTATAGAGTCGTTTTTTCTCTTCTTTTTCAGAGGAAAACTGCTCATAAAATTGAGAAGTCACTTTAGGACTTGATCCTCCCAAATGGAAACATAGAGCAGCTTCAGTTCCTTTATCCATGGAAATGGTTCTGGTTGAATAAGTCTGAGTGTGCCCAATAAAATTCTCATGGTAGACTTTTATATCGATGACTCGATCGGATTCGTCTAAATCGAGCAGACGCTCTTCCTTTTCCCCTATCATATTGGCGTGAAGGCACTCTCGATTGTTCCCATCTCTGATAAATCGTAGAGGGATAGAGTTGCAGTTAAGATCAACAAGGGAAAATTTTTGAGAAATTTTCTTTTGAGGATTCTCATGCGAAAAAATTTCAACTTGGGCTTTAGCAAAAAGGGTCGAGTCTTTATTCAGAATATCTAAGAGCTCTGGCGTTCCTCCTCTGATTTGCGGACGTGAAAAGTCGGGCCAAGAGGAGAACTGTTTTTTAACTTGCGTTTGATGGATGCCAACATCAGATAGGGATAGTCCTTGCTTTGTCAGTTCCTCCTTGACAAAACTGGTAAAAAGGACCCCTAGAGTATCGTCCTTATCTGAGCCGATATGTTTTAAGATTCTTTCATCTTCCTTTAAATAGCGTAAAATCCACCGATCTGCACTTGCATACTCTTCTGGCATCAAATTGTATAAATCATGCCCCTCATGCACTTGCATCTCTTTCATCCAAGGAAAAAGAGAAACCCATTCTTTCCCATCAAAAAAGATGACCCAAGGGTAATTGACTAATCCCTCTTTTTGCTCTGTGGGAAGCTTTGTTAGAAGCAGTTTTTCTAAAAAGGCTTTTGGAAGAGAGCAGGTAGTGCCTGTAACATATAAAGATGGATAGCATGCTTTTCGTAAAAGGTAGACAAGAAGTTGGCATTGCTCCCAAGGAGATCCTAGCCTTTCTAAAAACGTCATGCAGGCATTTCTTTGGATTCCAGGAGCATGAAAGATATCTTCTTCTTGGTACGAGAGCCGATTATCAAGCTCTATTTCGTTATAGACGTATGCAGCAAGGGCTAAGGGATCTTTCTTCAGTTGATCGACAAATTGGTCTAAAATGGGAAAAGAGTTCTCTAATTGCTTTCCAGGTTCATTGTTTAAAACGGGTGTAAGAGAGAAGTTTTTTTTATCAATAGGTCGATCAGCACCTCCAAGGACTGGTTTGCGAAGACACTCAAGCTGCCATGGTGGAGGTTGAAGCAAGTCGCAGGCATAGAGGGAGACCTTATCCTTTAAGGAAAAGGAGAACTGATAGTCATGCAAACCACATTTCTGAGCTATCATCATCGAAAAATTGCACCTGGGATCACAGACAAAACTAAGACGTAAATCGAGTCCAAAATCGGTTTTGAGTTTTGTCTCAGGGATAAATGTCATTCCATCTAGAACTAAGTAACGCTCCCAAGATGGAGTATTCTTAAGGGGCAATGTAATGACTTCTTCGTGGATGATCTCACCCTTTTTATAGACTGTAACAACTAGTTCTGGTACTGGGGCATCGCTTTGGATTAAAAAACGATAAAATTGCTCCGCATATAAAGTGAATCGGTCATCCTTTTTAGCGATACTACCATCTAAAGGAAGGGCAAATGGACGAGATTTAGTGTGTAAGATGCTTTGAAGAAAAAGCTCTGGGTTTAGAGTTAAATCATTTTTAAAGAAAAGGTCTCTTCTCTCCTTTTCTCTAACCATAAAGTCTTCATTAGAAAGAAGAGGGGCGATTTCTGTTAGGCGGCTACTCTCCGCTTCTTTTTCAAATGCAGCTATGGCTACCTTTAACTGCCCTATCTCCTCTTTGAACCCATCAGCTTCTTCATTTGAGCTGCTCTCTACGAGTTGTTCTAATATAGGAACAGCCTGTTTTTGTAATTCATAAGAGCTACGTTTTAATCCCTTATCTATAAAAAGCTGACTATCTTCTTTGAGAGTTGCTACTTGGATCTTGAGAGTATTTTTTTGAGCTGCCACGGAGGCAGGCCAATCAGCAGCTTCTTTCTTATATTTATTAGCAGCGACTTGATAGTCTTCTATGACTTTTCTTAGCACATTTTTGCTCTCCTCATCAGGGTAAGGAGAAATTAGATTAAGGGCGTTGCGTGCAAGCGATAATGCCTCTTCATAAAGTTTGCAAACTTCGTTTAAAGTGGATACGACCTCCTCAACGTTATTTAAACGACGAGCACAATCTTTATTCTTAAGTACTGCGAGATTTGCTTTCTTTGCACTCTCTTGATAAAGGGGAACAGCCTTTGAGAAAGCGATCGTATTGTTGATTAGCCCCTGTAGATTACTGATCGCAGTATTGAGGTTGTTTTTATCTTGCTCAGCCAGCTTCTTTTCATTCTTCCATTGTTTTTTGTCATCGTGAGATTTTTCGCCGATTTTTTTTAAAATGTGATCGCAATGTTTAATGGCCCGATCACAACAAGCAATAGACTCTCTCAGCAGGCCAATATTTTGTTCCTTTTCCTCTAGCTTGAACCTATTAAATTGCTGGACAAGTTCTTCGTGTCGTTTCCATTCAGCAGAAATTTTTCCTACGTCTTTATTATACTCTGTTAAATAATAGGAAGAAGAAGCGTAGATTAGGTTAGGAATCAGAAATAATAGCAGGAGAAAACGCGTCCATTTCGTCATAGAGACTCCCTTTGTTCAACAATGCTAAGAAAAAACCTATTTTTATCATTCATCATCTTGAGATGCCCAATTTCTATATGAAAGTTTCCAGAGGTTTTGAGAGTTTTTATAGTAAAAAAGCTCACCAAATCCGTTGAAGAGTAAAGAGATCTCCCCGTTTATCTTAACGGTTCCTTTATTATCAGGAGTGCCATATACAACAGTTCCAACATCGTCGATAATTTTATCAAGTTCGATATCTTCTTCTTCAAATTCATATGAAAAATGAAGAGAGGCTCCTTCCTTGTCAAAAACCTTGCAGAGGTAGCCTCGGTCGTCGTACTCTAGATAAATCTTATTGGGAAACCCACTGATGCTGGTTACTTTCTTTCCCTCATATTCAACGGAAAGCTCTAGATGGTTTGCATGGTGAGCATTGATTAATTTTCCGTCATAATAATCATAAACAGCAAACAGCTTATCTTCCCTAAGCGAACGGATTAGTTGTCCTGCGTTATTAAAGAAAAGTGTCCCTATCAATGGAGATCTGAGCACAAAAGTACTATCTGGATTCTGAGTTAGTACATATGATGTGTCCCTTGCGGGGAAAAAATCAGGGCAAGTATATTGCTTTTGATAAAATTCGTACTCGTCTGGTGCTATAAGCAAGATCATTGTTTCGATGTCATCTTGGGTATGTCTCTGATCAAAAAAGTTAGCTTTTTTTTGGATGAACCGTAGCTCATAAGGAGTTAAACGCCAGCCTCCTCCGAAATCATTGCCTACGGTTGAGAATGATAAATTAAAAGTTGGAGGTTTTTCCGTAGCCCCATCTTGGGTGTTTTCCACTATAAGAGGTATCTCAGTGGATGCAATCGTTTTGACATCTTGATTTTCTAACGGTAGATGAGAATTAGGTGAGCTGATCTCTGAAGGAGTATTTTTCTCTTCTAGAATGAGTTGGCCATTATGTACTGTAGTACTACCTATAAAGGTAAAGGTATCTGATAGAGTAAGTGTTCCACTACCTGTTGCTTCGAACGTGCCTACGCCTGCTAGCGTATCTGCATTCAGCGTCGGGTTACTTTCAGCTATGAGGGTTCCACCCGATAAGGTGATGCTACCATGTGTTAATAACTCTTTGTTTTCCGAAGAAATAAACAATGAAGGGGTATAAGCTTTAAAAGCACCTAGATCAGTTAAAGGGCCAATAGCTGAGGTCAGCCTAAATTCATTCGGATCTCTTAGCTTAAACTCAAAATTGTGGAGTTCCCACTTTTCTTGAATGGACTGGCTCATCAATCCTAAAACTTCAGGATTTTCAGAAAAAAACCGGATTTCTTCCTGATCTTTTATTTCAGTGGTCATGGATACGGAATATGAATCTGTATCGACAGATAGCCATTTTATGTTCAAATGAATCGTTGGTCCCGACGGAAGTTCGACCGGAATATCAAAAGCTGAAAGATGAATGTTCCCTGTGATTAATGGCAGTAGAGCAAAGAGAAAATCTCTCTGGCGAAATAGCAGCATTTTTGACTCCTTTCTTAGACTAAGGAGTCAGATTAAACTTTTCCTGATTTCTTTGCCAAAACAGAAATCGATCCAAGTTCAGTAGAGATGTTCTAGTGAAACAGTTGTAGAAATATTACTCGGGCTCACGGGCGAGAGCCATTGGAAGTAGTTTCAAGAATGGGTTCTAAAAGTTTTCCCTGAGCTTTTGCAATCCTTTTAGCTTTTTCTCGCTCTGTTTTTTCTTTTATTTTCTGTTGTTTGAGACGTATCCTATCGATAGTTTTTTGATCTAGCCCAAGGTCTTCTAGAGACACGTCACCGCCAGTCGCTTTAATGAGCTTTACGGCAATGTCAGCGCGTGGGATTGCACCTTTAATGTAACCATAGACAGATTCCTCGCAAAAATCGTTGTATTTGCAGAATTTTGGAACTGTAATGCATTTAAAAGTAAGCCAATCTATTAGCTTCATGTCCTTCCCGAAAAAGTTAAAAATTCATTGTAGAGTTCTTGCTAATTTCGAAACAAGCCTTTACTGGACAACGGCTTGCTCCTCTCTGATGAGTTTTACGTATGTCTCCCATAAGCCGACATCAATCTCTTTTGCGCGAACCATATCGAGCATTAGCTTTTGCACTTGTCCAATGGTTTGATGGGGAGATAGCATTGCGATCAAGTCTTCCGCGCCATCTACTTTTGAACTTTTCAAAGCATTGAGGAGTTGGTTGATCATGGACTTCTTGATCGTAAGATCTACAGTTCTTTTCACTTTTAAAGCGGGCCTAGGATGAGAAGAGATAACCTGAGGGTTTTCTTTTTCCAAGATATTCTCCTGAATCATCTCTTGTAATTCGTCCGGATTTGTTTTTTTGAGTTTTGTAAAAGCAAAATGATGAAGATGCCCTTTACGTCCAGGGATATACCGACTGAGATCCGTTTCTTTCTGAACATTTACTTTGCTCATAGCATTAGCAATGCACTCGTTGAGCTCTTCGACGGAATTTTTCTCTAGCACTGTACTTGTCATCATTCAACACCTTTCCTTTTGGTTGTTCATTTTCTACACGGTGCTAAAAATGCTCAAAATTGTCAACATTACTCAAATAATCTTTTTTGGGAAAGTGGTCTAAAACAAGGCTAGGAGATAATTTTGCATCCAGTTGCTGCGTTCTTAAGTACGCGTGGAAAATTTTATGCGAAAGGATCAAATCAGACCAGTCTTTTTTCAAATCTTTCTTCGATCTTCTTGTGGGACTGTTTGATACGAAGTCATGATAGGTCCTTCTACAGAAGAAGAAAAAGTCTAGCAAGTCTCTAGACATTTAAGCATTCGCCATCTACTGGCTTGAGTCATGAAATCGATTAGAAATTAGTGAAGTTGCTATTGCGGTTCTCGGTAGATCCTGATATGGTACAGTTAAAGCTTAAATTTTAAGATAGGAGGCCAGTGTGACGATCAACTTTCCGAAAGAGGAAGAAAATCTATCCCCGAAAGATGCATTTATAGCATATGAGCATCTAGTCGATTATCACCTGCATTTCCTTAAGCGACAATCAAAATGCGAGTTTTTTTACTGGAAAGGATTGGGTGTGTTTTTCTTGCTCTGCATGGGACTGTTTGTTCTACATGGCCGTGGTTTTGCTCTTTCCCCTTTCATTGGCATTGCCTTCATCGGTACAAGTTTTCTGCTTTTGCTTGCCCAGAACATGAGAATAGATTTCGAATATGGAATCAAAGCGGCTGCTTGTGTTGAAAAGGGATTGCGCATAGAAAAAAGGTTCGACTACCCTGCCAAACTTTTTAGCATTTTTGAGGACAATAAATTGATCGCTTATCGAGGCAATCTATTGAGTAGGCTCTTCCCGATGGGGTTAATCGGATTGGCAGCAGCTTGTGCAGGCACGATTTTGGTTGCAGGAGTGAACGCCTGGTTGGCAGCCTCTGTAGCGGGTATCTCTGTCGTTATTCTGTGTATGGCAGCTCGATCGTACATCAAAACAGCTAGAAAAATTCTACTTGGAGCTAGTTCATGAATAATCAAGGAACGATAAGTCTGAAGGTGTCCAGCGTATTTTCTTTGCACGGATTACATAAAGGCGTAAGCCACTATCTGAATTGAGGACAGGTGAATGATTATTTTTTGGAAAAACCGTATAAAAAAAGGCAGCCTTAAAGATTTAATTATCCATTTAGTCCCAGCTATTCTTGTTATCTCTTTATTTGAAATAATTGCTATTGAGGTATATTTAAACACTCCTATTCACGATTCTAAGATTAAATTTTTTGTTTGGCGATCAGCGCAGGCTGTTGGCGGCTTCATATTAGGGTATCTTTCGGATAAGTTTTGTAGGAAAAAAATATTAGTCATCACACAGATATTGGGTGTTCTGATTTTGCCTCTTTTATTATGGCAAAATTTCGCGGTTTTTCCATTATTCCTTATAGGATTCTTTTTTAACCCATCTCCAGTAGCTAGAGCAGCTTTAATCGATAATTTCCCTAAAGAATCAAAAGCTAAGCTGATTGCCATTACTTATATAGCTCAATTTATTCCATGGTGTTTCTATTTAACAATAAAAGGCTTCAGTTCTCCTGAGATATTGATGGCTGCATTAGTCACATTGGTAGTCAATGCAGCAATTAGTTGGTTATTTTTTGAGGATAGGAAAGACAAAAGACAGGAACATCACCCTGAGATCACGCAAAATTTTATCCATAAAAAAAGCAGTAAAAGAGCTTTTTATACCTTGAGCGCTCTTTTCCCAGGTCAACTTGTTTTCTTTATCTCCGATACATTTTTTGAAAATCTCACGTCCAATGCAGGCTTATTTTCTGCCTTGGGAATAGGGTCTTTAATAGGGGTATTGGTTGGGATATTTTATAGAAAAATACCCCATTTATCACTGCTTACGTTTTGCTTTGGAATTGGAGTTCTGTTGTCTGTAGTTCCCTTGATTACCAATTACTTAGTTCCTGATTTAAATATTGATTTGCCATATCAACTAATGCTTTTTTCGAATTTGGGAGGTTTTTACCTACCCTTCGTTTTTGATGTTGTTTTATCTGCAACCTCTGCAAACTATAGAGGAACAGCTTGCGGTATTATTGATCTTATTATAGCATTATCATCAATAATTGGAGTTTCGATTGTTATATTTTTCAATCCAAGCGAGCCATTAATATTATTAATGAATATAATTTTGTTTATATCCGCCACTGTGATTCAAAAGAAAGGAGAAAAGCATGCCTAGCGAGAGTAATGTCAAAACAGCAGCTAATGCAGCTGCTCTTGAAAACAGAATACATGGTAAAAAATATCTAAAAATTTTTGGTGGTGTAGCCTTATCTCTATCATTGGCTACTGCTGTCTACTTCTTCTATTTCCCATCTTCAACAACGTCACAGTTTAAAGGAAGGGAAGAGAGGAGTGTTGCAGAAATGTACGATCATGACGATCTTAGTGCCTGTAGTCTTTTCGCTGGCAATTTCATTAATTTTGGATTCTGGGAGCAGCCAGTAAAGGCGGGTACGATCAGTGTGGCTCAACGGATAGACAGCGAAAAGAATTTATACCGCTTCGTTATTAAAAAATTAGGGGTAGTTGAGGAAGATAAGCTATTAGAAGTTGCTTGTGGCCAAGGAGTGGGAAGCGCATTAGCCATGACAGAATTCCATCCTAAAGAAATGCATGGGATAGATTTTTCTAAAGCCCAGATTTCAAGAGCTAAAAAAATAAATTCAGAGGTAATTCAGAAAAATCTTAGTAAGATCTTTTTTCAAGAGGGTGCGGCTGAAAATATCCCATACGACTCCAATAGTTTTGAAAAGGTATTTTCTATAGAAGCTGCTCAACATTTTGAGAGTTTAGAAAATTTTGCTAAAGAAGCTAATCGGGTTCTCAAGCCTGGAGGAAAAGTAGCTATAGCGAGTTTCTTTGGAACCTCAGATAAATCTCAGGATTCTCTCTCTACTATGATCCAGACAATCAGAGATGGAATAGACAAAGCTACGCCCATCTATAAACTTGAGGAGACGCTGAAAAAAAATGGATTCAAAAATATAAAAATTGAAAGCATTGGGAAAAATGTTTGGCACGGATTTGACCAGTGGACAGCCCAAGGAGATCTCAGAGATGGTTGGACTAGAAATTGGTATAAAGGATACCAAAAAGGGCTTATAGATTATTACCTAATAACGGCAGAAAAACCAGACTAGGCTCTAAAAAAGAAGAAGAACTGCGCAAAAAGCTTTGCTAAAGGCTGGAGAATTTTTTCCTGCTACAGTAAACCATCCGCCAAGAATTATCCCTACATTTTCTGTGAATGTGTGTTGGATTTCAGGAAGAATGCTCCATTGATTAAATGATGGGACGTCAATTTTCGTTCCGGTTTTTTTGGAAAAGCTCCCGTTCTCTCCTTGAAGATAATTAAATTCACATGCAAGAGCCCATGTTCTTGATAGAGCATATTCTCCGTAAAAAAATCCTGAAAAATATTTCCCCAGGTAGACTGTTCCTCTTGTTGTAAGATCCCCTCCATAATAATTCAGTCCCTTAACTTCAACGGATGATGGTATGAAATATCCTATACTCCCTCTTATTCTGAAGGGATGGGATTCTTTTGTACGAAAAGCCTTTTGAAAAACAAATTGGATTCCGCTTTGGAAAGACCCCTGTCCTGTAGAATCTGTACCATTCTTTCTTGGATCCAATTTCTGATACTTACCTGTAGGAAATGTTTCTTGGAATAAGATTCGAAAGTCTGGAATCCAAGAAGCTTCTTTATCTGTGGAGACTTGAAACCCTAAACGAAAAATCGAATCTGCTAAATGTGTAGAAGACGCTCCCTGACTAAAATTTGTAACCATTGATCCAATAAGCTCAACACCAATAATTTTATTAAATCCCGCTTGAAAATCAAACAATGGTCGAATTCCCCAAAT
>Ga0075163_10006225_pt1 | contig 15829 bp, 10 predicted proteins | sample JI1023141ADNA_FD_71478 | JGI IMG/M metagenome (GOLD analysis project Ga0075163, IMG submission 71478) | Wastewater effluent complex algal communities from Wisconsin, to seasonally profile nutrient transformation and Carbon sequestration -... | ecosystem: Engineered > WWTP > Effluent > Algae... | reverse complement strand
TGCCGCTCGACCAATCCAAGAACATATCCACGCCAACAAGCTCTTTTTTGAGCTTTTTTGGTGTCGAAGGCGGAGTGAGCGTCATTGCTTTTGCTTTGCTGTAATCTACCGCTTTCAGTTCGTTCGGCATCTTTCCTAAGTTCTTGATAACTGCATCGGCAAATTCTTTCGTTCCGACCTTTTGCTTACTGATACCATCTTGGAAAATATCGTAGGTGTGGATTCCTTGCTCCAGCGTCGAAAGCCATGCATTATGAACGCGAGCTGCAACATCGGCTTGCCCGATATGCCCCAGCATCAGCACTGACCCCAAAAGCAATCCGGAGGGATTCGCAAGATTTTGCCCCGCACGGCGCGGTGCAGAACCGTGAATTGCCTCGAACATTGCGCAGTGGTCGCCGATATTTGACGAGCCCGCAAGCCCGACCGAACCTGCAATTTGCGCCGCCACATCGGACAAAATATCACCGTAAAGATTCGGCATCACAATAACGTCGAATGCTTGCGGGGTATCGGCAAGTTTTGCTGCACCGATGTCCACAATCCACATTTCTTTCTCCAAGTCGGGGTACTCTGCGCCAATTTCATCAAAAATTTTATGAAAAATCCCATCGGTCATTTTCATAATGTTGTCTTTGGCAAAGCACGTTACTTTCTTGCGTCCGTTCGCACGAGCATACTCGAAAGCATAACGAACTATTTTCTCGGTTCCCGGTCGCGTGATGAGTTTTAAGCACTGATAGACATCAGCCGTCTGGCGGTGCTCAATTCCCGCATACAAATCTTCTTCGTTTTCGCGGACAATGACCACATCCATTCCCGGATGCTTCGTCCGTACATATGGTGCGTACGCTATACAAGGGCGAACATTGGCATACAAGCCAAGTACTTTGCGCGTTGTCACATTCAGGCTCTTAAAACCTCCGCCTTGGGGGGTTGTAATAGGAGCTTTAAGAAAGACTTTTGTGCGGGTGAGCGATTCCCACGATTGCGGCTCAATACCGGCTGCATTGCCACGCAAATAGACTTTTTCGCCAATTTCGATTGTTTCAATAGCCAGCTCTGCGCCGGCTTCGGTGATGATGCGTAAGGTTGCATCCATAATCTCAGGACCGATGCCGTCGCCATGCGCGACCGTAATGGGAACTTTTGCCATTCGTACTCCAAGGTTAAAATGTGAAGAAAATGCTGCCTCAAACTCTAGACTGTATTTTTTGCAAGCGTTGTTACGTTCTTGACCAAAAAAACCAAAAGTAATCTAGTATGAGAAACAAGGCAGTATGCTGCTTTGCTCAAAAGAAAACACCCGAAATTATTGTTCACGAACTTAGTTATTTTAAGATTTAGTCCGCCTACAAGACGAAGTGCTATACAGATGTATTGTTGAAATTCGTGTAATAAAAAAAATAATTTTTTTTCTGCTTCACTCTACTCTTTGCAGTGGCGCGGAATTGTGTATTTTAGTACCTTTCAAAGCCGTCATTGCTCTTTTTTTTTGATGATGGTTTCATCTACCGTTCTACTACTCCAATACAGGTTTGTGTTATGAATAAAATTAAGGTTGCTAATCCGGTCGTCGAACTCGACGGCGATGAAATGACCCGCATTATCTGGAAATTTATCAAAGACAAACTGGTCTTGCCGTACCTTGATGTTGATATTAAATACTTCGACCTCGGTATCGAAAGCCGAGACCGCACGGACGATACAATCACCGTCGAAGCCGCAGAAGCAATCAAACTATATGGCGTGGGGATTAAATGCGCCACTATCACGCCGGATGAAGATCGTGTGAAAGAATTTAAGCTCAAACAAATGTGGAAGTCACCCAACGGTACGATTCGCAATATCCTTGATGGAACAGTTTTCCGTGAACCAATTGTATGCAAGAATGTTCCCCGCCTCGTTCCGAACTGGACTGCCCCTATTTGCGTGGGTCGTCATGCTTTTGGCGACCAGTACCGCGCAACCGATTTTCAAACTAAAGGCAAGGGCAAGCTCACTATTACCTACACCCCCGAAGATGGCTCTACACCTCAATCCTTTGAAGTCTATAATTTCAAAGGCGACGGCGTAGCAATGGCAATGTACAACACCGACGAATCCATTCGTGGCTTTGCCCATTCTTGCTTCAACCTCGCTTTGCAAAAGAAATGGCCCCTCTATTTCTCCAGCAAAAACACTATTCTGAAAAAATATGATGGGCGCTTCAAAGATATTTTCCAAGAAATCTATAATACCGACTTCAAAACGAAATTTGAAGCCGCAGGTATTACCTACGAACACCGCCTCATTGACGACATGGTGGCTTCAGCGCTGAAGTTCAACGGAAATTTTATCTGGGCGTGTAAAAATTATGACGGCGATGTGCAAAGCGATATTGTCGCACAAGGCTTTGGTTCGCTAGGCTTGATGACTTCCGTTCTCATCACTCCCGACGGCAAGATTATGGAAGCAGAAGCTGCGCACGGCACAGTTACGCGCCACTACCGCGAACACCAAAAAGGGAATCGTACTTCTACCAACCCGATTGCGTCTATCTTTGCTTGGACACGTGGCTTAGAATTTCGTGGTAAATTAGACGGCAATACCGCACTTATCAATTTCTGCCAGACACTTGAAAAAGTCTGCGTCGAAACGGTAGAAAGCGGTAAAATGACGAAAGACCTTGCTGTTTGTATCCATGGTAACAAGGTTAATCATGGTGAGCATTATCTTTATACCGAAGAGTTTTTGGATGCGCTCGACAGTGCCTTGAGAACAGCGTTGGGTTAAACGCCGACAAGTTCCACGCTATCTACTGCGGGAGCAGTTCTTTAAGTTTGGTATAGGAGCGGCGGCTTACTGCAAATGGCTCGGCAATGTCCCGCAAAAACACGAGCGAGCCACTTCCGGTTGATTCCACAGGACGAGAAGCATCTATAAAAAAGCGGTTAATAATTGTCGCGCGGTGGATACGCAGAAAATCAGGCTCTGGTAGCATTTCTTCCCACTCGTTCATTGTGCGAAGAAGCATAGAGCGCTTGCCGTCCGGGAGCCACAAGTCGGTGTAGTTGTCATTGGCAGTGATACAGACAATTTCTTGCACCGATACGAAGCGGCGCTGCCTGCCGATAGTAACAAATACATAATCATCCAGAGTGAGTTTTGAAACAGCTTGCTCTGGATGTTCTGTTCCTGCCAAGGCTTGCAGCTCCAGCGATACTTCTTCGCGTGCTTTTGCTTTTTGCAAGACTTTCCATAGCCGCTCGATAGTACGTTCCAAACGGTCGGGGTCAACGGGCTTAAGCACATAATCAAGAGCATTGACTGTAAAGGCGCGAACCGCGTATTCATCATATGCGGTAACAAAGACGATATGGATAGGCTGCGCACCATCATAATCAATTTCTTCCAGTACCTCAAAGCCAGAACCGTGTGGCATATTGATGTCGAGGAAAACTACGTCCGGGCGCATATTATTGGGCGGCGAGATGATGAAATCTACTGCCTCGCGTTTGCTTGCCACTTCGCCCACGATAGTAACTCGGTCGGCAAACTCCGCTAATAGCTGGCTCATTTCCAGTCGTGCCAAGCGCTCGTCGTCCACTATCAAAGCCTTGATTGTATCAGAGTTTATTGTCATAATGTACTGTTGATAAGCATGACAAAACAGCAAGAATGTTTACGCAAATCACCTCCGCAGTCCGAAGCAAAACGCTACACGGTTTCTCCGCACAAGAGTTCTTGCACCATAATAGTTAAGCGAACACGCACTATTCCTTGTTCGTGGGTAATCTCTACCGTGTGCTTATTCGGGTATAGTTGTGCTAGACGTTTACGCAGGTTTTCCAGCCCGATGCCCGTGCTACGCTGTTTTGTGAGCGCCGCGCCGCTGCTCGTGCCGTTTACTATCGCATCCACCCATGAGCCGGTATTGGCAACCTCAATGATAAGGTACTCTCCTTCTAAACGGCTTACAATCATTAACTCTAACGGTTGCTTTGATGTTTGCATCCCGTATTTAATAGCATTTTCGACCAAAGGTTGCACTAAAAAAACCGGTACGTTGAAATCTAGTGTTCTGCGGTCAGCATCAATACGTGCTTCCAAGCGCTCTTCATAGCGGAGCTTTTCAATAGCGAGATAATGTTCGACAGCTTCGATTTCATCCCCCAGCGGTGCAGTTTGCTTACTGCTCGCCACCAGTGTATGCCTTAGAAGACTTGAAAACTGAATAATCATGCGCTTGGCATTCCGTTGGTTTTCGCCCATGAGCGCATTGACCGAATTCAGAACGTTGAACATGAAATGCGGATTGAGCTGATACCGTAGCATTGCATCCAAAGCCCGCTTTCGCTCGGTAACATCTTCAATAACAGTCCAAATGCGCTCGGCACTTATCGTGGAGGGATTCTCCGCAATAGCAATACCATAGAGCACGACCGAAAGTTTTTCGCCTGTTTTCGGGGTCAGCGTCTGCTCTACGGGACCGAAGGCGTTACGATGCTGTAAGGAATAGTGGATTGATGCACTGTGCGCGTCGTTCAGAATATCCCAAAAATTGAGCGTATCGGTCTGATCCGCAGCGTAGCCGGAAATACGAGTAAACGCGGCATTGACTTCCAATACAGAACCATTCACTTGCCATAAGACCATGCCGAGTGGCGAGGTCTCGAAGAGCGCACGAAATTTTTCTTCCGAGTGCTGAAGTTCATCTTCGGCACGGCGGCGTTCTTCAATGTGCCGGAGCAACTCCTCACGATGCTCTTGCAAGTGCTGGATTCGCAGACGATAGCTTTGCAGCACAGCGGCAAGCACCCCTAAAATAGCAAAAATAAGTATCACACGAAACCACCACGTCTGCCACCATGGAGGTAAAATAATAACGTGTAACGTGAGACCCGTCATATTCCAAACGCCGTCGCTATTGGCACCGCGAACGCGAAAGGTGTACTCGCCCGGATTCAAGTTCGTGTATGTGGCTTCGTGCTTGGTTCCATTATGAATCCAGTCTCTATCTACTCCTTCAAGTTTGTGAGCATAAAGATTGTTTTGGGGAACGTGAAAATCAAGTGCTGCGAAGCGGAAGGTGAGAAAGTTTTGGTCGTGGTTGAGGACGATACGCTCGTGTCCTTGATGGTTTTGAACAAGACTATCAAGACGTACTTCTTGGTCGAAGATATGAAGCGAGGTCAGCGCAAGAGGCGGTGTAAAAGGATTAAAGAGTAAGTGGTCGGGATGGAAAGCATTCAAGCCATTCGTACCACCAAAAAACATTGTGCCATTTGTGCTTTTGAAATAACTGAGCCGATTATATTCGCGCCCCTGTAAGCCATCTTCAGTGGTGAAGCTGCGGAAGGTGTTTTTTTGCCGATCCCACATCGTCAAGCCTGCGTCACTACTTATCCAGAACCGCCCTTGATTGTCTTCCAGCATTGCATAGACAGAGTTATTCGGTAAGCCGTCTAGCTCATTAGTAACGAGGAAACAATCTCGTTCGCGGTCATAGCACCCCACACCACCGCCCTTGCTGGAAACCCAAAGCGTTCCCGCCCGGTCTTCTGTAATGGCAGTAACCACGCTTCCCACATTTGTCAGCGAGCTTTTCAGTCCTGATAGAAGTTTGGGAGTAAAATCTTCGATGCTATTATTTTTCCTGGTTATTCGTAATAATTCATACGTCCCACCCACCCAGAGAGCGCCAAAGCGGTCTTCGTGGATGGCGAGCACATCACCTGTCATAAACTTGTTACTGTTTGCCTGCTTCGTTGGGATAAACTGAACATCGCTCTCTTTTCGGTCTGGCGGAATGATGAACACTCCCACAATAGTTGTATTTCCTCGTGTTCCCAAAAGAAGATTGCCGGCGCGGTCTTCTGTGATGACCTGAACGTATGCAGTTTCCGGCACAAGAGAAGACTGCACAAAACCATCCAAGTTCTTATCAAATCTCAATAGCCCCTTGCCCCGAGTACCTGCCCAAACGACCCCAAAACGGTCTTCAAAAATTGACCAAATTTCGTTAATTGGCAGTCGCAAGCGGCGCGGCAGCGTCTTATCAATGTCATCACGGAAGCGTGTCCAAACGCCGCGTTGAGGGTTGTAACGGCTTATTCCGCCGAAATGTGTTGCCACCCAAAGAACCCCAGTATGGTCTTGGCAAATACCACGCACATAGTTATTGGCAAGGCTGTTGGCATCAAAGGGGAGATACCGAAACAACTGAAATTTTTGCCGATACGGTGTGTACTTATTGATGCCAAACGGCTCGCCGCCTACCCAGATAACACCTGATTTATCGACGAAGAGCGCTCTGACAGCATCCCCGCTCAGACTCGTCGGATTGGCATCATTGCTTTGAAGTAATTTGGTTTCATACTCTTTTGGCGAGTCTTTATATCGCAGAAGAACAATTCCACCGTTTGACCCAAACCACAACATGCCATCGGGTGCACAAATTGCTGCACGAGTGGTAAAATAATTCTTTGGCGGGTTTTTGAACAGTGACTGCCGGATATAGCTTTCTTGAGGCACGTGCGCTACCAAGGACTTTGAACGAGGGTCGAAGCAATACAAACCTTCAAGGTCGGTCAACCAGAAAAAACCCGAAGAATCGCGCACAACATTACCATAAAAAAACTGCTTGTCTTTGGCAGTATCAATAAAGTCAAAGTGGTTGTATCTACGCTGCACGGGGTCAAATTCAATCAGCCCGCCGCGCTTCCGAATCCATAAGCGCCGCTCCGAGGGCGACACACTTCCGCCTCCCTGCTCAATAATACCGCCAAGAGGCAATAATGAAATTGAGGAAACTGCCTTCTGCTCGAACGGATGAATTGTTTGCTGTGCACGGTCATAACAAAACAGCCCGTCAATTGTAGTTAGCCACAGCACACCTGAGGCATCTTCCATAATAGAGTTTATGTAATCTCGCTCAGCTGTGGGTTTGTATGCAAATTTTATGACTGAGAACGTTTCTGAGCGGGGATTAAAGCGCTCAAGCGTATTGTCATAACTTACCACCCAAATATCCCCACGTCTATCGGCATAGAGAAACCGCGTGTCGCGCGGCTGGTATCGTGTAGAATCAGCGCCTTTTCGGTTGAATATCTTAAAATGCGTCCCATCATAGCGATTGAGACCATTAAACGTCGCAATCCACAAAAAGCCCCGTGTATCTTGCGCAAAGCTGGTTACGGTATTATAGGAAAGCCCTTGCTCCTGCGACAGATGCTCAAATGAATAGACAGGCTGCAGCAGATCTTGTGCAAAAAGACCTCGCTCAGTGCATAGAAATGCCAAGAGCGCACAAACAATCGGAAGCACCCACCGCGGCGGCGTATTGCTGAGCGAGTGCCGCTCATAACAATAAATGCAATTCGCTGTGAGTGCCATGATTGTTGTACAAAGAAAGAGTGTTTTTGAGCAATCTCCCACAAAGGCTTAAAAGCCTTGAATCCCCGACACGGTCGTGTATTTGATGACGTGTTTTTTGCCCGGATTGAGTTTTTGTTGCACCGAATGGCAAGCAACTGCCGCTTCATGGAAACCCGTCAAAATGAGTTTAAGTTTATTCGGGTATTCCGCAATGTCACCAATAGCATAAATACCTTCCACGGACGTACTGTAATCATGCGGGTTGACCGTAATTGCATTTTTCTCCAACGCCAAGCCCCAATCGGCAATGGGACCCAATTGCGGAGCCAAACCAAAGAGAGGAATGAAGTAGTCGGCGGCTTTGCGGGTCTCCTCGCCGGTTTCGGTCGTGATAATGACTTCGTTCAGCACACCATTTCCGGCAAGACCCGTTACGTTTGCATCGGCGACAAACGTGATTTTGCCTTCTGCGGCGAGAGCTTCCATCTTTTGCACGGAATCAGGCGCAGCGCGGAATTGCTTACTGCGGTGAACAAGCGTCAGTTCACTGGCGAGTTCTGCCAGAATAAGCGTCCAATCAAGCGCGGAATCGCCACCACCAGCCACAACGACCTTTTTACCGCGAAAATCTTCGGGGTCGCGCACGATGTAGTCCACACCTTTGTTCTCAAACTCCACCAAGTTCGCCACATTTGGCTTGCGCGGTGCAAAACATCCCAGCCCACCGGCAATAAAAATAAATTTCGAGTGGATTTCCGTTCCCCGCGAGGTTGTGGTCTTGAATGAACCGTCCTCTTGTTTCTCAATGCTTTCGGCGCGTTCACCAAGCGTGAAGCCGGGCTTGAAGGGTTCAATTTGTTTCAGAAGATTATGGATAAGGTCGCCCGCAAGCACGGACGGGAAGCCGGGAATGTCGTAAATAGGCTTTTTGGGGTAGAGTTCCGCACACTGCCCGCCTGCTATGGGGAGATAATCCACAAAGTGGCAATGCAGTTTGAGCAAACCTGCCTCGAAAGCAGTAAATAAGCCGCACGGACCGGCTCCAATAACCAAAATATCGGTAGAAATCATTGTTGGTGAGAAATAATGAAAAATGATGTAAAAGAGTGTTCTTGGTCAAGTACCATAGTTTTATGCATAAAGCTCTGGGCGACGGTCTCGAAAGATGTCGTTGAGCGCATTGAAGGATTTATCGCGTGTGGCGAGCGGGTCTATCTCGACTGTCAAGATTTCATCGGCTTCTTCGCCCGCTTTTGCCAGCTCGGAGCCGTTGTAGCTGTAAATGACCGAGCGTCCGGTAAATTTCACACGCTCATCCTCTGCGCCGCGTATTTCTTCGCCCGCACGGTTCGGTACTGCCACATAAACTTTGTTCTCCAGCGCTCTGGCAGGCATGGCAATATGCCACACATTCGTAACAAGATTCGATGGGCAGGCAATAATATCTGCCCCCTTCAAGCCCAGTGCCCGCGCGGACTCCGGGAAGCGCCAGTCGTAGCAAATCATCGTGCCGATACGCGCATCAAGGCGGTGATGCGGCACAACAAAAAAGCCCGTATCACCGTCGTCGAAGCAATGGCGCTCCTTGTAGAACAAATGCGTCTTGCGGTAGATGCGCGTAGGCGTGTTCGGCGCAAGAATCATCGCCGAATTATAGACGTTCTCGCCGTCTTTTTCGGCGAAGCCCGCCACGACCATTGCATTGTGTTTGGTTGCCATCGCGCGAAAAAAATCAACTGTTTCGCCCGCAAGAGTTTCGGCGTAGAAGCGTGATTCTTCCTTGCTTTGAAAAAAATAACCTGTTGTGCAAAGTTCAGGAAAGACTATCAGGTCGGCATCAATTCGCTCACTGTGGGCGTGCAGACGACGAAAATTTTCCTGCTTTTCTCCGAAGGTCGGCGTATATTGGACGATACTCAGTTTCATTTATTGACTTTTCCTCGTATTTTGCAACGTATTGTACATTTTCTGATGCGGACTGTCCCGCTCAGGATAATTTTTTGCGTACAGCTTGCGCGTAACAAACCAACAAAATTACGCGGAGTTTCCGCATTTTCCTATTTTTTCACCATTTTTCATCGGAGTTTTACCATGACCAACGGTATTCAGCGCCGTATCAGCGCCCTTGTGAGCGCTCTTCTTCTTCTTCTTTGTGCCACAACATTTCTTCACGCACAAGGTGGCAAGACACCGCCAAGCCCGGCAGCAACTGCTACTGCTACGTTTGACGGCGTAACAGCGACAGTGAATTATTCACAGCCCGGCAAAAAGGGACGCGAAATTTTTGGCAAACTTGTTCCCTTTGGCGAAGTCTGGCGCACGGGTGCAAACGCAGCCACCACTATCACCTTCAGCAGCGACGTGAATTTTGGTGGTAAAGCCCTCAAAGCAGGAACATACGCGCTTTTCACGATTCCTACCAAAGATAAATGGACGTTTATTATCAACAGCGAAGCAAAACAGATGGGTGCATTTGGCTATTCAAAAGATAAAGACGTACTTCGCGTAGAAGCTATGTCCACAGCAACAAAAGAACTTGTAGAGCGCTTCACCATTAGCTTCGACAAAGCCGACAAAGGTACGATGCTCACGCTCGCATGGGATATGACCAAAGTGAGCCTTCCCATCACGAAGTAAGAATCTGTGCGCTATGACAACAGAACAACTCTTCCGAAAATGGCAATTATTTGCTCCACTTGGGCTAACGCTCATCGGGCTTGGCATCTCTATCGTTGGCAAAGCAATTGGCTTAAAAACGATTCATGCCGACGCATGGGATTGGTTTCTTTGGGGAACATTAGGCTTGATTGTCACCAACGCTGGAATTGCGGTCTTTGGCGATGCCGTCAAATGCCGCGTCTTGTATGAATTGAGGAAAGAAAAAAATCAATAACGCTAACTTGATTGTAGCCCGCTTTAGAATGCGGGCTACAATTTTTTATTGCAAAAACTAAAACTCACAACTTGCTTTCGTTATTCCCTTATGAAACGCATCATTTCTGCACTCCTTGCTGCCGCACTTTTAGGCGGTCTTGTCTATGCTACCTCGCGCACGTGGGGCAGCATTCCTGCCTTTTCGTACTTTCTGGATGTGTGGAATGGAGCGTACCGCACGGCACGACTGGCACACGAAAGCAATAGAATAGAGGATATTCATATCCCGACGCTTTCCGCACCTGTCAGCATCTACCGCGACGAGCGCAATGTGCCACACATCACGGCACAAAACGATATGGATGCTGTGGCAGCACTTGGGTACTTGATTGCAAAAGAGCGTTTATTTCAGATTGATTTCCAAACCCGCGTCGCATCGGGGCGCTTGTCGGAAATTTTTGGTGCAGACCGCGTGAAGACTGACCAATTTTTACGACGAACAGGAATGATGCTGGGTGCAGAGCGGACGTGGGAAAGTGTGCAAAAAAATTCTCCGCAAACAAGAGCGGTGCTGGAAGCCTTCACGAGCGGCGTGAATGCGTACGTTTCGGGATTGTCCGAAAAAGATTACCCGTTTGAATTTCGTTTGCTGGGGTATGCACCCGAAGCGTGGTCGCCCATAAAATCTATCCTTGTCAATCAACTCATGGCGTTTGACCTGACATTTCAAGGGCAACTGGATGATGTTGTGATGGAAGAGATTCGCGGCAAAATCGGCGATAGCTCGTTTCAGGCTCTCTACCCGAATCATAGTGTTCTGAATGTGCCACAAAGTCCCGAAGTGCGAGGCGTAGTGCGCTCTCAAAGCACAAAAGCTGAAGAGCAAGCAACGAATGTCCATCTCGAAGCCCGTGCTATCACTGCTCTTCTTGCCGCCCGCGACGATGCAGGGACGCTTTTCGGCGAGCCGGCTGAAGGCAAAGGCAGCAATAACTGGGTGGCAACAGGCACAAAAACGCGCTCCGGCAAGCCTATTCTCGCCGGAGACCCGCATTTGGGCTTGTCGCTTCCGGCAATCTGGTACGAAGTGCAAATGATTACGCCGACGATGAATATGTACGGCGTGACGATTCCCGGCGCACCGCTCATTATCGTGGGTTACAACGACAACGTTGCCTGGTCGCCGACCAATACCGGCGCAGACGTAGTAGATTTTTATACCGTACAATTTGAAGATGCCAAGCAAAAACGCTACTTTCAAGCCGGTGGCTGGGAGCCTGTTGAAGAGCGCATTGCGCCTATTCGTGTGAAAGACGGGGCGGATGTGCCTGATACCATGCGCCTGACGCGCTGGGGTCCGGTTGTCACTGTCGAAAATCAATCCCTCGCCGTGCGCTGGACAGCGCATGAATCCTCAACGATTCTGGAAGCAATTTGGGGCATGAACCATGCTCAAAACCTCAATGATTTCAGTCAAGCACAGCAAAGATGGGACGTGCCGGCGCAAAACCTTGTCTTTGCGGACAATGCGGGAAATATCTCGCTGAGGAGTTGCGGTCACTATCCCATTCGCAAGCGCGGTCACGGGCGCGGTGTTCACGACGGCACGACCGATGAGGGCGCATGGATAGGGCGTGTGCCGTTTGATTCCATTCCGGGCAGCGTCAATCCTGAACGCGCATGGCTGGAATCGGCAAATCAAGAGCCAACTCCCGCCGATTATCCGTATTATTTGAATTACGATTGGGGTGATGTTTGGCGTTCGCGTCGTATTCACGAGTTTCTGACGGGCGCACAGAATCTCACGTGGCAAGACATTGAACGCTTTCAAACGGACGTAAAAGTGATGCAATGGGAATTCTTGAAGCCGATGGTAAGCGCATTGAACATCACTCCCCAGACTGCACCGAAGAAACAAGCGCTGGAGCAATTGATGGCATGGGACGGCATTGCGACGAAAGAAAACAACGGTGCCTTGCTTTTGCATACATTTATCACAGAACTACGCCGTCAAACATGGGATGAGATGCTGGACACCGCACAAAACCTTCGTGGAAACCCCAGCGACCCAATGATATATCATTTGTTGAAAAATGAGCCTACTTCGCGCTGGTTTGACCGCACCTCGACGTCCGAACATGAGACTGCGACTGATATTCTTCGCTCTTCGATGCAGGCAGCGCTGGATACACTCACATCTAAGTACGGCACAACCCCTGATGCGTGGCAGTGGGGCAAACAGCACCGTCTCGTCGTTCGCCACCTAACGCGCAGTGATGCACTGAAGCCCTTTTGGCGCGGACCATATCCGTTTGTGGGCTTTCAGGCAACCGTTCTTCCGGCGGGCAATTTAATGACTACGCACAGCGCAAGTTGGCGTATGGTTGTGGATTTTGCAAGTGGCAAGCCGGAGGGGCACGCCGTCTATCCGGGCGGACCGTCAGGCAATCCATTTAGCCAATGGTACGATTCCCAAATTTCCACGTGGCTGAGCGGGACGCTATATCCCTTGCGCAAAGCCTCCTCTGAAGCCGAGTGCAAGCAAGCAAATATGAGGCTTGCAACGGTTCTTTCACCACAATAGCCATCAATCACCATTGCCAACCATCAACGATTGGATATGAAAATCCGCAACCGTGACGAGCGTATATCCGTTCTCCTTTGCACACAAGGCACGTACCCGTATTCCAGTGGTGGCGTTAGTACGTGGTGCGATTTGCTTTGCCGTCAGCTCCCCACCGTCGATTTTACCTTGTATGCGCTGACCGGGCAACCGCAGACTACCTCGTTGTACGTGCTGCCGGAGAATATCCGCCGCACGATTGCTGTACCGATGTGGGGGATGCAGCATCCGGCAGAGTACGTTGCGACGCATCTCACCTTCGCTACTATGCGCGAACGCGAGCGCCTGACCTCGCTTGAGCGTATCGAACACGTCTTTTTGCCAAATTTACGGATTTTGATTCGAGCAATTCTTCAGCCGAATCCCAATCTTCGCAAGTGCGGACGCGCACTCTACGACCTCTGGAAATATACGCAGGTCTATGATTGGAACACGAGTTGGAAATCGGCTCTCACGTGGGAGGCATTTACGAGCGAGGTTTCATTAGTTGTTGAGAGTTTGCCGGAAACGTACCCCGCGAATGAGGCTCCGACGCTGCACGACATGAACGCAATGCTCCGAATGTTGTATCACCTGCTTATGTGTCTGAATGCACCGCTCCCACGCACAAGCATTGTCCACAGCACGCTGGCTGGCTTTGCGGGCATTGCGGGAATTTTAGCAAAGTATGAATATGGAACGCCCTTCGTGGTAACAGAGCACGGAATTTTTGTCCGTGAGCAGTATATGTACATTTCGCAGGAAAAGGCTTTTACGCCCTTTGCAAAGCGGTTTCTTATCAATTTTTCCAATCTCATTTGCCGCCTTATCTACGAAACGGCAGATGTGATTTCACCTGTGTGTGACTACAACAAACGCTGGGAACTTCGCTTTGGTGCCGAGCCGCAGCGTGTGGAGCGCATTTACAACAGCGTTGATACGGACTTTTTTCAACCGTACCCCAAGCCTCCTGAAACGGAGCGCTTTCCGACGGTAGTAGCGGCAACGCGAGTTTTCCCTTTGAAAGATATTGAAACGATGATTCGCGCTGCTGCTCTTGTGCGTGACCGTATTCCGAATGTGCGGTTCATTGTTTATGGCTCTACCACCGATGAGCCGGAGTATTATGCACGATGCAGGGCGCTGATGGAAAAGCTACGTTTGGGGCGAAATTTTACATTTGCGGGTTTGTGCGAGAGGTCGCATAGGATCTACACGACGGGGGATATTAGCATCATTTCAAGTGTTTCGGAAGCATTCCCATTTGCGGTGATTGAGTCCATGGCGTGCGGAAGACCAGTCGTAGCAACGGATGTAGGTGGTATCCGTGAGATTTTGCAGGGCTTGGGCGTACTTGTGCCACCGCGCAACCCCGAAGCGCTCGCCGAAGGGATTATCGAACTCCTCACGAACGAACCGATGCGAACAAGTCTTGCTGAGAAAGCGCGGGCAGAGGTCGTTGAGAAATATCACAAAGAAGTTTTCACCGGTGCGTACCTTGATTTGTATCAGCGCCTTTTTGATTAAACTCGGGTTCTATGCGCTTCGGGACACTAAAATTGACAAATTTTCTGTATATTATTTTTCATTGTTTGCCCTCGGATCTTTCTCAGCAATTTTTCTTGCCATGACAAACCCGCTTACTATATCTCTTCGCACGGCGTTGTTGTGCTTTCTCGTTGTCGCTGCATTTTCGACTCAAAAAACCACAGCACAGGCGCAGCAACTACCCTCCAAGACGGTTCTTGTCCTAAACTCTGCTGTTCACTCGCCCGCGCCATTTCTTGCCCATAGCGGCTCAGGCGCGTTTGACAGCTACCTGACAATGAATCTGCCGTTCGCGCCCATAGAAACGCTGTGGAAGTCATTGGAAAAAGCTGTGGAAACACCGCTCAAGAACAGAGGCGAGGCGCATATTACCGTCGTTTCACCGCCGGAATTTACCGGCGTTCTGAGCAAAGTGCTAACGATACAAGAAATTAATGAGATTGCCACATCGCTGAGAATTCAAACATCACGCTTCAAAGCCGTGTGCATGGGGCGGGCACAGGTAGCGCTTGATGGCAAGGCTGAGCAAGCGTATTATGTCGTGGTGCAATCCGAAGACCTCTTGAATATCCGCCGCGCAATTTTTCGGAAATACTGTATCAAAGGCGGTGAGCCATCACTCTGGGATCCTGAGCATTTTTATCCGCACATCACGGTCGGCTTTACGAAACAAGACCTTCACGAAGAAAGCAATGGCGTTCGCAAAGGCGCAAACTCATGTTTTATGGGGATTGTTGAGTAGGAAACACTTGCCTGAACAGTACACGCTATATCTATGCACACAAACCACACTCTTGATGCCGTTATTCGTGTCCGCGACCTCGCGGTGCGCTTTGGCGAGCGGACAATTTTTGAAAATGTTTCCTTTGACGTGCCGCGTGGGAAAGTTTTTGTAATTTTGGGTGGAAGCGGTTGCGGTAAAAGTACGCTTTTGCGGACGTTGACGGGCTTGGTAACGCCGGTGATGGGTAGTGTTCGCTACGACGGCTCAGAATTTATCGGCTCCGAAGGCGAGGCAAGGCGGGCGATTCTGCGAAAATTTGGTATTTTGTTCCAGTCTGGCGGACTTTTTGCCTCCATGACACTTGCTGAAAACGTTGCGCTACCGATACAAGACGCAACCACGCTTTCGGAAGAGCGCATAAGCGAAATTGTTGCTATGAAGCTCGCATCGGTCGGGCTGCAAACCTTTGAGGCATTTCTGCCTGCAGAAATTTCCGGCGGCATGAAAAAACGTGCCGGCATAGCGCGCGCAATGGCGCTTGATCCCGAAATTCTTTTTTTTGATGAACCCTCGGCAGGACTAGACCCCATCAGTTCGGCGGCGCTTGACAAACTTATTCGTGAACTGAATACTGCGATGGGCACGACAATGATTGTGGTAACGCACGAACTGCAAAGTATAGCCGACATTGCCGATGAAGTCATCATGCTTGATAAGTCTGC
>Ga0075163_10006224_pt1 | contig 15829 bp, 13 predicted proteins | sample JI1023141ADNA_FD_71478 | JGI IMG/M metagenome (GOLD analysis project Ga0075163, IMG submission 71478) | Wastewater effluent complex algal communities from Wisconsin, to seasonally profile nutrient transformation and Carbon sequestration -... | ecosystem: Engineered > WWTP > Effluent > Algae... | reverse complement strand
ATTCTGAAACTTCTGTGCTACCTGTTCCTCCCGGTCGCATTGGCGCTCTTCATGATCCCGTCGCTCGCGAGCGTCGCCACACGCTACGTGCAGCAAACGCTGGCGGTGCTCTCCTGGCCGGTGGGTTTCGCGGTCACCGAACTCGTCGCCTACCACCTGCTGACGGCCTATGCGACGAACCTCGCGGCGGCCTACGATATTGCCCCCGGCCAGATCGATGCGGCCTCGTTCGCCAGCCTGCTCGGCGGATTGCTCGCGGCTTTGTGGCTCGTGATCGGCACGCTTGGCACGCCGTTCCTGATGCAGGCGCTGCTTTGCTCCGGCACGCCGCTGGCCGGCGGCGGCAGTTCTGCGCTGCAACAGCTTTACGGCCTCCATCAGGTCGCGTGGCTCGTGAAGTCGCTCAAAACCGGCGGAGCAGCGGCGGCGCTCCATGTCGCGAGCAGCGCTTCGGGTGCCGGCGGGAAAGGTTCTCCGCCCCCGCCGACCCCACCCGCGCCGCCGACACCTTCCGCGCCGCCGCCGCCTGCACCGCTGGCCGCGCCGCCCCGGCCCGATCCCGCCGGCGATGACGCCGCCGCGACCCTCGTCGCCGGCCTGCAACCGCGCGCCCCCCATACCGGCCTCTGAACCATGAACGAAACCCTGCATCACACTCCGGTGCCGCACGTGCGGGCAGAGCCTCCGCGACAGGCGCGCCGCAACCCCTTGGAGCTGTTTACCGACCAAGCCGTCGCGGCCCGACTGTGGTGTGTCGTTGCCCTCCTCGCTCTCGGCTATGCGCTCGTCGCACCCTATCTCGTGATTCGGGCGTATCGCACCCGCGAGCGCGTCGTGATCCTCGACGGGGCCGGCACCTATCACGTCAGTCCGCTGCTCTCCTTCGAGGAGGCGGAAAAATTGCACGAGCACCATGCGTTGCTTGCTTGCCTTGCGCTGTGGCAGCGCAATCCCACGGGCGCTGATTTTCCCGAGCTGCTGGAAAAACTGTTTCTGCCGGACGCGCTGCGGCAGGCGCGCTCGGAAATCGCCGGCTCGACCGAAGAATTCCACAAGAAGTCGCTCCACCAAAAAGCGGAGGTGCTGAAGCTGACCGTGCTCGAAACCCGCGAGGAACGCGTGCTCGTGCAGGTCGAGGGCCAGTGGCTCCGCGCCGGTCTTTTCGAGGGCCGCGCCTTTACCGAGGCGGTGCCGTTCAAGGCGCGGTTCACCTTCGCCCGCAACCCGAACCTGGGCGCCAACGCCCGCTTTCCCCTGGCCGTATGGACCTACGACGTTTCACGCTGATTGTGCTCGGAATCGCAGGTGCCGCCGCACTGCGCGGTGCCGCGATTCAAACCTATCCCCTCGACGAGCGCCTCGTCTACACGGTGCGTATCGCGCGCGACGAGCCGACGACCTGTTTGTTCCCCGCGGCGCTGACGGCGCTCGAAGGCGGCAACGTTTCGGTGCAGGCCACTGACGCGCCCCCGGTGTTGCTCTCCTATCAGCCCGGCGCGGCCTTCTTCTCCGTGCGCGCCCTGCGCGACGACGCCAAGGCCGCGATCAACGTCGTGTTTCGTGGCAAGGTCTTCGTGCTGACGTTTCAGACGGACGCCGTCGCCGACCGCGCCGTGTCGTTTGTGGATGAGGCGGATTTCGGTGTGGCGCGCAAAGGTGTGACGCTGGCGCCGGAACGGCTTCGCGCACTCATCGACCGCGCGAAGCGGCACGAATTGATTGCCCGACAGTATCCCGCACTGACCCAAACAGTCGAACGACTCACGCCCGGCACGCTTACGCGCTACCCCGGATTCGTCGTAACCCTGGCCGAGGTGTTTCGGTTCGCCGCCGAGGACACCCTGGTGCTGAGGGCGGAAATCGAAAACACGACGGACGCCGCGTTACGCTTCGATCCCAGCGGCCTCGCGGTGAGGGTCGGACCGACGATCTATCCGGCCGCACTGGCGGAAGCAGCGGGCGGTGTCGCTCCCCGCGGTCGGAGCACCTGCTGGATCGCGATCACCGTCAACGCCGACGGCTCTGCGGCGAATCTTTCGGCGCACAACACCTTCTTCGTGCTCGTGCCCCGCCTTCCATGAGATTCCCCACGGAGTTTTTCTCGACGCCCACCGGCCAGCTCGCGCTCGTCGGCGCGCTCGCCGCGTTCGCCGCCGGGGCCGTCTATTGGCAGCGCCGCCACCAGCCAGCCGCGATGCCCAGGCCGGTCGCGCCCGCCTCCGCGCCGTCCACGCCGAAGACGTTCACCCGCGAGGGCGCGCGCTTTGTGCCGCCGCGCGACGAGGCGCCTGTGGTAACGGGACCCGCAGTGACGGTGGGGAAAAATCCGACCATGCCGGCGACCGCAAAGGCTCCGGCGGTGCTGCCTATCTCACTCACGCCGGTGCGCGCGGACGACACTCCGAAGCCGGTGCGATTCGCTCCCTACGGCCGGCTCATCCCGTGCGAAACCGTGCTCACCATCGAGTCGAACCGCTTGGACACCCCGGTGATCGGACTCGTGAAGGAAGCTGTCTGGCACGACGGCCGACTCATCGTGCCGGTGGGGGCTGAAGTGCATGGTCGTGCCTCGACCGACCGGGCGCGTGAGCGCCTCGCGGCGCAGGGAACGTGGCGGATCGTCTGGCGCTCGCCGGGCGCCGACCACGGTGACGAGCTGGCGGTGCAGGGGCTCGCGTTGAATCGTGAACGCGACTCGGTCACCGGCACGTGGGGCTTGCATGACGGTTCCGCCGGTCTGCGGGGCGACGTGCTTCGCACGAACGATTGGCATGAGGTGCAGCTTTTCGCCGCAGCGTTCCTGTCGACCGCCACCGCGGCGCTCCAGGATACGCGCACCACGGCCACGCTCTTGGGCGAAACGCTTACCCCCACGACGACCACGCGCAATGCCGCGCTCGCGGGCACGGGCGCCGTCCTCCGCGAATATGCGAATCAGATCCGCCAGTCGATCGATCGCGACGGCGTCTACGTCCGCGTGCCCGCCGGCAAGGCGTTTTATCTCTACGTCACCGAAACCCTCGACCTCGGGCGGGCCCGTCACGGCGCCGCCTCTCTTTCAACCCATGCGCCTTAGCCTTCTCTTCCTTTCCATGTTGGTGGCGGTGACTGGCTGCCAGTCGGCACCTCGTCCAACTCCACCTCCCGTTGCTGCGCCCGTGCCGCTGTCCGTGCCGTCCCTTGAGCTACAGGAAAAGACACTCCGGCAGCAGCAACAAATCCAGGCGCTGATCGCGCAGAACGAAGCGCTGCTGGCGCGCGTGCGTGAACTGGAAACTGCGCCACCCGTTCCGCCGGTGCCGGTTCCGGCCGTGCTGCCGCCGGCCATCCTTCAGCCGTTCGCGGCCGAGTCGGTGAAATTGGAGCCCGCACCGCCGCCCACACCGCCCGCGCCAATCGTTCCGCCACCGTCCGCTGAACCGGCCATCCTGCCGAACGCCGACGGGCTGATCGATCTCACGGCTCTCCTCATCCAGACGCGGGATGGCGACGACGTGAATCCGTTCGCCGTGCGGAGCCTGCCGGCGGACGCGATCCGCGAAGTGACTCTGCACGTGCAGGGCGTGATCGGGGGAGCCGCCCCGTGCGCCTTGATCAACCAGCGCACCGTCCAGCCCGAACAAACCATCGAGTCGCTGACGTTGGTCGGCATCGAGCCCAACGCCGTCCTGGTCCGGCACGCCGGACATCTCCTTCGACTGCCGGTCGCGGAAAAATCCGTGCGCATCCGGCTTCCGCTTTGAACACAACCATGCCGCTTTACGCCGCCACTGTTGTTGGGCCGCAGGGTCGTCGCTTCGCCGTCACCGAGGATGCGCGCGACGCCGCCTCGCTGCGCGAGGCGCTCCGCCGGCGGAATCTGTGGCCGCTGCACATCGCCGCGGCCCAGCCGCCGGCCGGCCTCAGCCGGGCGAGACTCTCGTCACGGGATTTCGTCGCGCTGCTGCATCAATTGGAACTGCAGCTCCGCGCCGGGGTGACCGCGGATGTGGCGCTCGCGCAACTCGCCGGCGATGCCCCGACGGGCGACGCGCAGCGCATGCTCGCGCACATTCATCGCGAGGTTGCGGCCGGTCGACCGATCCATGAGGCGTGCCGTTTCTTCGCACGGCAGTTTCCGCCGCACATCGCGGCAGTGATCGCCGCGGGTGAAGCCTCCGCGCAACTTCCCGTGGCATTGCACTCGCTCGCCGAGCACCTCGCCGGCGCGGAGGAGTTGCGACGCACCGCACGGCGCGCGCTCATCTATCCGACGGTCGTGCTGACGGCGACCACGGGGCTGATCGTATTCCTGCTCGGTGGCGTGGTGCCGCAGTTCGCGGCGATCTTTTCGACGCTGCATCTCGACCTGCCGGTGCTGACGCGCGTCCTCATCGCCGCGAGCGAGTGGTTGCGCCACAGCTGGCCCTTGCTGGCGAGCGGAACGTTCGCGGTTGTCGGTGCCGCCTGGTTCCTGCGTGGCTCGCGCCGCTTTCGGTTCACCCGCGATGCGCTGCTCCTCCGCACACCCGTCTGGGGCGAGGTGATTCGCTGCGTCGCGACGGCGCGATTCGCGGCGCACGCGCGATTGCTGGTGGAAGCGGGCATCCCGCTTCTCGATGCGCTTGAGCAAGGCGCCGACCTTACGGGCAACGCGGTGCTCGCGAGGCAGATTCACGTCGCGCGCGACGGCGTCGCTGTGGGCCGGCCTCTGCACGCGGCGCTGCCCGCTTCGCACGGGTTTCCCGCGTTTTTCATCGCGGCCCTCAAGTCGGGTGAAACGACCGGCCAACTCGGAGCGGCGCTGCGCCACATTGAAACCTACGCTTCGGCGCAGGCGCGCGACCGACTCGCGACTGCGCTCGCGCTCTTGGAGCCGACCATTCTCGCCACACTCACTGCCGTCGTGGGGGTGATCGCGCTCTCCTTCTTTCTCCCGCTCTTCGCGCTATTGGGAGGCGTCAGCGCCCGCTGAAGCATGAAGCCGTTACCCGATCATTGTGGGCGCAACGCGCGCGGATTTTCGCTGCTGGAAATCGTCCTCGTGCTTTTTGTGCTCGGCGCGCTGGCCGCCGTGCTCACGCCTTCGGTCCGCGAAATCATCGAACGGAGCCGGCGCGAAATCGAGGTGCGGGCGCTCGACGACTTGGCCGCGACCGTGGCGGCGTCGTTTGAAAACACCGACCTCACCAACCTGAATGTCGCCGCACTGCCCGGCTCCATCGCCGCGACCGACGCGCCGACGGTCTTTTCGGCTTCGACCACGGCGACCTACACGACGACCGAGAACGGTGCCTGGTTTGCCAAAGTTGCGCGACTGCGCGGGCTGAGTCCGCAGGTCGGCGCCGCGCCGGGCGCCCAAGCGGAACTCGCGCGGCTGGCGTTCAACGGCAGCGGAAATTCGCGGCTGATGTTCGCAGGGCCGGACGAGGCCGGGCGCCAGCGATTCCTCTTGATCAGTCTCGTCGCTCGGAGCGATCAGCTCGCGCTGCCGGCGTATGAATCGACGGCGGCTTGGTTCGACGCCATTTGGAATCACGAATGGGAAAGTCGCACCGCGACGCTCCCGGCTTTCTGGCAAAGCCGCCTGAGCGCGGCGCAAATCGCCGCCTGGCACGCGGGCTCCGGTGGACTCACTCAGGTCAACCGCGTCGTCGTCCGCCGCATCGTGCTCCCGAAATTCCGGGTGACGGTGAACAGCAACCATCCGACCGAACAGGCGTTCGTGTCGTTCAACAACACGCCGAACGCGTTCACCGCACCGGCGAATTCCGGAGCCGCGAGCACGCCCGAGATTCTGGGCGGCCGGCTCATCACCATCAACCGCGGCACGGCGTGGCCGGGCGTGGAGGCGTTGCGCTTCCGCCTGCGCGAAAACGCCACCGTCACCGTCCAATGAGATTCCTCTCTTCCCTTCTTTTTGTTCTTACCCTTGGCATCGTTGCGGCCAGCGGACTCCGCGCCCAGCCCGTCAACACCGTGACGTTTGGCTCGACCGTCGCGGTTTGGTCCGGTCACACCACGATTCGCGAACGCGTCGACGCCGGCGTCAACGAGCGGATTGAAATTTGGAACCGCACGTGGACGGTCAGTCCGTCCGGCGTGGTTTACGAGAACACGAACCATTGGGGGTTCAACGCCTCGGATGGATACTCGGCCACGACCATCACGTTCAACGAACTCGGGCGATGGACCTACTGGGGTTCGGACGGCGGATCGATCGACAACTGGGTTTACGGTGATGGTCCCTGGGATTGGTATATCGGGCCACACAATCCGCCGAACGGCGCTGGCTACGGCGGTTGGGGCCGGCGCATCACAGCGTTCCTTGATGTCCAGCCGGCCACAACCAACTACACGCTGACCACGAGCGCTTCCGGTAGCGGATCGGTCAGCGGTGGTGGCAGCTATAGCTCGGGTTCGACGGCAACGGTCACCGCCATCGCGAATAGCGGCCACACCTTCAGCGGATGGCAGGGCGCGCTGTCGGGGACATCGAATCCGGCCTCGCTCACGATGGACGGCGACAAGAGTGTCACCGCTGTCTTCGCCGCGCAGAATACGGCTCCGACCATTGCGTGGACGGTGACTCCCAACACCGCAGGGAGCGGGCAGAGCTATACCGTCACCGCGCATGGCCACGATGGCGACGGCAACCTGACGCAGGTGAATGTGTGGAAGAACGGCGTCGGCTTCGCCTTCACCGGCGGTGGCAACGGCACCGACAACGATGCGGGCAATTCGACTGCGGATACCGGACCCGCCTCGATCACGTTCACCGCACAGGCGGTCGATGCCGCGGGTGCGACCTCTGCGACGATCTCGCACACGGTCACGATCACTGCGGCGAATCGCGCCCCGACCATCGCGTGGAACACCACGCCCGGCACGGTCGCAAGCGGACAGACTTACACGATCACGGCACACGGTCACGACGACGACGGCAACTTGACGCAGGTGAATGTGTGGAAAAATGGCGTCGGTTTCGCCTTCGGAGGCGGTGGCAACGGCACCGACAACGATTCGGGTAACTCCACGTCCGACACCGGGCCGGCAACGATTACGTTCACTGCGAATGCGGTCGACGCCAACGGCGCAACCACCGCGACGATCACCCAGACGGTGACCGTCTCCGCCGCCAACGTCGCACCGACCATCGCGTGGAACACGACACCCGGCACAGCGGCAAGTGGACAGTCTTACGCGATCTCGGCCCACGGCCACGACGGCAACGGAAACCTCACCCAAGTGAACGTCTGGAAGAACGGTGTCGGCTTCGCCTTCGCGGGCGGCGGCAACGGCACCGACCACGATTCGGGCAATTCCACGTCCGACACCGGTCCGGCGACGATCACGTTCACCGCCAACGCGGTCGATGCCAACGGCGCAACGTCACCGACGATCTCGCAAACGGTCACCATCGGAGCGGCGAATACCGCGCCGACAATCGCGTGGACGACCACACCCGGCTCCGTCGCGAGCGGACAAGCTTACACGATCTCCGCGCTCGGCCACGACGGCGACGGCAATCTCACTCAGGTCAATGTGTGGAAGAACGGCGTCGGCTTTGCGTTCGCGGGCGGCGGCAACGGCACCGACGGTAATTCCGGCAACTCCACCTCCGATGCCGGCCCGGCGACAATCACGTTCACGGCCAACGCGGTCGATGCGAACGGTGCTGCGTCCGCTACCATCAGCCAGACCGTCAGTGTCGCCGCACCGGCCGGCGTATCTGCGTCTATCAGCGCCAGTCCGGCCAACGCGACCCCGCCCGCTGCGAGCACGATTACGTGGTCGAGCGTCAATGCGACGGCGGTAACCGTGAGCGGCCCAGGCCTCAGCAGCACCGTGGCCAACGGCAGCCAAGCCGTAAGTGGCCTCGCGGTCGGCACGCACACGTTCACCATCACAGCCCAAGGCAACGGCGGTCCGGTGACGCAATCCGCCACCGTGACCGTCTCCGCCGCAGCGTCCGTCAGCGCGTCAATTGGCGCCTCGCCGACTGCGACGACGGCACCGGGTGCGACGACGATTTCATGGACGAGTGCGAATGCGACCGCCGTGTCGGTCACCGGCAGTGGTGTGAGCAGCACTGCCGCGAGCGGCACCCAGACGGTCACAGGCCTCGGGGCCGGCTCCTACGACTACATCATCACCGCACAGGGACCGAACGGGCCAGCCACGGAGACCGCAACCGTCACCGTCGCGGCGCCGATGGCAGTGTCCGGCTCGATCTCCGTCACTCCGACCACGGGCACCGCGCCGGCCTCTGCGACCGTCTCGTGGACGACGTCAAACGCGACGGCAGTCGCCGTCTCCGGCCCAAGTCTCGCCAGTTCGACCGCGGCGGGGAGCCAAACCGCCAACGGCCTCGCGGCGGGCACCCACACCTTCACGCTGACGGCCCAGGGTCCGGGCGGACCGATTACGCGCAGTGCGACGTTTACGGTCGGGGCACCTTTACCGGTGGTCTCCGGCTCGATCAGCACTTCGCCCACCACTGCGACGGCACCCGGTGCGACGACGCTCACGTGGGCCACGGCCGACGCCACCTCCGTCTTCGTCAGCGGTCCCGGCGTTGCGAGCGCCGCCGCGAGCGGCACGCAGAATGTGACTGGGCTCGCCGCCGGCACGCACACGTTTACCCTCACGGCCCAGGGCAACGGCGGACCGATCACCCGCACAGCTACCGTGACTGTCAACGCGGGTGCGGGTGTGACCGCGGCGATCACCGTCTCCCCGAGCACCCTGAACGTCGGCGGCACCGCGAACCTCACGTGGTCGACCGCCAACGCCTCGTCGGTCCGCGTCACCGGTTTTGGCATTAGCGGCAGCGGCTTTCAAACCAGCCCGAATCTCACGATCACCATTGGCGGACTGCCGCCGGGCCAGTCCACGTGGACACTGGTAGCCGAAGGCTCCGGAGGACCCGTCACGCGCACGGCGACCATTACGGTCAACAGCCTCGATGGGCTCGCCGGTTCGCTGACGGTTTCGCCGACCGTCATCTATTCGAACCAGAGCGCGACGCTCGCCTGGACTTCCAGTGGCGCAAATTTCCGGTGGGTTCACGGCCAGTTGCCGAGCTATAACGGCGTGTCGGTTTATCCTGCGCCGGCCAACGGCTCGACCGCAGTGTCCAATCTCGCACCCGGCGAATACAGTTTCATTTTCGAGTATGGGCCGGGCGCCTTCAGCGCCACGCGCGGGGCTTACGCCTATCTTACCGTGCTCGGCGTGGACCGCACCGTCACTGCGGCGGTCGCTCCCGCCGGTGCAGGTGCGGTCACCGGCGCGGGAACCTATCGCGAGGGCGCATCCGCCACACTTACAGCCACAGCGGATGCGACCCACGTGTTCACCGGTTGGTCGGGTGATCTCACCAGCGCGAGCAATCCACTCACATTTACCGTCGGCGCGCAGAACTACGCGCTCGTCGCCAACTTTGCTCTGCGCACCTATGCGGTCACAGCGGCCGTGGCACCGGCTGGAGCGGGGGCCGTCAGTGGAGCCGGCGTATACAACGTGGGCGCGACCGCGACCCTCACTGCCACGCCGAACGCGTCGCACGTGTTTTCCAGTTGGACGGGGGATCTCGTCAGCTCGGCGAATCCGCTGTCGTTCGTCGTTAACGGCACAGTCAACCTCACGGCGAACTTCATCGCGACGAGTTTTGCGCTCACGACCGGGGCCACCGCCGGCGGGAGCGTCACACCTGGCGGCACCTATCCGGTGGGCAGTATCGTCACCGTGAGCGCCACGCCCGACGGGACGCATCGCTTTATCGACTGGACCGGCGATGCGAATGGGACCGCAAGCACGGTCGCCGTCACCATGGATCGCGCAAAATTCGTGCAGGCGAACTTCACGGCGAAGACCGCGCAAACCATCACGTTCGATCCGCCCGGCGATCACCCGCTGACCTCGCCGCCGTTCAATCTCGTGGCGAGTGCGACTTCGGGTCTGCCCGTGAGTTTCTCGCTCCTCGGCGGTCCGGCCATTCTCACCGGGAGCTCTGTGCAGCTTACCGGCGCGGGGCCGGTGACCGTGCAGGCCAATCAACCCGGTGACGCCTTCTACCTTCAAGCCCCCGCGGTCGCCCAGACCTTTAACGTCATTTCTGCCGCGACGCTCAAATACCGCGGCCAGGCCCGCACTCTCCTGCGCGACGAGTCCACCTCCGCGCCACCGCCCTACGTGCTCGAAAAACCCTGACCGCTTCCTCTCTCTCATGAAAACACTGCTTTGTCTTGTCCTCGCGGTCGCGCTGGCGTCAGCCACCGAATCGTCGCCGCTCGATCAAACCGTCGGCCCTCTGCAGTTCGAAAAGGCGCCGTTGCCGGCCACGCTTCGCACTCTCGGCCGCGCGACGAAAACCGCGATTCACGCTGAGCCGGAGATTGTCGCCGAAATCACGGTGGATTTTCCCGGCGGCTCGCTGCGCGACGCGCTCACCGCACTGGTGGAGCCCACGGGGCTCTATTTCGAGGCAACGCCGGCCGGCTTCATGGTGCGTGTGCGGAAAACAGTGCTCTACCCCATCGACTATCCGCAGCTCACGCGCAGCGGCTCCGGCAGCGCCTCGATCACGCTCGGCGGAGCGACGGGCGGCGGGTCCGGCGGGTTTGGCAACAGCGGTTTCAACGGGGCCACTTCGCAGGCGAATGCCCAGTCACTCGCGAACGGCAACACAGCCTCGGACGCCACCCAAGTTTCGGTTTCGCAGGAGAACCAAAATACGTTTTGGACGAATTTTGAAACCGAACTGCGCGGGATGTTGAAGGACGGCGACACCCTTGTGCTCAACCGCTTCAGCGGCGTGGCGCAAATCGCCGCGCCCGTGCGGCGGCACGAGTCGATTCGCGCGTTCATCGAACTCGTCAACCGGCGCATTACCCAGCAGGTCGAAATCGAAGCGCGGCTCGTGGAGGTAACTCTGCGCGATGAGCAAAAGCTCGGCGTCGATTGGGACGTGGCGAGCACGATGCTCGACGGTGTGCGCGTGCAAGCGCGCTCGCCCGTCGACGTATCGGGCGTCGGCGGCACTCTCCTTGGTGCCAATACCTTCGCAGCGACGCTTGGTTTCGGCCGCGCCTCCGCCGTCATCCAGGCGCTCAAGCAACAGGGCGAAGTGAAGACCGTCGCGCAGCCGCGGCTGCGTGCGCTCAACAACCAGACCGCGTTTATCAAGGTGGGCGAAGATCGCCCCTTCTTCCGCCTGCAGCAGACGACGACCCTGCAACAGCCGGGCGCCACGACCGCGTTTAATCAGACGCAGGAGAACTTTTCGGTCTCAACCATCACCATCGGCACGATTCTCGCCGTCACCCCGCAGATCGACGGTGACCAAATCATCACGCTCGACGTGCTCCCGGCGATCACGCGCTTACAGGCCATCGTCACGAGTCCGGACGGCCGGCAGACTGCGCCGGTCACCGAAGTGAAACAGGCGTCCACCATCGTGCGGTTGCGGGATGGCGAGACCGCCATCATCGGCGGACTGATCTCGGAGGAAAGCGGGGAGAGCATCCGGCGGATTCCGGTGCTCGGCCGCGTGCCGGTCCTGGGCACCGCGTTCAGCAGCAAAGCCACGCTGCGTGCCCGCAAGGAATTGGTCATCTTTCTCACGCCCCGGATCGTCCGCTGACCATGCTGGATTTCCTCCATAATTTTCGGGGCCGTCCGCAGCCGGTCGCGGTCCGGTCCGAGGCCGATGCCAGCCGGACCTTCGACGACGTGTTGCGCACCGCCGTGGCCGAGGGCGCGAGCGACGTGCACTGCGAACCGAAGGAAACCGGGCTGCTGCTGCGCTTTCGCATCGACGGCGAAATGCGCGAGCACCGGCTGCTGCCGGTGACGGAGCGCGATGCGTTGATCGCGCGCGGAAAGATTTTCGGCGGAATGGACATCACCGAAAAGCGGCTGCCGCAGGACGGCCGAGCCACGCTGCACGAAAGCGGCCGACGGTGGAATCTCCGCCTGAGCACCCTCCCGACCGTCTATGGCGAATGTCTCGTCGTGCGCATTCTCGACCAGACCATGCCGGCGCAGTCGTTCGAGGAACTGGGACTGGCCTCGCCCCAGGCGGCGGCGCTGCACCGCGCCCTCACCGGACCGGCCGGCTTGATTTTTCTCACCGGGCCGACGGGCTCTGGCAAGACGACCACGCTCCACTCCTCGCTGCACGCGCTCGATCATCGCGGCCGGGCGATCCACACGCTCGAAGACCCCGTCGAATACGAGTTCGCCGGCATCCGGCAGACGGAGATTCGGGAGAAAATCGGCCTGACTTTCGCGGGCGCGCTCCGCGCCCTGTTGCGGCAGAATCCGGACATTCTGCTCGTCGGCGAGACGCGTGATGCCGAGACCGCGCAACTCGCGGTGCGCGCGGCGCTCACCGGGCATCTGGTGCTTTCGACGTTGCACACTAACGATGCCCTCGCGGCGATCCCGCGGCTTCGTGATCTCGGGGTGGAGAGTTTTCTCTTGGCGTCCTCGCTCCGGCTGGTCGCGGCGCAGCGTCTCGTCCGGCGGTTGTGCGATGCGTGCAAGGCACCGCATCCCGAAAGCGCCCGGCTCGCGCAGCAACACGGGTTGTCTACCGCGACCTTCTTTCGCGCGACTGGCTGCCCGGTCTGCCGCGACCGCGGCTTTCGCGGGCGGATCGCCATCCATGAAGTTATCCCCGCCGAAAAATTCCTGCCGCTGATCGCAGCCCATGCGCCGCTCGCCGACCTCGCCGCGCTGCGCGATCGGGAGGGGCATCCGACGCTCTGGCACCGCGGCCTCCTCGCGGCCGCACGGGGGCACACGACCCTCGAGGAAGTCGCCCGCGTCCTCTGATTTTTGTTCAGGAAATCCAACTCAGAAAACCATGAAGAAAAACCAAAAACAATCCGTCCGCTCGCAGGGCTACTCCCTGCTCGAACTCGTCCTGGTCCTCGCAATCGTCGCCGTCCTCGTCGGTCTGCTGTTGCCCAAGGGATTCGACGCCCTCCGCAATGCGCGCATCCAGCAGGTCGAAAAAACCGTCGATACACTGAAGACCGCGCTGACCGACTATCTCTCGATGGCCGGAGGCAACGGCAGTCTGCCGCGCACCGAAGGCACGGGCATTCCGACCTCGGGCGCAGCGCTCACCGGCGCGACCGATATCGCCAAGGGCAACGCCGCCCGGCTCGACACCGTGCTTCTCGCCACCGGCAAGATCGAGCGTCCCCTCTCCCTGCGCATGGGCACGCAGTCGTTCGCGTCCACCGGCACCGGCAACGAAGTCAGCTGGAACCAGGCATCGCTCGGCTTCGTGATGACTCCGGACGCGGCCCCGCAGCGAAACTGGTCAACCGTCACCCGCGCCGAGGCGCGCACCGCCAATCCCGCGCTCGCTCCCTCGGCCGCCCTCGGAGCCAACTTCCGCCTCGATGGCGCGACCAATCTCAATGCGAACTACGTCGTCGCGTATCTGGTCATTCCCGCGTGTCCCGCCAAGGACGCGTATGAACTGGCCGTATCGATGAATGGCGCACAGCTCGCGCCCGTGGAAGGTGCCGCGTCCGACAGCGGCATTGTCGCCTATGCCGCGCCCGCCAACGGAGTCACCGATGTCTATGTTTACCTCACGTCGATCTGAGCGCCGCACTGCGCTGCTCTGGGGCGATCGCTGGTGGATCGAGGGTCGGCCCGAGCCGGTTCCCTTCGGCGACCTGCACCTCGCGGCCGAAGTGCTCCTCGCGCAATTCGCCGCTGACGAGAAACCCGCGCAACTCCGGCTGATTTTTCAGCCGGCATCGCTCGCGGCGGTCAGCATCGCGTGTCCGAAGACCAACCGGGAAACGCTGCGGCTCGCGTTGAGCGAGCAGTTCCCGGCGCTCGCCGATACGCACCTCGCGTGGAGTCACGAGCCGGTTCTGGGCGTCAACGCACCGTTCGCCACCGTGCTCTATCACGAGGTGCAGTCGGGGCTGTTCGCTCTCGCGGGTGAATTGCACGCCGGCGGGATCGAGGTCGAATCCGCGTGGCCGCTCGCCGCGGCTCTCAACTTCGTCCCGGAGGACTGGCCGGAAAGCGGCGCGATGATCATCGTCGCCGCCGCAGAAAATCAAACGCTGATCTATCGTCACACGGCCGACGGTCGGCGCGAAGTTGAGGCGGCGACGGGTGCCGATGCCTCCGTTTGCGCGTTGCGTGGGCTGCGCGCGGCACTCGCCCGCACCGACACCGCCGTCTATCTGGTCGGCTGCGAAACAGCGGGCGAGCGGTTGGCGTCGCAATTACCCACGCCCGATGTGCCGCGCGTGCGGCTGGTCCCGTGGAGCCGACTGGCGTCCGCGATTGCACCGCTCCCGGTGACACACCCGGCGCAATTGCTGCCGGTCGAGTCGCCCTGGAGCGGGCGCCGCGCCCTCATGGGCACAGCCGGTCTCGCCGCCGCGGCGGCCTTGGTCCTCTTGGCCGACACCGCGCGGGTGGCCGGGCAGCAACGGGCCGCGGTCGCGGCGGATCTTCGCGCCGCCGCGGCCCTGCGCGCCGAAATCGCCGTCCGGCGTGACGGTGCGCGAGAACTCGCGGCACTCCGCGCCGCCGTCGAAGCACGCGAGCCGGCCGGTGCCGTCTTTGTGACGTGGCTGCGCGCCCTCGCCGCGAAGATGCCGAGGGAAGTGGCGCTCACGCGCGTGACGGCCACGCGCGATGGCGTGGCTGTCTCCGGTGGAGTCACCGGTCGCCTGAGCGAAGGCGCGTGGCGGGAGTGGACGGCTGCTATGGCCGCCGGAGCGGTCTGGCGGTTTCCGGAGCGACCCCCGCTTCCCACCACAGCCTTCCAATTGAACGGGACTGCTCGGCGATGAACCCCTCCTCCCCAAAGATTCCCGTTCGGACATGGCTGATCGCGGTCGCCGCTTTCCTCCTCTTCGCGGGCGCACTCGTCGCGCGCTGGCGAGAGGGGCGGAGTCTAGCCGCGGTGCGGCCGGAGGTTCCGGCACTGCGCGCCACCCTCGCCGCGCTGCCGGTGCCGGATGACGCGGCACTGCATCACTGGCGCGGGCGGCACACGGAACTCGCAGCGCAGCGTTGGACGGAGCCGGCTCGGACTGCGCTGGCAAACCGACTCGGATCCCGCTGGCGCTGGCTTCCCATCGCGGGCGAGGCGGGCACGCGCAGCTTTGTGTTGCATGCCGTCGCGCCCGAGGCCCTGCCGTGGTCGGCTGTTCTGGCCACCTTGGCAGGACTCGAATCGTCGCCGGGCGCAGCTGTGGAGGGCGTGACGATCGTCACGGGGGGCACACGCACCGCGCGTCAGTTTTCTGTGGTGAAAATCCACGTCCGCTTCCAATGGGCGGAGGCCGGCACGGGGCACACCTTCCCGCCGGAATCCATCCGGCGGGACCGTGTGCTCCCCGAGCCGGTTTCGCCGGGACGCGCGGCGGGACGCCGGGCCCGAGCCGCTCCGCTCCGCCGCACGTCCGCCTTCGCCCAGCCTCCGGCTCTCGCGCGGCCTCCGCTGCGCTCTCGTCCCGACCACCCGCCGCGCCCCCGGTCGCGGCAGAATTTGTCCGAACCATAACCACCATGATCACGCTCACATTGCAGATTCCCGAAGAAACCGCGGCCGTGTTTTACGATGCCGCCGAAGAGATCAATCGCGACCTCGATAACCCGCAGCCGAAAATCGACGCCAAGACGCTCATGGCGTTTGCCCTCGCCCGGCACGACCCGCGCGAACTCAGCGCGCAGTTCGATTTGGCCCTGCGCATCGTCACGGGCCAGGCGGAGCAACCGCTGAATCCCGTGCTGAAATAGATTTTGGCGGAGAAATTTTCGCCCGGTGTTCACGTCGGCCCGCACCGTTTTT
>Ga0075163_10006223_pt1 | contig 15829 bp, 14 predicted proteins | sample JI1023141ADNA_FD_71478 | JGI IMG/M metagenome (GOLD analysis project Ga0075163, IMG submission 71478) | Wastewater effluent complex algal communities from Wisconsin, to seasonally profile nutrient transformation and Carbon sequestration -... | ecosystem: Engineered > WWTP > Effluent > Algae... | reverse complement strand
GTATCGCTGACCGCATCGGGGCGGCGGTTGGCGGTGGCAATGCCGTACAGGAAGCCGCTGAGCCAGAGTTGTTGCTCGGGCGAATGGTCGGCGCTGAGCCGTCGCAGCAAATCTTCCTGAAAGCCGGGCGGTGGAGAAAAGGTAGCGGTCATGGATAAAATTTTGATATAGAGCGTGTTAAAATGAAATGCGCTGTGCTTCCGGTTGCAACAGTTCGGCTATGGCCAGCGCTTCTTCCGAGGCGATGCGGTGCCGTACTACCTCGCCGATCACGATGATCGCCGGACTTCCGAGGCCCGAAGTCTGCGCTTTTTGTGCGATGTCGGCCACGGTGCCGAACACTTCTTGTTGTTCCGGCAAAGAAGCATTTTGAATCACTGCCGCAGGGAGTTGTGATTTGCCGGCGGCAACAAAGGCTTCCGCAATTTCCTGAATTTTTGCCAGGCCCATCAGGATGACCACCGTTGCATCCGTATCGGCAGCGGTAGTGATTTCCGGGTTCAGATCACCCGTGTCGGTCGTGGCGGTAAGCACCCAGAAACTGCGGCTCGCACCACGGCTGCTCACAGCGATACCGGCGGCCCCGGCGCCGGCAATGGCGCTGGATACACCGGGGATGTATTCGACCGGAATCCCGTGCTCCTGTGCGAATTTCATTTCTTCCAATCCCCTTCCAAACACGAATGGGTCGCCGCCTTTGAGCCGGACGACGTGCCCGCAGCAGTGCGCATAGGCCACGATGCGCTCATTGATTTCTTCCTGAGTGAATGCTTTGGCGCCCCGGCGTTTGCCGACGTACAATTTGGCAGCACCGGCTGGAGCATAGTCGAGTAAGGACTCATTCACGAGTGCATCGTACAAGACGGCGTCGGCGCTTTGCAGGGCCTTGACGGCTTTGACGGTGATGAGGTCGGGATCGCCGATGCCTGCGCCGACGACGCTGAGCCGGGGCTCCAGGCTTTTCACGACGGGTTGGCTGACGATGACGCCGTGCTTGTTGATGAGTTGAAAACCAATAAGTTGTGACATATTGAGCAGATTAAATAATGAACTGGATCAGATAGAAAAATCGGTTTTGAAAATTTCTGTTGGCTGTTTTTTGCGCAACATCCCGGCGGCGACGGTATCGAAAGTGCTTTCGTTGACCAGGATCAAGCCGCCGGTGTTGCGGTTTTTGCGGTAGGCATCGAACGCCAGCGGTTTGGCGGCGCGCAGGCGGATGCTGGCGATGTCGTTGAGTTGCAGGTTGCCGGCAGGCTGCTGTTCAAAACTGTGCACATCCGTGCGGTGGTAAATTTCCTTGACAATAGCCTTCATCATCGTGGTGTTGTGGCGCAACAGCAAACGGTCGCCCGGATACAGCGGCCGTTCGCTCATCCAGCAGATGTCGAGGTCGATGTCCTGATCCACTTCCGGCTGTACATCCTCCAGGCGAACGATGGTATCACCGCGGGACACGTCGATGTCGTCTTCCAGGTGCAGCACAACCGGCTGGGGCACAAAGGCTTCTTCCACCTCCTGCTGGTTGACTTCGATGGCTTTCAGGGTGGTTTCGATACCGGAGGGCAGGATACGCACCCGGTCGCCGCGCCGGAAAAAGCCGCTGCGGACCGCCCCGGCATAGCCCCGATAGTCGTGCAGGGCTTCCGTGCGGGGACGGATCACGTACTGCACCGAAAAACGGGATTCGTCCTTGGGCAGGTCGTTGCTGAGTTCGACGGTTTCGAGGTGTTCGAGCAGCGTCGGACCGGTGTACCAGGGCATGCTGGCAGAGCCGGTCACCACATTGTCGCCGGCGTAGGCGCTGATCGGGATGAACACCACATCGTTCAGTTCCAGTTTTTGCGCCAGTTTCTGATAGTCGGCTGCAATGCGGTAGTAGGTTTCCTCCGCATAGGCGACGAGGTCCATTTTATTGATCGCCACGACGAGGTGCGGAATGCCCATCAGGGCGGCGACCAGGCTGTGCCGGTGCGTTTGTTCCACCACGCCGTGCCGGGCGTCGATCAGGATAATCGCCAGGTCGGCGTTGGAGGCGCCGGTCACCATGTTGCGGGTGTATTGCACGTGCCCCGGTGCGTCTGCAATGATAAACTTGCGGCGCGGGGTATTGAAGTATTTGTAGGCGATGTCGATCGTGATGCCTTGCTCGCGTTCGGCGCGCAGGCCGTCGGTGAGCAGGGATAGGTCGAGTTCGCCGTCGGGTTTGTTGCGGCTCTGGCGCTCGAGCGTATGCAGGATGTCGTGCGAAACGGCCTTCGAATCGTAGAGCAGTCGCCCGATCAGGGTACTTTTCCCGTCGTCCACGGAGCCTGCGGTGATGAATTTGAGTATGTTCATGGATGGATGTCGGCCTGTTGGTTTGTTGATTTGTTGGTTTGTTGGTTTGTTGATTTGTTGATTTGTTGGTTTGTTGGTTTGTTGATTTGTTGATTTGTTGAGTTGTTGAGTTGTTGAGGGCTTAGAAATAGCCGTTCTTTTTCCGGTCTTCCATGGCTGCTTCGGAAAGCCGGTCGTCGAGCCGGGTGGCGCCGCGTTCGCTGATTTTGGTAGTCAGGATGTCCTGGATGATATCATCCACTGTGACGGCCAGACTCTCGACGGCGGCGGTGCAAGTGGCATCGCCGACGGTGCGGAAACGCACATCGCGGACGGTGACTTCATCTTCCGGGTCGATGCGGATGTGCTCGGTAATGGCCAGCAGTTGGCCGCCGGGCGTGACCACACAATCGCGGGAATGAGAGAAATAGATGTTGGGCAGTTCGATGTGCTCGCGGCGGATGTAGTTCCAGACGTCGAGTTCGGTCCAGTTGGAAATAGGGAACACGCGCACATTCTCGCCTTTGCGGATGGCGCCGTTGTAGATGTCCCAAAGTTCGGGGCGCTGTCGCTTGGGGTCCCAGGAGCCGAATTCGTCGCGGATGCTGAAAATGCGCTCCTTGGCGCGGGCCTTTTCCTCGTCGCGCCGGGCGCCGCCGATGCAGGCATCAAATTCAAATTCTTCGATGGTTTCCAGCAAAGTGTTGGCTTGCAAGGCATTGCGGCTCGGGTATTTACCCGTCCCGTCCTGCAGACCCTGGCGGCGGATGGTATCCTCTACCTTGCGGATGATGAGTTTTTCGCCGAGTTGGGCCGCCAGCCGGTCGCGGTATTCGAGCACTTCGGGAAAATTATGGCCGGTGTCGATGTGCACCAGCGGAAAAGGAAACTTGCCGGGGCGAAATGCCTTTTCGGCCAGTTTGACAAGCGTGATCGAATCCTTGCCGCCGGAGAACAACAACGCAGGTCGTTCGAACTGGCCGGCGACTTCGCGCAGAATGTAAATGGCCTGGGCTTCCAGGTGATCGAGGTAATCAAAACGTTTGGACATATAGTGCGTCGATGACTTTTTTTTAAAACCCGTGCTGGCAGGTGCAAGCGGGCGATGAAGGCGGATTCTGATGTTTATGTATTGGCTTCGGTGTGGGTGTGCAGGCCGCACTCTTTTTTGGAGGCGTCTTCCCACCACCAACGGCCGGCGCGAAAATCCTCACCGGCGCGAATGGCGCGGGTGCAGGGTGCGCAGCCGATGCTGACGAAACCCTTGTCGTGCAGTGGATTGTAGGGAATATTATGCTCCTGCACGTAGTCCCTGACCTGCTGAAATGTCCAGTCGAAAAGCGGGTGAAACTTGATCAGTTGGTGCGCCGGATCCCATTCAAGCGGCTGCATATCGAGTCGGTTGGGCGATTGTTCGGCGCGAATGCCGGTGATCCAGATTTTTTGCCCTTTCAGGGCTCGGCCCAGCGGCTCGACTTTGCGAATCTGGCAGCATTCCTTGCGGTTCTCCACGGAGTGATAAAAACTGTTGGGACCTTTGTCCGCCAGCAGTTTTTCCACGGCCCCGGCCTGCGGATAAAACACCTCGATCGGTCGGCCGTAACGGTCGATGGTGCGGGCCCAGGTCGAATAAGTCTCTTGAAAATTGCGACCAGTATCAAGGGTAAATACCCGGATCGGGAGTTGGTGGGCAAAAATCAGGTGACTGATTGCCTGGTCTTCCAGACCGAAACTGGTGCTGAACACCACCGCGCCGGGGAATTGCCCGGCCAGGAAGGCCAGTGATTGCAGGGGACTTCGATCCGTTTGCCTGTGCAATTCGGAATCCAGTTCGGAAATTAGTTGTGCGGAAATCTGCATGAAGGATGGGAGTTGAAGATTAGATAAAAAAAGCCCTTCGGCGTGGAACACCGAAGGGCTTTTTACTGCCTGGGACTGGGTCGAATTTTAATCGCTGGGACATAAATTCGCACCATCACCACACAGCCGCTCCGGTTGACCGCAGGACGGACAGCAACAGCAGCAGCAGCAACAACAAGCAGCAAGGCAGTGGAAATGGCGATTCATGCGAAATAGTCTTTGAACAGGATCAAAAAAAGAAGCCCTTCGGCTGTTGGCAACCGAAGGGCTTTTATGCTGGAATGTTTGTTTGTCGAACGTTATGGTTTTAATCGTCAGTTCGCCAAAATCGCATTGCAGCCGCTCCGGGTGACAGAGGTCGGACAGCAACAGCAACAACATGCGACAGATGTAAAACGATCAAAAATCATGGTGCAAAGCTAGCGGTACTCTTGCCAGACAGGCAAGTTTAAAAACGATTTTTTGAAAAAAAGTTTATTTAAAAGGCGATTGCCCGCTTTCAAACAATAAGATTTTATAAAAAGCGGCTTTTGAAGAAGAAAAAGCAGGCGCTTGCAAACGGCTTGCAGAACTGTCAGGCCCATATACCATCAATGTGGCCTAACCGCCCTGCTCTTCCAGGTAAGCCAAAATACCCCCGTGCAAATTGTACAAATTGTCAAATCCAAAACGGTCTTCCAGTTCGCGGATGGCTTTCGCGCTGCGCACACCCGAACGGCAATGGACCACTACTTTGATGTCCCTTGCAATCCGGCCGGCCTGGTCGGCCACGCCCGCCAGCGGGATCAGATCGGCCCCGAGGTTGGTCATTTCGTATTCATGCGGCTCGCGCACATCGATCAACTGGAATTTTTCGCCACGCTCCTGCCAGTCGAGCAATTCCCGGACGGTGATTTCACGGACTGTTCTTTCCTGCGTTTTCAGACCGCAGAACAGTTCGTAATCGATCAGCCGGGTAATGGTCGGGGCGATTCCGTTCAAAGGGTTGTCGTCCCGGCGCCTGATGTTGACGCTGCGGTGTTCAAAGTACAGGGCATCGAACAAAAACAGCCTGCCGCTGAGGGGTTCGCCGATGCCGGTCAGTACCTTGATCACTTCACTGGCCTGCATGCTGCCGATGATGCCCGGCAACACGCCCAGCACTCCGCCTGTGGCGCAATCGGGCACCAGGCCCGGCGGCGGCGGCGTTGGATAAAGGTCGCGGTAATTGGGCCCGCGCGCACCGGCAGCATCCGGGTGATTGAACACCGAAACCTGTCCTTCAAATTGATACACAGAAGCATACACCAGGGTTTTGCCCAGCAAAACACAGGCGTCATTCACCAGATAACGCGTCGGAAAGTTGTCGGAACCGTCGGCCACCACGTCGTAATCCTGCAGGATATCCATGGCATTTCTGGCGCTGAGGCGGCCATCATGCAATACGATTCGGATGTGAGGGTTCAGCGATTCGAGTCGCTCCAGGGCTGCCTGCACTTTCAATTTACCGACATCCTGCCTGCCAAAAAGCACCTGTCGTTGCAGGTTGCTTTCGTCCACCACGTCAAAATCGACGATGCCAATGGTGCCCACGCCGGCAGCCGCCAGGTACAGCAGCGCCGGGCTGCCCAATCCGCCCGCACCCACCACCAGCACTTTGGCCGCTTTCAGTTGTCGCTGGGCATCTATACCAAAATCAGGCAGGATGAGGTGCCGGTTGTACCGGACCAATTCTGCTGCGGAGAGTTGAAAATCTGAATGGTCGGGCATGTTGCTATTCGGATTGAATCAAGTCGCTGCCACACCGGCTTCCATTTCCGGTGCTGTGACTCCCAGTCGAACATCTTCTTCCTCAAAACGCACGGTTTCATTGAGGCGCCAGGCGCGCATTTCTTTCCACTGGCGGTCGCCCATCAGGATGAACAAATAAGTGAGATTGGGAAACGCCAGGGCTTGTTCCTGTTCAGTCGGTGCTGCCGGTCGCTGGGAGTGCGCATGATAAACACCCAGCAGGGCCAGGTCTTTCCCGATGGCAAAACGTTCGGCCAGCAGGTATTCCCTGGAGGAGATTTCAAAAGTGGTGGGATCGCTGAGGGCGTCGTTCCAGTCCATTTCCATGATTTCAGAAACAAAACGATCACTGCCTTTTTCACGCCCAAAAAGGAACCCGAAACATTCGTCGGGAAAAGCATTTTGTGCGTCTTTCAGCATCAGTCGCTCGATCTCCGGTTCTAGTAGTATCATAACTGATTAAATTCCCATTCGTTGTCCGGCGCGTACCTGAATTCGGAATGGTGTTTTAAAGCATGTAACCGATTTATTTTGCCGGCGATTCCGGCACTGCCGAAAATACCATAAAAACCATACCGCTTCCGCTGAATGGGAGGGCAGTGGTTCTGTTCAGGACCTGAAAAAGCCCATGGTTCGGCACAAAATCAATCTGCCACAGACTTTTCCAATACTTCCAGAAACAGACTCGTATCCTGAGCGCCCGAAACGGCGTATTTGCGGTTGAAGACAAAAAAAGGCACGCCGGTGATCCCCAGTTCGCGGGCTTCATCCATGTCAGCCCGCACCGCAATGGCGAAATCGTTGCCTTCCAGGGTTTGTTTTACCTCCCCGGCATCCAGGCCGATATCCGCCCCGATCCGGGCCAGGATTTCAGGATCGGCGGTATTTTCACCCTTTGTAAAATAAGCGGCAAAAAGCCCTTCCTCCGCTTCGTTTTGCCGTGCTTTTGTTTTGGCCAGGTGGGTGAAGCGGTGTGCATCAAACGAATTGGCTACCACGGCCTTCTCAAAATGATAGGTCAGCCCGACCGACCGTGCTACCTGAGTAACGTAGGCCATCGCCTGCCCGGCCTGTTCCATCGACCAGCCCTTGCTTTCGGCCAGAGATTGTTGGACACTTTTGCCGGGGTCGGTTTGAAGCGCCGGATTGAGTTGAAAACTTTTCCAGACAATTTCCACTTCATCGCGCCGGGAAAATTGAGCGAGCGCCGCCTCGAACTTGCGTTTGCCGATGTAACAGAACGGGCACATCACATCCGACCATATTTCTACTTTCATGGTTGCTCTTGTGTTGGTGTGGTGGTTTGTTGTGGATTGACCCATTGTATCAGCGCCTCCATACTCCAGGCATCCTCCACGTGAAATCCGCCCGTTCGGGTTCGGCGCAGGCTGCTCAGGTAAGAGCCGCTGCCGGCCGCCTGCCCGAGATCGTTGGCCAGGGAACGAATATAGGTGCCCTTGCTGCAAACTACCCGGAAATCGACCTGCACGCCCTCCGCATAATCGGGATGAAGCATGATGGTGGCGCCTTTTTTACTGATGGCCTCCGGAAGGCGTTGACCGACGGTCGGAACGGCGCGCAGCGGGCCCAGTTCAAAGGTTTCGATGCTGACTGCCCGCTCCGGCAACTCCACTTCTTCACCGGTCCGGGCATTTTTATACAAACGCCTTCCATCCACTTTCACCGCTGAAAAAATCGGCGGAATCTGAAAGATATCACCGATAAAGGAATGGCTGGCCTGCACCAGCAGGGCATCATCCAGGTGATTGATGGGATAAGTGGCATCCACTGCTTTTTCGAGATCGAACGAAGGCGTGGTGGCGCCGAAGGTGATCACACCCGTGTATTCCTTGGGCATGGCCTGAAAAGTTTCGATTTTTTTGGTGTAATCGCCCACGCACAGGATGAGCAGACCATCGGCCAAAGGATCCAGCGTGCCGGCATGACCGACCTTGAGATTCTTGATGCCCAGCCTGCGCGACAACAGGTACCGAACCTTGTTTACCGCACCAAACGAGGTCCAGCCCAGTGGTTTGTCCAGCAGCAACAGGGCGCCTTTGGGAAACGGATCAGGAAAGTCCTGATTTTTTGAAAGAATGGTCAGCATGGCGCAAAGGTAGGAAGCAACGCCTCGCGCTTTGCATGCCGCCCGAAAAAACCGGCGCCACACCGGCCTTCATTGCTTCACAACCCGGAGGGTCAGGCTACCCGGCGTTTTGTTTTGAAGCCTGAGCAAGTAGGTGCCAGCCGGTAATTGGTTGAGGTGGTCGATTGCCACCTTGCCGTTGACTCCTTTGATTTCCGAAAAAACTTTTCCGGAGAGGTCAAACAAAGAAACCACCGTTTCGGGGCCGTAATAATCACTTTCCGGCAAAACATCCACCAACAGCCTGTCAGAAAACGGGGACGGACTGACCCGGACTCCCATTTCAAAACCGGGCTGTGCAGTCCCGACAATTTCCGGCGCCAACTGGATATCGAGGGTGGTGACCGTCGCGGTCGCCAGCACTACATTCTGGATGGTTTTGGATTGATAACCTTCCTTTTGGGCCAATACGGTGTATGACCCCGGCAGGGCAGCACCCGTTTTGTACACTCCGTTGAATTTGGAGGTGTCCGAATTCGGGGTATTCAGGACAAAAACCTTGGCTTCACTGATCGGCAGGCCGGTTGCCGAATCGGTCACCGTACCCTCCAGCCAGGACGCGTGCTGGTACACGGGCTGAAATACAAACAGGCCTTCGTTTTTGGCCGTTGCGAAGACGATGCCCGAAGGCAGATAAGGGTCGGCGTCCCACACCAGCGAATTGCCGGGGACCGCCCAGGCTGTTTCGATCAGGTTGTCCGGCCGGGTGGCATCCACGATGGTCAGTTGTCCGCCGTAGGACGGGCAGACAAGAAAATCGCCCTTGACGCGCACGTTGTGTACTTCTGCGGAAGGTTTTTGGCTGGGGCGGTACCGGTCGAGCAAGGTAATGTTGTCCAGGTCGGAAACATCAAAGGAGGTCAGGGGGGCATTCTGTTTTTCGTCGGTTGTATATAATATGGTGTTGTCGTCCGACAATTCGGAGTTGTGGTTGAATTTGCCCGGGGTCGGGTGGGTGGTGATCAGTTGCGGATCGGTGATGTCCGAAATATCCACTACGGCGAACTGGCCCAGGTAAATTTCACTGGTCCACAAGGTGTCGCCCCGGATAAAACCATCGTGTACATAGTTCAACGTGTATTTCCCGATGATGTGCGGATTCCAGGGATCGGAAAGATCGGCGATGGTGCAACCGTTCGTGACGTTGCCGCCACCGAAAACATACAGGTAGCCATCGACGGCCTGCACGGTGTGGCTGCGTTGTACCAGACTGTCGTAGGCGCCGTCGCCGTACCAGACTTTCCAATAGACGGTATCCGGCAGGGAGCGCAAATCCACAATTGTGATGCCGCTGCCTGCCGCCTCGGAGCCGGCATATAAAAATCCGCTCCAGTCGCGCAATTCGCGCCAGTTGCTGGGCAGGCCCGGCACTGAAAACCGCTGCACTGGTTGGGCCGGATTGTCCAGGTCCACGATGCTCAAGCCTCCACTGGTACCCACCAGGGCCCACTCACCGCCGGTACTGTCCACATAACCTTTACAGCCGGCCAGCGACAAGGGCGCATAGGGCAGATGGCCGATTTGCTGGAGGTTGAGCTGGGCGGAAACATTTTCAAAAGGGGACAGGGCGATCAGGAAGACAAAAACAAAGACGATTCTGAACATGCAGTATACTTTTAGCCGTAAAAATCGGTGTATCCGGCAAAGATACCGCTATGAAACGAGGCCCGGCCAAAACTGGCAGAATACCCTGCATCAACTTATTTTATTTTTTTATCAAAATTACTTGCCGGATACAAACATGTTTTATCTATCTTTGCACCCGCTAAATCGCGGAGTGGAGCAGTTGGTAGCTCGTCGGGCTCAATACTGTAAAATTAAAGCGGTTGATGGATACCAAGCAAAAGTGTTCATTAATTACGGCAGCGAAATACATCTGGTCGAAGCCGACAAGCGACAACGAAAACCCCGATCGGCGGTTTTCAGAAACGCTTGGGAATTAATTTTACAATGGGCTGTTCCGAAAGTAATTTCGGAATGAACTTCTGTCAAATTCGGGGAAGCCTGTAGTGTGGTAATCCCGAGCCAAGTTCCTCAACGTTTTGAGGAAAAGGTGTAGAGACTTAATGGCAGACATCCTAATTCTGTTTCAGAATGGATGAAGAGAAAGTCCAGACCAACAAATTCCTTCAATGCTTGAAGGAAGCAACGAAAGTTGTAGTGGTACGCATAACCCGAAGGTCGTAGGTTCAAGTCCTGCCTCCGCCACAAAGAAAGGTTCCGATCCATTCGGAGCCTTTTTTTTATTTTACCCACTTTGCATCGCTGCCATCCGCATCATATTTGTTGCACTTATGACCTGGCTTTCCATCCATTTTTACCCGCTCGAATCGGAAAACGTATTTCTCACCCGTGCTGTAAAGCCTTTCCTGGAGCAGTACATCTGGCCCCGGCAAGGGACGCGGGCGTTTTTTATCCGTTATGAAGACGAGCAAGGGCGGCACATCCGCCTGCGGCTGCGCGGCGAAAACGAATGGATCGATGAAACTCTGCGGCCTGCCCTGGCAGGCTGGTTTGAAGGGCGCGGCAATTGGGCGGAAGTGGCATACACACCGGAGACCGCGCGTTTTGGCGGGGAGCAAAGCATGGCGCTGGCCGAAGAATATTTTCACGTTTCCACGCGGGTGGTGCTGGAACGGATTGCGAAGGAAAATTTCACCTATGGCGACGCCATGTTCGATGCGCTGCGCATGCACAGCATCACCACTTTTGCAGCGGCATTTGACAAAAAAAAGGCCGGCTGGTATTTCGGGCAATTGTGTGAGCAATGGATGAACACGTTTTTCCAAAGCAACGACGCCAACATGCCGGTCGCCGATCTGCAAACCGCCATCAGGGCGGACTTTGAAAAAAGCGCCGAAAACCAGAAAGCCGAACTCAGGCTGGTGCTGAATGAATTGTGGAAATCGCTGGGCGCCGACAAGTTTGACAAAAAGCAGCCCGAGTGGGTGCGCTGGCTGCGTGGCAACCAGTTGATTCTGAATGAATTCGGTGACAACCTGGAAAAGGTGTTGCCCAACCTGATCCACCTCACCAACAACCGGCTCGGCATCAACAACCAGGATGAGGTGTATCTCAACTACATCCTGTCACAGACCCTCTGAACCGATAAACCGCAACACGGCCTGCACCACCTGTTTGTCCTGCATCCGGTGTCCCAGGCCTTCCGTCTCCAGGTATTGCGCATTCCAGGCTTCGGCCACTTGCCTGCCTTCTGCCACTGGCGCCACGTCGTCGCCGAGGTCATGCAACACAAATCCCTGCACATCGCTGAGCAATGCGGCCTTTTTAGCCACTGAGTAGGCTTCTATCGGCATGCCGCTGCGGCGTTCTATCTCCCGGTGAATTCCAGCCAGCACCGTCTCATGCACGCCGAGGATGGCGCCAAAATCGCGGATTACCCGTGATGACTCGGCAAACACACCGAGCAATACCATTTTTTGGGGTCGCGGCGCCTCCAGTATGGTGGCACTCATCACGGCCGCGGCGCCACCCAGCGAATGGGCGACAATGGCATAAGGTGCTCCTTTTTCCGCAATGAATCTTTTAACTGCCCGGCTGTACAGCAACACATTCAACATTTTCCCATCCGACTGGCCACTGGCCGGTGCATCGAAGGCATGCACGGTGTACCCTGCCTCGTGCAATCCCTTCACGTATTTGCGCCAACGGGCGCTGTTCGATTCCCAGCCGTGCAGGCACAGAATTTCCGCTGCGCCCGGATGTTTTGAAGCCCAGGTGTAGCCGCGAATGCGAAGACCTTTTTCCGCATGAAAATCGAAATGGCTGGCGGTCGCCAGAAATGACCGGTCCTCGTCGCGAACCGGCAGGCGGCGCGGTGTGCAAAATATCCGAAATGCAACCCGACCGGCCAGCACAGGCGATACCGCAGCCAGTGCATTGAGCATTTTGCCCGCGCGCCGCGCCTTTTTCAGAACCGATTCGGGAAGATGTTGAGGCATATCAGGTTTGTCCGCTGTTATTCAAAGCGGCGCTTGTAGAACCAGGTATTATCGTTGAGGGTAAAACCGACCGTGATGCGGAAATAGGTCTCGTCGATGGGAGAATCCGCACCCAGTTTGCCGACTTCAAAAGCGGCATTGACAAAGGATGTCTGCTGGCGCGGCAGAATTACCGGCAGACCCAGACCAAACGAAAAACCGATGTCGTCCAGTCCTTTGCCCTCCACGATGCGGGGGTCCTGGCGATAGTAGGCGCCAAGGCGGTAGCGGATGCGTTTTCCATAGTTGTTGTAGGAGGCAAAATCAGGAGTGTACTCCACACCTGCCGAGACCGAACTTGTGTTGCGCATGGTTTCGGGCCGGGCCTCGTTGCGGTAGGATGCCCATCCGCCGTATTCGTACTGCGCACCCAGTTTTAATTTGTTGGCATTGACGTACTGGATACCTACGCCGAAAGTAGCGGGCAGCGTAATGGTAACTTGCTGGCCGAATGCCGATTGAAGCGTATCCGCATCAATGTAGGTACCTGCGGATGAAAGCCCGCGGCTGCGGACGAACAGCGCGTCGTAATCCGTTCCCAGGTCATGCTGGCCCTCGCCGGTGATGCCGACTGTAATCCATCGGACGGGTACATTTTTGTCGTTTTCTGCGGTCTTCAGCACAAAGTCGTGCTGAACCCCCACATTCCAGATAAAGCCGTTGGTGCGCAAATCCTCGCGCCGATTGGTCTGAAACGTCGGGAAACTGTCGACAAAGTTGGTGGTGGCGGCGTACACGGATTTGCCGAACACCCATCCCAGGTTGGCGCCAATGGCGGTGTTTTTGTATTTTACGGCATTTGACCAGGAGAAACGATAGGTGCCGCCCGAGCCTTCAAACGAGTTTTCTACCCGACCCAGATCAGCAAGTGTTTCGTCGGTCAGGATGTTGTAGCCTACCTGGGTATAGGGTGTGAGCGCGATGCCCATGCCATAGTTCCAGGGTGATTTGATTTTATCCAGCACCTCATTGATCGGGCTTTTCAGGGTAAAACCCAGCGCGATATAGGCCAGGTTGCCATTCCAGTAGTCTGCCTTGGAGGTGGCGGAATTCAGGCTGCCGTATTTGGCAGTCAGTCCCGTTTCGAGCGTGGTGGTGCGGAGAAACGCAAAGGAGGCCGGGTTGACCAGGTTGAGGTGAAAAGGGTCGTGGAATGCTGCCGTTTGCCCGCCCCAGCCGGCCTGGTTGGCAAAGAACTGGTTTACCCGGTCGCCTATGCCGTATTTGGAATAGGGTGAATTTTGTTTTGCCTGGGCATTCAGGGCAATACCGGTCAGCAGAAAAAGGGCAATAAAGAGAAATCTCATGGACGTATGATGTGTGTATGTTTGTTAAGGTTGATGGGGTTAATAAGATCGAAACACCCGTTTCTATCCCAACCCTTACAGACTTTTGTCAACTTCAATATTGTGCTGCAATATATGATTCAAACCAATCAGCGTCAGGTCTGGCTCCGTCACCTGATCTTGCAGGTTCAAAAAGGGCCTGAAAAACGCCGCGTCACCACCGGTCAGAACGGGCTTCAAGGCGCCGTATTGAGTCGCGAACAATCGCGCAAAACCTTCTATTTCCAGGGCCGCTCCGCGCAAGGCACCGTTTTGAAGGGCGGTCTCGGTGCTGTGTCCGGTAAAATCGCCAGGCATCCGCATCTCTACTTCCGGCAGCCGCGCCGTAAAATGGTGCATTGCCTGTATGCGCATCCAGGCGCCGGGTGCAATGTTGCCCCCGTGGTACACTCCGTCGGAAGTCAGCACATCGTACTTGATACAGGTGCCACAATCCACCACCAGACAATTTTTGCCGGGGTACAAATACTGTGCGCCCGCTACCCCGGCCAGCCGGTCCTTTCCCAAAGTTTCGGGTGTCCGGTACCGGTTTTCAAATGGCAACGCGGTTCGGTGTGTCAGCTCCATCGCTCCGTAATCCCGTACCAACATTTCCATCAGCGCCTCGTCCCTTTCGGCGACCGAACTGACGATGACGCGCTCTACCCCGCTGCGGTTGCCGAACGCCTGCAATTGCGCTAACGTCCAGTCCGTCCAAATCGCTTGCTGCACCATTGTATTTCCTTCAAACAGGCCGATTTTGGTGCGGGTGTTGCCGATGTCGAGTGCGAGGTTCAAGTTGGATATTGAGATATTTGAATTGCGGATTTGGGATTGCGGATTTGGGATTTGGGGGGATGATGGCTGGTAAAACGGGCGCAAAGGTAGGTGTTGGCGGCGCGATATTCATACGGCAGCGAAAGTTTCCCGGCGAAATGGCAGCGGCGCTGAAATCAGCCACAAAAAAAAGCGGATGGCCTGCCTGTAGCAAACCATCCGCCTTTTTATTTCTTTTATTTTCATAATTCCCGTTTCATCATCCGCAATCCGCAATCCCAAATCCCAAATCCCAAATCCGCAATCCCATCACCCGAGGTACGACTTCAATACATCCCGGTTGTAGGCTTTGCGGAGCCGGCGGATGGCGCGTTCCTTGATCTGGCGGACGCGTTCGCGGGTGAGTCCGTAAAGTTCGGCGATTTCTTCGAGCGTCAGGGGTTTGTAGCCGTTCAGGCCATAGTAGGAAGCGATCACTTCCATTTCGCGCGGGGAAAGAATATTGAGTCCCTGGGCGACCTCGTCGCGCAGCGATTCGGCCATCAATTCCAGATCGGGTTCGTCGGCATCGGTGGGCACCATCACGTCGAGCATGGTGGCATCGCCTTCTTCGGCGCCGGCCAGCGGCGCGTCGAGTGATACGTGGCGCGAGCCGCTGCGCAGCATGGTCTGCACTTCTTTTTCGCTCATGCCGAGCAAATCGGCCAGTTCCTCATCGGAAGGTTCACGTTCGAATTCCTGCACAAAGGAGATATACGCCTCGTTCACTTTGTTGTAGGAACCGACCTTGTTGAGCGGCATGCGCACAATCCGGCTGTTCTCCACGATGGCCTGGAGGATGCTCTGACGGATCCACCAGACGGCGTATGAAATGAATTTGAAGCCTTTGGTTTCATCAAATCGTTTGGCAGCTTTGATGAGGCCCACATTGCCTTCGTTGATCAGGTCGGAAAGACTGAGACCCTGGTTTTGGTACTGCTTGGCAACGGATACGACAAAGCGCAGGTTGGCCCGCGTCATTTCATCGAGCGCATCCTGATCACCTTCGCGGATGCGTTGCGCCAGTTTGACTTCTTCCTCGGGTGTGAGCATCGGAATTTTACCAATGTCATTGAGGTATTTGTCCAGCGCAAGGCTTTCGCGGGTCGTGATTTTATGGGCAATCTTCAGCTGGCGCATAATGCAGAAGTGTTGAAGTAGTCAGGCAAATATGCTGGTGTTTATTCCACTAAATGTGCTTAAAGGGAAAGGCCGACTACCGAAAAAGGCTCTTGGTTAAATGATTTTTGAATCAGAAAGTTTCTAAGAGCGCGAAAAGTTAGACAATTTAACTGAATCGAGCATCCGAATTGTCAAATATTAAACAATCCCGTTTCTTTTTGAAAAATCCGGGCTGAATAAACCTGCCCACCACCGGTAAAAAGACAGGCCATCTCTGAAAAACGTCGCATCCGCGCTCGCCTTATCCGGGTGCAAGGGTACGGCATACCGGCGGAATTTGATGACAATTTTTTATATTTCTGCACGCCGCGAATTTTGAGCCAATCTTGGCGACTCTCCCCTCCCCTCCCCTCTCTTTTTTCCGGCATTCCACTTCCCGCAACGGCCGATCCGCAGCCGCCACGGCCGGC
>Ga0075163_10006222_pt1 | contig 15830 bp, 9 predicted proteins | sample JI1023141ADNA_FD_71478 | JGI IMG/M metagenome (GOLD analysis project Ga0075163, IMG submission 71478) | Wastewater effluent complex algal communities from Wisconsin, to seasonally profile nutrient transformation and Carbon sequestration -... | ecosystem: Engineered > WWTP > Effluent > Algae... | reverse complement strand
GCCTCGAAATCCCCGAGCTGGTGGTGGCCTTCACCGACTCGCCCGACCGCCTGCGCGAGTACGCGGCCGACGAGAACCACGCCTCGTACATCACCAACGATTTGCTGCCGTACATGAACATGAAGTTCCCGCTCGTCGATGAGCCACGCGCTCGCTGTCTGCTGGGCGCCTCGTTCGGCGCGGTCGCCTCGTTCTCGACGGCGTGCCGGCACCCGGGCGTGTGGGGGCGGCTGCTGCTCCAGTCGGGCAGCTTCGCGTTCACCGACATCGGCCGGCGCAACCGCCGCGGCCCGCTGTTCGACCGCATCGTCGAGTTCGTCAACGCCTACCGCGAGAAGCCGCTCGCCATGAGCCAGCGCGTCTTCGTCAGCTGCGGCGTGTACGAGTCGCTCATCTACGAGAACCGCTCGCTCGTTCCGCTGCTCGACTCCACCGGCATGCAGGTGCGCTTCGTCGAGGCCCGCGATGGGCACAACTGGCAGAACTGGCGCGACCGCCTGCGTGAAGGGTTGTCGTGGTTGTTCCCCGGTCCTTTGATGTTCGTGTACGAATGAGGAGCTTCCGTGGCTGAAGTCACCCGACGTATCGGTCTGTCGCTGGGCGCCGACGTGTGCTGGCCGTTGTGCTTCGAGCATCTCGTCAAACGCCTCAACCTCAAGCTCCCCATGGGCGGAGACACGATTCGCTTCGAGGTCGAGCGCGTCGCCATTCAACCCTTCAACCTGCGCGAGCCGGTCGGCTACGACGTCGTCGTCGACCGGTTGACCCACTGGATGCACAGCCAGCGCGAGTGGATCAAGAAGGGCCTGTTGATGGACGGTTTGTACGTCTTCAACAACCCCTGGAGCGTGCAGAGCAACGAGAAGCACACCAGCTACGCGGCGATGATGAAGCTGGGCCTGCCGGTTCCCGAGACCTGGATGTTGCCCGCCAAGGAGTACTCGGAGGACCAGGTCGACGCGAAGGTGACGCTCAAGCGGTACGCGAAGCTCTTCGACCTCGGCAAGATTGGCGAGAAGCTCGGCTGGCCCTTCTTCATGAAGCCGTACGACGGCGGCGGCTGGCGCAACGTCACGCGCGTGAAGAACACCAAAGACGCGTGGACGGCCTACGACGAGAGCGGCAAGTCGGTCATGCACGCGCAGTCGTCGGTCGAGGGCTACGACGCCTTCGTGCGCACCATCGGCTTCGGCCCGCAGACGCGGCACGTCTCGTACGCGCCCGATGCGCCGCTGCACGACCGCTACACGCAGAAGGTCGATTTCCTGCCAAAGGCAGAACAAGACCACCTGCGAAAAGTCACGCTCACCATCAACGCGTTCTTCGGCTGGGACTTCAACTCGTGTGAGTCTTTGCGGAAGAACGGCGTCTGGCACCCCATCGACTTCGCGAACCCCTGCCCCGACTCGCAGGTGACGTCGCTGCACTTCCACTTCCCCTGGCTGGTGAAGTCGTACCTGCGGTGGACGTTGTTCTGCGCGGCGACGAAGCGGCAGTTCCGCAAGAACCTCGACTGGGCGCCCTTCTACGAGGTGGCTGCGAAGGACCTGCCGTACGCCGAGAAGCTCGACCGCTACGCCGCCATCGCCGACCAGCGCTTCGAGACGGCGCGCTTCGAGGAGTTCTGCGGCACGCACCTGAAGCACCTCGATGCGGAAGCGTACGAGTTCTTCGCCACGCCCGAAGCGAAAGAGGCCGTGCGCCAGAAGGTGGCCGCGCTCTTTCCTGCACACGAGGTCGAGAAGTTCACCGAGCTGTTCTGGCAACGCATTCAGAGCTGGCGCTCCGCCGGCTGTCCCTGAAAGGCACGCGTGTTCCTCAAGTCACGTTGGTATTCGCAGCGCCTGGGCCAGGAAGCGACGCTCGCCCGCTGGGGCACCTTCGGTCAGCCGGTGCTGGTGCTGCCCACCGCCGGCGGCGACGCGGAAGAGATCGAGCGCTTCCAGATGATGAAGGTGCTCGACCCGCTACTCACCGCGGGGCGCATCAAGGTGTACTCGTGCGACAGCGTCGGTGGCCGCGTGTGGTTCAACCGCATCGGCAGCCCCGCCTACCGCATGAAGATGCAGGACCAGTTTCATCAGTACATTCGTGAAGAGGTCGTGCCCGCGATTCGCATGGACTGTCAGAGCCCCGACATTCCCATCTGGACGACGGGCGCCAGCATCGGCGCATTCCACGCCGCGGCGCTCGTCTGCCGCTACCCCGACGTCTTCACGAAGGCGCTGCCGATGAGCGGCACCTTCAACCTCATGCGCTTCATCGAGGCCGACCACCCGACCGATGACTTCCGGCGCGCGTCTCCGCTGTACTTCGTGCCGCACCTGCACGGCCGCCACCTCGAGCTGTTGCAGTCCCGCTCCATTCACATCGTGACGGGTGAAGGAAAGTGGGAGTCGCTGAAGGAGAGCTGGGGGCTGGCGAACGTGTTGGGGTCGAAACGAATCCCCAACTACGTCGACTCGTGGGGCCCCAAGTGGGACCACGATTGGGTGACGTGGCGTGCCATGCTGCCGAAGTACCTCGACGAGTGGACGAAGCCGACCCCGACGACCTGAGCGCTGAGCCGCCGCTGCTGTTTGTTCTTACGAGAGGGTTTCCATGGCCGAGCTGGAGACGACGCAGCGTCACAAGGAAGTCGACGGAGAGCTGAACGGCGAATCGCGCCGCGACTACATGCACGCGCTGTTGAGCGAGCTGCGGGCGCTCGAGCGCATGGTGAAGGGCGGCGCGTTCGAGCGTGGCGTCTCGCGCATCGGCGCCGAGCAGGAGATGTTCCTCGTCGACTCGGCGTTTCAGCCCACCGGCGCGGCGATGCCGCTGCTCGACAAACTCAAAGACCCGTCGCGCTACACGACCGAGCTCGGCGCCTTCAACCTCGAGATGAACGCCTCGTCGCAGACGTTCGCGGGTGATGGCCTGGCGACGCTCGAGGCCGAGCTCAACCAGCTCTACGACCGCGTGCGTGACGCCGGCGCGACGATGGGCGTGGTGCCCGTGCTCGCCGGCATTCTGCCCACCATTCACAAGACCGACCTCGGCCTCGAGAACATGGTGCCCAAGCCGCGGTACCAGGCGCTCAACCGCGCCATGCAGCGCGCGCGTGGCGAGCACTTCGACTTCTCGATTCGCGGCATGGACGAGCTGGTGGTGAAGCACGACTCGGTCATGGTCGAGGCCACCTGCGCCAGCTTTCAGGTGCACCTGCAGCTGACCGAGCCTGAGCGCTTCGCGCAGATGTACAATCTGGCGCAGATGCTGACGGCGCCGGTGCTGGCCGTCGGCACCAACTCTCCCCTGCTCTTCGGCCGCCGCCTCTGGAGCGAGACGCGCATCGCCGTCTTCGAGCAGAGCTGTGACATCCGCACGCCGGGCCTGCACCTGCGCGACTCCATCGGCCGGGTGTCGTTCGGCCGCGGTTGGCTCAAGGGCAGCGTCGTCGACTTGTTCAAGGAGAACGTCTCGCGCTTCCGCCCGCTCGTCGGCACCACGCAGGACGGGCCTGATGGGCTCGAGGCGCTCGAGGCCGGCCTCGTGCCGTCGATGAAGGCGCTGCGCCTGCACTCGGGCACCGTCTATCGCTGGAACCGCCCGTGTTACGGCATCTCTGACAACGGCAAGCCGCACCTGCGCATCGAGCTGCGGTGCCTGCCCTCGGGCCCGACGATTGCCGATGAAGTGGCGAACGGCGCGTTCTGGCTCGGCCTGATGAGCGAGCTCGGAGCCACCATCGACGACGTCGCCGAGCGCATGAGCTTCGACGAGGCGCGCGTGAACCTGTACGCCGCCGCGCGTGACGGGTTGCGGGCGCGCTTCATGTGGCTCGATGGTGAAGAGGTGCTGGCGCAGCCGCTGGTGCTCGACCGATTGCTGCCGATGGCCCGCGCCGGCCTCGACCGCGCGAAGGTGAACCCGAAAGACATCAACCGCTACCTCGGCATCATCGAGCGGCGTGCGCGCAGCCTGCACACCGGATCGTCGTGGCAGCTCAACTCGCTCTCGCGCATGAAGGGCCGTGGAACGCCGGGCGCGCGGGCGACGGCGTTGGTGGCGGGCATGGTGGCGCGGCAGAAGTCAGACACCGTCGTCGCCGACTGGGAGCTCGCCACGCTGAGCGAGAAGGACGCCGCCAGCACCGACTTCCAGAAAGTGTCGCAGTTGATGGTGAGTGACATCTACAGCGTCAGCCCCGATGACCCGGTCGAGCTCGTGAGCGAGCTGATGGCCTGGGAGCGCGTGCGCTACGTGCCAGTCGAAGACGAGAAGGGCCGCCTCGTGGGGCTCGTGTCGTCGCGCGGCGTGATGCGGCACCTGACCGATGTCGCGCGGGGAGCGGCTCCGCGTGGTGGCGCCGTCTCGGCCATCATGAAGACCGACCTCGTGACGGTGACGCCTGACACGTCGACCGCGACGGCCATCGCGCTCATGAAGCGGCACAAGGTGGGCGCGCTCCCGGTGTCGGTCGATGGACACATCGTCGCGATGCTGACCGAGAACGAGTTCGTCGACGCGGCGACCAAGGTGCTCGAGTCGCAGGGTACTGGAGCCTCGAAAGACGGGGCCTGAGGTCGGTTCTGGGTGAAAGCGGAGCTCCTGATTCCGCTGCTCGTCGCGATGGTCGGCTGTGCTCCGGCCAATGTCGGTGAGGCGTGCGACCGCATCATGAGAGCGCAGTGCGAGCACGCTGGGCGGTGCCTTTCCTTCACCGCAACCGAGGTCCGCGACTGCATCTCCGTCGGAGTCCGCACCTGCTGCGCTGATCAGGGCGTCTGCGGACGACCTCTCGTGGACCCCGAGGCCACCGGTCGATGTGTCACCGCGACGGCGGATCAGGACTGTTTCGACTGGAAGGCCTGGGCTGCGGGTCCCAGAACCACGGCGCCACCCGTTGCGCGAGCGTGCGTCGGAGCTGCTGCGGTCGGGAATTGACGACACCAGCCGGGAACTTCCCCGCGCCCCTGGGTTCTGGAGGGCCATGGTCCGCACGTTCAAGTTCCGCTGGTGGAGCTGTCGCGAAGTCGTCGTGGTGCTCCGGGGTCCGTGCTTGCTGGCAGCGCTCTGCGCCCTCGAGGCGTTCGCTCAGCCTCGTGGTGACGCGGGCGTCGAAGTTCCCCTGCTCCTCCAACGTGTTCGCGATGACGGCGCTGCCGGCCTCAGCTCGGGTCTCAGGCCGGGGCAGACGCTGAACGGCGAGCTGGGCCTCGAGGCGACCGCGTGTCCTCGAGATGAGCACGGCGCTGTCTGTGCACTCGTCTCCGATGAGGTGTCGGCGCTGAAGCAGGAGCTCGCCGCGCTCGAGAAGGGTGAGTCGAGCGAGGGCCTGTGTCTGGTCCTCACCGGCCTGCCGCCACCGCAGCCGACGCTCGAGGTCACGCTCTCGTCACCCGACGGAGCGGCCGACGTGGGCCTGCAGCCCTCGCCACAACGCGTGCAGGTCTCGGGAGCGACGACGCTGCGCCGCGAGCAGGTGTTCGGCGCCTGTGCGTTGCTCGACGGCCGGCCCGCGCGCGTCGAAGTGAGCCCCGTGCGCGATGGCCGTCAGACGGTGACGATTCGCCGCCGGCCCTCGACGCCGCTCATCGTGGTGGTGAAGACGAACAGCACGACACCGGTCAGCGGCTGGCTGCACGCGATTCCGCCGTACGATTGGCCAGACACGAGCGCGCGCACGGTGCCGCTCTCGTTCGTGGGCAATACCGCGACGGCGCCGGAGCGAGTCCCCACCGAACCGAACACGGAGTTTGGCGTGTGGTCCGTGGTTTCGGTGAAGGTTGGAAAACTCGTCGCCGCGAAGCTCGTGGCACCGAACGCGCGGCAGGTCGTGCTCACGCCCGCGCCGCCTGCGAGGCTGCGGCTGCAGGTGAAGGCGATGAAGACGCCGCTGCCGCTCGCGCGCGCGTGGTTCGAAGACCTGCTCCCCGACGAACAGGGGAAGTGCGCTGCACACCAGTCGTGGGGCCGCTGGGGACAGCTCGCCCTCGATGGCTCCACCGTGGCCACGCTCGAGGTGCCGCCGGGAAGTCGCCGCTGTGTATTCGTTCAAACGGCGAGCGGCGAAGTCGCAGGCACTCCGGCGCCGACCACCCCGGGGACGACCGTGAAGACGCTCCAGCTGGCGGAAGTGGAATGACGCAGCCTCAGAACAGTCCCTGCGTCACGAAGTGGTACGGCCACGGCCCGAAGTCGTTCGCCGGATTGAGCGGGTACACCTCGAACACCACCCGTGACGCGCCTCCGCCCGGGCACGGCGTCGAGGCCGGGTGGCAGTACAGCGAGCCCGATGGCGCGTTGAGCGTGCCAGCGAACGCTCCGGTCGCCGCATCGTAGAAGTGCGCACGAAACGCGTACTGCACCGGCGCCCAGCCAGGCACCGAGAGTCGCGCCGAGACGTAGCCCGAGCTGTCGCTCCAATAGAAGTCGCGGTCGTTGCGCTCGCCGAGCAGGCCGAAGAGTTCGCGCGTCCACCCGCTGCCCGACTGGAGCGTCAATTGAAACGGCGCCAGTGACGCCGCACGCGTCGTCTGGACGACGGTGCTGCGCGTCAGCATCGAGACGTTCACCGACCTCGCGCCCGGGTCGTTCGGCTCGAGCGGGTCGAGCGCCCGCGTCAGCATCGAGCCACGGTTCCACCCATCGAAGCCCATGCCCGCGACGCGCATCGGCGACCAGGTGTCCTGCCCGAACTGCAGGCAGTGCACACGCTGGTCGGCGCTGCCCAGATAGAGCACCTCGAGCGTTCCATCGAGGCTGAGGTCGGTGATGGTGGGCGTCTGGCCCGGCGAGCCCACGGGATAGCCCGGCAGCGGCTGGCCTCCCTGCGTGACGATGAGCCCCGAGCCTCCGACGGACAGCACCTCGAAGCGGCCGTCGGCGTTCAAGTCGACCGAGGGGCCTCCAACGCCGCGCAGCACGCCATTCGCCGACACGGCTCCCATCGCGTCGATGGGCGCGAGCGTCGTGGTGTCGAGGCTCTGCGCGCCCGTGAGCGTGGCGTGCGCACCACCGTCGAGCTGCCACACGTAGGTGCCCGAGCCCGCGCCAGCTTTGTTCGTCACCGGTATCGCGAGCTCAGCGACACCGTCGTGGTCGAGGTCAGCCACGATGGGCCAGTACCCTTCTCCACCATGCCCCGAGTTGCGGAACGGGACCGAGAACGTCTGCTCGGGGTCGTTCGCGCGCCCTCCGTCGGTCGCGAGGGCTGCGATTCGAAACTGACAGTCGGTGCCGACGGTGCAGCCCCACCCGCCAGTGTTCCAGGCCGACTCCGCCTGCCCGTCGCGGTCGAAGTCCCACACGAAGGGCTGGGCGAGCGTCATCGACTGCGCCGCGGGAATCGTGAGCGTCAGCTGCGAGCGCACCGTGAGGTTGCCGTTGAGCAGCAGCGCGCGCGCCGAGACGCCGTTGCCTTCTCCGATGAGGTCGATGACGCCGTCGTTGTTCAAGTCCGACGCCAGCACCGGGCCGTAGTACGCGCCCTCAGCGCCGCCGGGGAACGAGGCCATCGTCGCGCCCGTCTGGCCATTGAGCACGTAGATGGTGCCCGAGACGGCGTGCACCACCTCGAGCCGGCCATCGAGGTTCACGTCGGCCACCGAAGGGTGCGAGTAGTTCGTCGCCACCGCCCGGCTCCACTTCACCTGGCCGGTGTGGCTGAGCACCTGCACCGTGGCGCCACCCGAGGTGAGCACCTCGAGCTCGTTGTCCGATGGGTCGAGCTGCGCCACCAGCACCCGCCCGCTGCTCGTACCGACCGGCGCTGGCCACTGTCCCGGGCACTGCCTGGCGCAGGTCTGATCAGCCACGGTGCGCAGGCAGTTGTTGAGCAGCCCATCACAGAGCTCGGGAGCGCCGGGATAGACGGTGATGTTCGAGTCATTGCAGTCGTGGTCGGGCGTGCCGTCGCCGTTCACGTCGCGGCGCTGGGTGTAGCCGATGGGCACGCGGCAGGCCTGGTACTGGGTGGCGTTGGTCGCGGCGAACCCGTCTCCGTCGAGGTCGAGGAAGACATTCAGCTGCGTCAGGCCATCGTCCACGAGGCCGTTGCAGTCGTCGTCGGCGTTGTTGCAGGTCTCGCTGGCGCCGGGCCGAATGGCCGCGTTGGTGTCATTGCAGTCGAAGCCCTGCAGCTGAGAGAAGGGCCGCCAGATGGACGAGGGAGCCGTGCAGGCGACGTGCTGGGTCGCCGCGTTCGCGTAGCCGTCACCGTCAGCGTCTTGAGCGAACTCGGTGGTGACGCCCTCGTCGATGAAGCTGTTGCAGTTGTCGTCGATGCGATTGCAGGTCTCTGCGGCGCCGGGGTGCACGTCACGCTGGGTGTCGTCGCAGTCGCGGGCAGCCCAGAACTCGCAGGCGAAGTAGCGGTCGCGGTCGGCGTCGACGTCGTCGATGAGGCCGTTGCAGTCGTTGTCGGCTCCGTCACACGTCTCGTTCGACACGGTGCACTCGCAGCCGTTGGCAGCAGAGCGGTCGAGGTCGACCTTCCCGCTCGGGCACGCGACGCCGTCGAACTGCACGGGGAGGCAGGCCGTCTTGGGCCCGGCCTCTCCACGAAACGCGACGCACAGCTCGGAGGGCGGCTGAGCGCCGACCGAGAAGGGCTCGAACGAGACTTCGGCGAAGAAGCGCGGAGCAGCCACCACCATGCCCGCCTCGTCGATGCCGAACGGCTGCAGCACGACGGGGAAGCTCTGCAGCCGGCTGAGCGCGGCGTCGCTCAACGAGCGCACCTTGAGGCCGGGGGGACCGGCGTTGAAGTACAGGTCGTTGCGGTCTCCGATGGTGAGCGGCTGGTTGCCGCTGCCGCAGTCTTCGAAGACGACCGTGCGGGTGCTCTTGCTGCCGAGCGTGCCTGGCGGGAACGTGAGGCGCTGGGTCGCGAGGTCGCAGGGCAGCGAGGGCACCACGTTCGACTCGATGACGCAGCCGCAGAGGTTGGCCGTTCCCTCCTGTCGTGACGTCAGCGCGATGCACGAGTGCACGTTGGCGTCGTCGTTCGAGTCGAGGCAGAGCCGGCCGGTGTCGACGTGCTCGTCTTTGGGCGAGAGCGCGACGGTGATGGGCCGGCTCTCTCCGGGCTTGAGTGACCACGCCGCAGCGCCGAGGTCGGGGCTGGTGAACTCGAGCTGAATGCCTGGCACCTCGATGGAGACGAGGCTCACGGTGAGCGTGCCGCTGCCCCGGTTCGTCACCTCGACGGTGCGAGACACCTTCGAGCCCACCAGCGGCGCGCCGTAGTCGAGCCGCTCGGCCGAGAACGCCAGCTGCGCGACCGAGGCGACGACTGGCGTTCGTTCACACCCAAGCAACAGGACTCCGACCAGCAGACCGCAGAGCGTTCGCACCCGGGCACAACCCCCGAGGCCACCTCCTTGCGCAAGCGGTTCGGATCAGGCGCCTGGAACGGCGCGCCAACCCAGGTCAGATTCGGGCTGTGTCACGGGTTTCCCAGTTCGACTTCGCCTTCGCGAACCCACGCGGTCGTGAAGGGATCTTCGGCGCGGCACTCGTCCTCCTCTTGCTGGCGGCGTGCACGCGAGACCCACCGGCGAACACGGTCGGGAAGAGCCGCGCCGAGCTCGGCATCGAGGCCACCCAGCCGCGACAGGCGTGGTTTCCCGCGCAGGACTTTCCGGTTCAGCAGTTTGGAGGAGCGGTCGTCGCGCAGGGCGACCACTTCACCGGCTTCTGGCCCGGCACCAGGAACCCGGGACCGAGAGGGTTCTTCTTCACGACGCTGTTCGCAGATGGAGGGCTGGCTCCCGTCGGGTTCGCGACGCCGAACGACTTCGAGCAGGCGCAGCTCACCATCACGCCGCTCGACGACTCGCGCTCGGTGCTCACGTCATCCTGGGGCGAGCTCATCGTGTTGGGGCTCGTCGACGCTCGAGGGCTCATCGGCAGCACCCTGAGCGTGCGCGCGGCGCAGCCCTTCAGGGTCGTCTCGCATCGCGGCGCGCTCCAGCTCGCGGCGTCGGTCTACAACGACGCCGGCTATGCCTCGGTGACGGCCATCGACATCGAAGACGGTGGCCTCAGCGTGCGCCCCACTCGCTTCTTCAGCGTCGGCTCGACGCCGGTTGATTTCGCCATCTCGGGCGATTCGCTCGCCGTCTCCACCTCCGGAACCTTCACTACGCCTCCGCAGGTATCGCTCTTCAACGCTTCGACGCTGACGCTCCTCGCCACTGTCCCGCTCAGCGCGAGCCCCGTGAGCGAAGTCAGACTCATTCCCGAGCAGGGTGGGTTCCGCGTCGTCTGGGTGAACTCACCCGCCCTGCTGCAGCGACGTCTGAGTGAGGCAGGCGCGTGGCTCGAGCCGGCGCCTTCATCATTCTCACCTGGCGCCAACGCGCACTCGCTTGGAGCCTGGGCGCGCGACGCCGACGGTGGAGTCGTCATGACGTGGACGGAGAACAGCACCGCCTTCGCCGGCCCACCGGGAGGGCCTCATTTCAGTCTCGGGAGCATCAGACTCGGAGAGCTCGCCTGCGGGTCGCTCGAGTGCGTCATGCTCGACGTGCCAGCGGCGGTGCTCTTCCGGCCTCGAGGCCCTGCGGGCGTTCGTTTCGTCTCGATGTTGCGAAAGACACCCGACATGCAGCCCATCGGCTTCGGGTGGTCGCGACGTCTCTGGGCCATCGGCCGCGAGGGGACAGCAGGCGGATCCAACCGGCAGCGTGTCTTCCGCGTCGACCTCGACGGCGGCTTCAGCCCCACGGGTCTCGACCTCGGTGCGCTGGACTTCATCGACGTCGTGGGAACCGAGACTGACAGCGCTGCCGTCCTGGAGCGCCGGTCCCCGGGCCTGGCGCTCCGCATCTTGACCGAGCGCGACGGAGGACTCGTGCTGTCGGGGTCACGCATGGTCACCAACACGGGAGTGCATGGGCGCCTCTTCGCGCACGACCACCACTACCTCGTGACGTGGGAGAACCAGTTCTACGCCGTGATGGACGCGACCGGCTCGGTGCTGACCAGCGGCTCACTGCCCCGCTACCAGGCGACGGGCACGTGGGTGGCGACGCCGCCGGGCGAGTTCTGGGTGACCTACGACTGGAACTTCAGCAGCCAGTTCGAAGCGCTGCGCGTGTCACTCACCGATGGCGGCACGACCGTCGAGACGATTCCCGGGCGGGCGCTCGTCACCACACCCGACGCCGTCTACTTCGAGTCCTCACAGGGCTTCGTGCGTCGCTTTCACGATGGCGGTTGGGCGGCGCCCTTCATGCCCTACCGCGGTGGGCCCGCGCTCTGGACGGGTACTGAGATTCAGGTCTTTCCCGGGCCGTCACGCGTGCGACTGCCTGAGGTGGCTGACTCCACGCTCGCTGCGATTCCGCCTCTGGGTGTGCCCCAACGTGCAGTCACCGACCGCCAGGGCAACGTGCTGCTGACGTGGTTCGACTTCGTCACCGATGCGGTCGATGGGCGGCAACGAGTCGTGCCCATGTCGCAGGTGCTGCGCACGGTGATTCGTCAGCCGGGCCAGAGTTGCCAGCTCGCCTCGGACTGTACGACCTCATTCTGCGCCGATGGCGTGTGCTGTGATTCGGCGTGTGGAGGAAGCAATCCCTCCGACTGCATGGCGTGCAGTGTCGACGCGGGAGCGCCAGCGAACGGCCACTGTGTTCCAGCTGTCGCGACTCTCATCTGCCGCGACGCGCGCGATGTCTGTGATGAGCCTGAGCGCTGTGATGCAATTTCACTGGCCTGCCCGGCCGACCGGCTCGTCGACGCAGGGACGTTGTGCCGAACAGCGCAATCACAATGCGACCTCGACGCCCGCTGCGATGGCCAGACGGTCAGTTGTCCCTTTCCTGCACGAGACGCGGGAACGCCCTGCGATGACGGCTCGGAGTGCACCACCAACGACGTCTGCTCCGGCTTCCCGGGAAACCGCGAGTGCTGGGGCTCTCCGCGAACGGGGGCGTGTGACGATGGCGACCTCTGTACGTCAGGCGACCTCTGTTTCTCCGGCGAGTGCCAGCGGGGCCAGTGGTGCGTTCCCGCCGAGTGTCAGGTCCCAGTGGCCTGCGGGACGACGGGGTGTCAGTTCGCACCAGAGGTCGATGGTGTTCCGTGCGACGGAGGGACGTGTTCAGCCGGCGCGTGCCTCGGCATGACGCTCGATGGCGGCTCAGTGGATGCGGGGCTCCCTGTTGATGCTGGCCGTGAAGCGGATGCGGGCTCCGACGCGGGCGCGTTCGACGCCGGGAATGCAGCGGACGCAGGCTTCGACGCAGGCGCGTTCGACGCCGGCAATGCAGTGGATGCGGGCTCCGACGCAGGTCGTGAGGTCGACGCAGGCACGGTCGACGCTGGCTCCGACGCAGGTCGTGAGGTCGACGCAGGCGCGTTCGACGCTGGCAGTGCAGTCGACGCGGGCTCCGACGCAGGTCGTGAGGTCGACGCTGGCAATGCAGTGGACGCAGGGCCCGACGGCGGACAGCAGGTCGACGCCGGCGCGGGCGACGCTGGTACCACCGATGCGGGCAGGCCCGACGCCTCCGACGGTGAGTCCGCTGGAACTCCAGAACCTCAGGGATGTGGCTGCAACGCCAGCGGCGCTCTTCAGCTCATCGCGCTCCTCTTCTTCGCTGGCGGCCGCGCGCGTGCTCGGCGACGTCAGCTCCCGACACGGTCATCATGACCACGCTCTGTCGCATCACAACACCCAACCCCTCGAGGCCCGGCGATGAGTGCTTTGAAAATCAAGCTGACCCGCTGTCACCTCTGCAACGCCACGAAGGTCCGCCGCAGCCCGACCGCATATGTGTATTGCGATTACTGCGGAGCCCTCACCGACTTCGACTTCCAGATCGCCATCAGTGACAAACGCTCGAAGCTGCCAGGGCCGAAGTACGAGCAGCTCGCCGCCGCGTTGGCGCCTCAACTGCAGGCCGCGAAACAGGCAAATGACAAACCGGCGTACCTCGCGCTGCAGCGAACGCTCTACGAGGCGTACGTCACAGCCTGCCCTGCGGCTTGTCCTCCCCGCGTGAACGACCCTGTCTACCGCGCGAAGTACGTCGAGCAGGCGGCTCGAGGCGCCACCGAGGGCGCGTTCGACCCTGAGGTGAGCGCCGCGAACGAGCGGCAGGCGAAGATCATCAAAGCGCTCGTGTGGGTCCCCGGTGGACCGATGGGCGTCACCTGCCGGCCCGACACCTTCTGGGCGCTCTACGAGTCCCTGCTCGAGGTGACCGCGGTGTCGAAGCGAATGGGTGAGCGAGAAGGGCTGGCCTCGCTGAACCCCGACGGCGACACGCCGGTCAACTCACTCATCTCGATGTCGGCGTTCGCGCAGGGGTGGCTTCCGTATCTCGCGCGCCGCGAAGCCGAGGAGCTCATGACCCGCGCCGGGCTCTCGGCCCAGTACGTCGAGCCGACGCCCGTTCCCGAGCAGGTCGTTCCCTGCGGCAGCTGCAAGGCCGACGTGCATCGGCTCGAAGGCTCGAAGCGGTGTGTTTGCGATGGGTGCGGCACGCTGCTGCGTACCGACGTGGTGGTGCCGTGCTCGCACTGCTCGGCCAACATGCTGATGCCAGCCGAGCAGACGCTCTTTCAGTGCCCGTTCTGCAGCACCGAGCTGCGCACCATGGCGTGGAACCTGGAACAGGCCTCCTCACGTTGACGCGCGCAACTTTCCCAGCGCGCACGGGTTTGGGGTGCATGCTCCGAGCGTTCGCCGTCTGCGTCGTCTTTCTGATGGGTTGTGGGCCGGCTGTTCCTGGGCTCGATGGTGGCAACGAGCAGGCGGACAGCGGCGCGCCGGCTTTCGATGCAGGCGTCTCGGCTGATGCAGGGGTTTCGACTGATGCAGGCTCAACGCTCGACGCGGGAGCGCTCGACGCGGGAGCGATGGACGCCGGCCCGACCGAGGCCATGCGCATCGCGGCGGCGACCCAGACTGCCAACACGAACCCGGCCTGCAGCCTCACCACGCTCCCCGAAGGTTTCTACTGGGAGATTGGCGACCGCAACGGCCTGCGCGCATCCGGCTCGGTAGCGGGCTCCAACACGCCCATGGCGACGCAGGTCATCGCCATCGCCTCGGCCTCCAAGTGGCTCTACTCGACGTACGTGCTGCAGAAGGTCGGCAGCGTTCGCCAGAGCGACGTGCCCTTCCTCAACTTCACGAGCGGCACCGTCTTCCCTGTGGCGATGGGGACGAAGGAGCTGACCTGCGCTGCCGGAGAGACGGTCGCCGAGTGTGCAGCCAGCGCCATCGAGCGGCCCACTGCCGTCGGCAAGTTCTTCTACAGCGCTGGGCATTTTCAGAAGCACGCGGCCACCGTGATGGGCCTGGGCGCGATGAACGGCGCTTCGCTCACCACGGAGATCGACTCGCAGCTCGGCCTGTCTGACCTCAGGTATCTGCAGGTGAACCTGGCCGGTGGCGCCAACACCAGCGCGAGCGGCTACGCCACGTTCCTGCGTCGCATGCTGAGCGGCGGCTTCGTGATGTCGGCGAACCTCGGCGCCCAGAAGGTCTGCGCGTCGGAGGCGTGCGTCGCTGGTGCCGTCGCGTCGCCAGCGCCCCCGACCGAGGGCTGGACCTACTCGCTCGGTCACTGGGTGGAGGACGACGCCACGGTCGGAGACCACGCGTTCAGCAGCGCCGGCGCGCTCGGCTTCTACCCGTGGATCGACCAGACGAAGACCTGGTACGGCATCGTCGCTCGCCGCGCTCCCAGCGCTGGTGGAGACCAGGGGGTCGCGTCGCTCAAGTGCGGCCGCCTCATTCGTCAGGCCTGGGTGACTGGAATTGCCACCACGTCTCCGACGCCGACGCCCTGACTCACTTCCGCACGAAGGTCTGCTTCACGCGCTCGTTGTTCTGGAAGTACCGAAGCCAGAGCACGGTGACGAAGGTGGACCACGCCATGCTGCCCCAGGGGCTGCGTTCGCCCGGTGCAGGCGTCACCGCCACGCTGTTGTAGACGTGAAACAACGCGTTCAGCACGAGGCTGGTGCTGAACACCGCCTGAAACCAGAGAATGGCGGCTTTGCGCTTTCGCACCGCGTGCACGAAGGTGATGCAGGCCAGCGTCGCGGTCAGCAGGCTGGTACCGAGGTTGAGCGCGTTCACCATCAACCACTCCCGATTGACCTCCTCGAAGATGGCGGCTGGGTCCTCGAGGGTGCGCAGCTCGCTCACGAACAGCGCGGCCGTCGCGAGCAGCCTGAAAGGCATCAACACGAGCATCAGCATCGCCAGCACCAGCCAGCCTCCGATGGGACGTGGCTCGGCAGCGGTTGGCTCACAGGTTTCACACCAGCGCTGACCCTCGATGAAGCGCGCGCAGGTGACGCAGACGAAACGACCGCAACGGCTGCAGCTCCCAGTGCTGACCTGCGCATGCACCAGGCACGAGGCAACGTCTGGCGCGACGGAAGGGTCATTCATGGTGGAGACCGTCTACCGAGCGGTATGCGGCGTGTCTCGAGCGAGTTCCAGCCTGCGACGTCCAGCCAGGCAACTCCCGCGGCGCCGGTCCACGCGCGCTCAGCGACATGCACCTTCAAACAGAACGACGTGCTGAGCCGCGAAGAGGAAACAGGGGCCCTCGCTACTGCTTCTGACACGGCAACAACTGCACGTACGGCATGCCCGTCTCGACCGTCGCGGTGAACCAGTTGAGCGGAAGGCCGGCGTTCACAGACAGGGGGTATTCACCTGAGCCCGCGGAGTCCATGCCGTCGTTCCAGTCGATGATGCGCTGAATGCCGCCGGTGATGTTCCACGAGTACCAGTCGTTCTGAAGGTCGAAGCGCGCCCACTCGTGCGCGTGCAGCGGAAACCCGCCATCGAGCACGCCGCCCACCGT
>Ga0075163_10006221_pt1 | contig 15836 bp, 16 predicted proteins | sample JI1023141ADNA_FD_71478 | JGI IMG/M metagenome (GOLD analysis project Ga0075163, IMG submission 71478) | Wastewater effluent complex algal communities from Wisconsin, to seasonally profile nutrient transformation and Carbon sequestration -... | ecosystem: Engineered > WWTP > Effluent > Algae... | reverse complement strand
AGAGTGGTGACTTCATTCTTGTCGACAGTAATTTCTATAACTATAAAGATAGAGACATTGTCGTAGCTGTAATTGACGGCATGGCGACGATTAAACGCTACCGAGAAGACAAAGCTCACAGACGAATTGCACTCGAAGCAGACTCTACAGAAAGATACTTACCTATCTTCATTCATGAGGGTGATGATTTTCAACTAAGCGGAAAAGTAGTGGGAATTATTAAAGGTTAATAGATAAGCGTATGGCTAAAAATATTCATACTGTATTCAACTCAGGACGAGGTGTGTGGGAGAACAAAAAAGAAGGCTCTTCTGCACCTGTCTCGTCACATCACACAAAAAATAATGCTTTAGACCGAGCAGAGAAAATTGCTGGCCAAGCAAAGGTCGAACACTTTATTCATGGTAAGGATGGAAAAATCCAAGAGCGTAACAGCTATGGAAATGATTCATTCCCTCCACGAGGCTAATCCGACTTGATTATATGGCTTACACAAACAAAACATACGTTGCCTTCGATGCTGATAATGATATTCGCTATTATCGACTCATGCAGGCTTGGAAACAAAGTGACCACACCAACTTCAATTTTTACGACGCTCACGATTTGACCAATATCATGCCATGGTCAACTGAAGAAACCATAAAAGCAAGCTTGAGTGAACGGCTCCGTAACACCAAGGTGTTTATTTTGCTGGTCGGAGAAAAGACTAAATTCCATCACAAGTTCGTGCGCTGGGAAATTGAACAAGCTATAAAGCGAAATCTGCCAATTATTGTTGTTAATCTAAATGGTAAACGTTTCTTCGACGATGAATTTTGTCCTTCAATACTAGACAACGAACTAGCAGTACATGTCAGCTTTAATCAAAAAATTATTGAAAAGGCTATGTATGAGTGGGATTTGCTACATACTAAGTATCGACGCGAGGGAAAAACTGGCCCGTTCCGCTACAACACCGAGACTTACTCTGCTCTAGGCCTGTAACATATGAAGCTTAAAATAATTAGATGGTTTAGACACCTAAAAGATATTGTTTTTGACATTATATCTTGGACAGGTATCTACTGGTTGTTCATTGAAATGATTAGCTATCAAACGAGCGGCAGCGTTGATAGCTTTTTTAAAAACTTTACGTTAACGATTACTGTCTTCGCTATAATTTGTGTCATCTCTTTAATTAAAAACAGACCACGTAGTAGTTTTAGATATTCACTTCGAGGCAAAGACAATTTCATCGAAATCAAAGTATGTGATGCTCTTAAAAATAAGGGGGCTTTGATTGTTCCTGTAAACGATGAGTTCGACATGGCTCTTGGTGGTCATGTATTTAAAACAAAGAGCATTCAAAATCAGATCATTCAGCAATTCTACGCAGGAAAAGTTGAACACTTAAATACTGACATATCAACAAAAGTTGATATCGGGACAAAGTATGAAGTTGGTAAAACAATTGAAATTGATCAGAGTGGAAAGACGTTTTACCTAGTTGTAAATTCAATTAAACAGGAAAACGGTCGTGTAAAATCTGAAATAGATCACTTCATTCAAGCACTAAATGGCCTGTGGCAGTACATGGCCTTAGAATCTGGTCGCAATAGTAGTGTGACTATACCCGTCATGAATACACAACATGGTAGAGATTCAAACCTAACACGACGCACTGCTATAAAAGAAATTATCACGAGCTTTGTTGAGGCATCAAAAAATCTTAATGTTTGCGAAAGTCTTATTATTGCCATTCATCCAACTGATCTACTCAAAGGCAATCTTGATCTAGACGAACTCGACGATTTTTTAAGATTGACATGTAAACACTATAGAAAATTGACACTTCAGCAGAGAGACCAAGATCCTGACAACGGTTCAAAGATAATTGCAATCGATAATTAAAGGTATGTCTATATTCTCTCGAATAAACAAACAGAATCTTATTTCTGTAGCTCTGACCTTGGGATTTACAATTCTTATATTTATCGATAGCAACTATTTTGATCACATCCTTCTTACAAGCACCTATGTATTCTCGGTAACTTTTTTGGTTGTTATCTTGATTGCAGTAATGCTTGTAGCAGGTCATGCAGTCTATAAATCTGCTATTCATGCCAGTGTCGGATTTGGTGTTCTGATTTTCTTGGCACAGACATACTGTGCCCTAGATACAAAAACTTCTGACGGTATATCGGCATTGAGCACACTGTGGACGATTGGATTTATATTCATTTTGTATGAGTTTTTTAACAAACTACAGGAAGCATATAAAGCTCATACACGACCACTTAGAGATGATATAAAAACTAAGAAATGGAAGCCTGTACTTCTTGTAGCTATATACTCGGTATTTATAATTGGTTATATATCGTTAATTTCAAAGGTTTTGACGCCAATTGTACTTGATTTGTGTATCTATAAAGTGACATAAGAGTGTAACTTTTACTCCGTAATCACTGTCACTTTTGTCACTTTTTTTGAGCACGAGACCCGTTGATTTATAAATCTTGGGAGTAGTAAAACGGTCAAGCCCTGCTTGACCGTCCACTGTTCTTGCCCGAGACCGCCCGCAACTGCCAAACCCGAAGCGCAAGCTTCGGGTTTGTTGCATGTTGCGAGGGACGCAGGGATTCGAAGGGTTTTCGATGTGAGTCGCTTTCATAATGCGACGAACCAGAAAACCCCGGGCAGGTAAATCTTAGGAACGTAGTGACTTAGATTTGGACGCCGAATCCATTCGAAAGCCGGAGCCGGGGTGCCCTCTGGGTCGGCGTGGCGGGGTCGAGAGCACTTACGAACGAAGTGAATTAGTGACTCGTAACCTCTCCCCGAATTTACAGCTCGTATACAACCACACTCGTACTCGCAGTTTCATAGATAGTTTCTCCTTGGATAGGGTTACCGAATGCGTCATACCCATGCGACAACGCCATGTTCGAGGCCTGGACAATTGGTAGTCGCGCGAAACGCGCTTGAGTACGAAGCATGAGATCGAGCTGATACCAAAACATTTTTGGTTCATTAAGCCATGCGTGCGAAACCGGGTGCACAATAACAGGAAGTGCTGCTTCACGAGCAACATTAAATGACTGTACGGGTGACACACTCTCTGAACAGAACAATACTGCTGGAAGCGCAGTCTGAACACCACGCTCGGTATCAGTTCCAGGAACGAATTCAAGTGCCTCTCCAAGAGCATTTTTTGTTTCGCTAAAACCAAGCACTGACATCATGATAGAGAGCTGGTACGGCACATATTCACCACTTGGTACAAGAAATTTTTTGTACGCACTATGCACGCCATTTGTCTTTGTGTCATACATCACTGCACGAACAGCAGAAGTACCGTCAATTACGTCTCTGAGCTTGTCGGAATCAATGACAAGTAGATCATCTGTTGTCTTTGACCGAATGAAGTCAAACACATTTTCTGGAGTACCAAATACCTTGAGCGCTTCGGCAGTCTCGGGGAACAAAATGATATCGCTCCCAGAACCAAGTGCTGCTTCAAAAGCTTTTATTGTGTGACGTATACGATCTCCCTGCTCGAGCCGAGTCAAATCAAAACGGTTCTCATACTGTGTATTCACCGTCGCGACTCGAATACCCATCTCTTGATCATGAAATAGTGATGGAAAGAAATATGTAACGAGGATGAGGAGTGGCAGGATAAGAAACTGGAATCGATATCTCGCATCTTCGACACTCCATCGACACCGATCAACATGTATGGAAAGAAACAAGGCAAAGAGTGTAATCCCTAGCGAAAGTCCATACACTCCGACTCCGATAGCGAAAAAACCCAGAATTCCATGCTCGGCAACGGTATACCCAAGATACCCAAAGCTCGTATGAATATTCACTGAACCACCAGGACCATATTGTATGATGGAGAAAAAGAGTGAGCCGAGAAGCTCGCTCAGCACATAGGCAATCGGGATGATCCAGTACCGAAACGTATGCGTGAGATATGGCTGTATCGCATACGCGAATATACCAAGACTCGATCCAACAGCGATACTCCCTGTAACCCACATCCATCCAATACCAAAAATTTGAGGGATTGTTCCAAAATCTCCCATCCAATCGAGTGGGAAGACCGCCCACACCCAACTCGAAGCTATGAGTGTCTTTATTGTTCCTGCGAGTGAACCATACCAAAATGCCTGCTTGCGTGATGGAACATCCTGGAGTCCCAACAAGAAAAATGTGAGCCCACACATGCCTGCCCACCACAGATATGGTGTATAGAATGCACCTCCCATGAGCGCACCAGCGATCGGGAACCCTAAAACCGGACGACTCACAAGTGTCTCAAAGATACTTCTCAATGAATGAAGAACCGTATTCATACCCCTTATGCGGTCTTCTCGGTACAATTACACATCCAGTGGATGCCAAATTTGTCGCGCAAGGAGCCGTAGTAGTCTCCCCAGAACATTTCCTGAAGTGGCATGTAAATCTCCCCTCCCTCACTGAGGCGATTGAAGAGGCGCTCGGTCTCAGCACGTGTGTCTGGCTCGAGATTGATGTACACAGTATTCCCGTTGGTAAGCGTAGTCCCCATTGATTCGGGCACGTCCGTCCCCATGAGTACAAGACCTCCGAGTATTGGGAGTGCAACATGCATAACGAGATTCTTTTCCTCATCACTCAGTTCTGGGACACCTTCTTGCGGCGGCACTTCCCCCATACGATGCATTCCACCATCAAACTCTCCACCGAACACCTCCCTATAAAACAGGAACGCCTCTTCGGTTTCTCGTCTAAAGTTCAGATAGATGCTGACGCGTGCCATACCAATAGTGTGAAATCTGCTATGGAGCCATTGTACACTGTCTCGGTATACCATTGTAGATTTCCCAGCGCGAGGTACGCGCTACTTGCGAAATTTTCTATTTTGGGTACAGAATAGGCGTATATGAATACAAAAATGATTATCATCGGCGCAATTGCAGTCATTGTGCTTGGTGGCGTCTATAGTATGAGCCGGCCAAAAGAAGCAGGGGCTCCGGTGACTATGGACACAAACACTGATGCATCAGCTCTACCTGCACCGACAAGTACCGTACCGGAAACACCACAAGGCGCACCTACCGGAGTAACAACAAATGCCACTCCACAAACAACGACAGTGGCGCCTCGCCCAGGAACAAGTGTACCGGTACCCACAACACCAGCCCCTGCACCATTTGTGGCAACAGTCTATTACGATGGCGAGAATTTCGTTCCTGAAGTTATCACTATTGTGGAAGGCGGCACTGTTGTGTTTGAAAACACGAGTGACCGAATGATGTGGGTTGGTTCTGATGATCACCCGACACATGCTCGCTACCCGGTGAAAGGCACAAAGGACTGTCTTGGAAGTTCATTTGACCAATGCACCGCTACCGGGAAAGGAACTTCGTGGAGCTACACATTCACTGAACTTGGTGAATGGAAGTACCACAACCATGTTCGCGTACGTGATACCGGAGAAGTTGTTGTTCTCACAAAAGAAGCGTACCTAAAGTACAAAGAAAAAGAAGAGAGCGGACAATAACAAAATCCCCGGCGCAAAGCGCCGGGGATTTTGTTATTTCTTCATCGCGCCTGCCACTCGCTTCACCAGTCCTGGTTCCATAACTCCCGGGATAATTTTTTCTGGTGTCGGTTTCTTCACCATACCTGCAAGTTTCTTTGCAGCTTCAAGCTTCATCTCATCGGTAATCTTTGAGATATGACCATCAAGCACTCCACGGAACACTCCAGGAAACGCGAGTGAGTTATTGATCTGGTTTGGAAAATCTGAACGACCCGTTGCAACAACGCATGCGCCCGAAGATAGTGCATCGTGCGGCATAATCTCGGGGATAGGATTTGCAAGTGCAAATACAATCGCATCTTTGGCCATATGCTCTACATGCATCTTTGCAATTGTTCCTGGTCCCGAAACTCCAATGAGCACATCCGCACCTTTTACCGCATCGAGAAGTTCACCCTTCACATGTCGTGGGTTCGTTATTTTTGCAAGCTCCTCTTTATACTTCACCATTCCACTCCGTCCCTTATAAATAACCCCCTTACTATCCGTAAGAATGACATCAGTAATACCTGCTTTCATAAGAAGGAGCGCAACCGCGCGACCAGCAGCCCCAGCACCAACAATCACCACCTTGAGTGACGAAAATCCTTTCTTCACTACCTTTGCCGCATTCATGAGTCCAGCAAGAACAACAATCGCCGTACCGTGTTGGTCGTCGTGCATGATTGGAATATCAAGCTCTTCCTTGAGTCGCTCCTCGATCTCAAAGCACTGTGGTGCTGCTATATCCTCGAGATTGATAGCACCAAAGGTTGGTGCAACGGCCTTCACCACCGCAACAATTTCTTCTACCCCATGTACATCAAGCACGAGTGGGATACCGTCGATGCCTGCCATTTCCTTCAAGATGGCGCACTTCCCTTCCATAACCGGCATCGCAGCAATCGGTCCAATATTGCCAAGCCCAAGCACTGCCGAGCCATCGCTGATGACCGCGACGGAGTTTCGCTTCATAGTGTACTCACGTGCCTCGCGCGGATACTTTGCGAGGTGAGACGATACCGCCCCGACACCTGGTGTATACATGGTGCTCCATTCGTCTTTTGTGGTGAGCTTACCTTTTGATACAACCGTTATCTTGCCGTGGAGTTTTTTGTGGAGCGCGAGTGCCATCTTTGCGTAGTCTTTCTTTTTTGTTGCAGGAGCAACTTTCTTTTTCGGGGTAGCTTTTTTAGAACTCATGGAATAGTGATAATAAAAATAATCGATAGTATATCATCTTGAAAATAAAAAACGGCCCGCATCGTGAGATGCGGGCCGAATGGCTTCTGCGGAAGGACTCTTACTTCTTGCCTTTTTTCGACGAACCCTTACCCTTCGATTCGCCCATCCTCGGCGTCTTCCTGGGTTGAACAGCATGGCGCTCCGCACGCTTTGCTGCGCGCGCAGCTTCACGCTGTGCCCGGTCACGGCCGCTCCGTGCGACCGTGATGTCCACCACTCCTTCGGGCAGCTCGGTCTTCTCGAACGAGCTGCCGCTGCGGAGCAGCGAGAGCAGTGCCGGATCCACCTGGTGGAGGATCGCGGTGAGCTTGCCGTGGACCAGGCTCATGGCCTCGGGCGAAAGCTGGAGGAAGAACTCCTTGATCAGCATGATCCGCATCTCCTGACCCGTGCCACGAGTGTCGTAGCGCGAGGTCAGGTGGATGAGGTCGGCCATGCCGCCAAGAATCCCGCAGACGACCTTCGTCCGCTTCTCCTCGTGCTCGATGTCGAGGTCGTCGACGCGGTCCCAGGCATTATCGATGCGGTAGGCGAGCATCTCTTTCGTGTCGAGAGGAAGCTCTTCGAGCTTCACCCCTTGCCGACGGAAAGCGCGCACTGCACCGTCTTCGTAGAAGACGGTCAGAGACTGACCTTCCAGGAGCTCGACGAGCGCCTCGAAGCCGTCACGACCGATAATGGTGCCGCCAGCGACACCCGTGTAGAGCCGGAGCTGGCGCCCGTTTACCTGCACCCCGCTCTTCGCGAGGGGCAGGGACGTGCTGGTCTTCACCAGCGTCGTCCCGGGCTTTTCGGCACCGGGTGCCTTGAGCGTGTAGAACGGGCGCTTGCCGTCGGCGGCGACATGGTTGGCGACCGCACGGCGCATGATGGCCGTCTTGCCGTCGGATTCCTTCTGGTAGACGCATCCGTCCTTGTAGTCGCGGTGGATCCGGTATCCACCCAGGAGGACGTGCGGCTGGAGCGGGCGGAACTGGTCGGTGCCGCGATCGAGCGAGAGCACTATGCCTTCCTTCGGAACGCCGAAGCGACCGAGCGTGAAGCAGTTGGCCGGCAGGTGCAGGTGGTTGTCCGTGGGGGACTCCACCTGTCCCGCCTGCTGCTGCTTGCCGTAGCCGTAACCGTAACCCCAGTAACGCTTTGCCATGATATTGGCCTCCTATTGTAATGACGTAGAACGAATGCCCAAAATGGGCGACATAATGACCACATTCCTGCAGTCATTCTGTTTATATTATAGCACTATATACACCATATTGTCAATAGCATCTCTACCATAGAAAAAGCCTGCGACATGATGCGCAGGCTTGGTATTTGGGCGATTCAGGGAATCGCGAGGAATGGAGGGAGAAGGAACAAATGCTTTAATTATGGGCTAAAGCGGAAGCCTAAAGAACAAGTCTCGGAACACTGCGTCAGCAGGCCGAATTGCGGGTCGAGCCCTGTTTCATTCACCCCGTTGGGCTACTCAGCGGGCTTCCCCACGCATCACGATGTCATCGCAATGCATTTAATGAACATCGACTCAATTGCCGATACTTATACGGTACTCCTCTATTTTAAGAGTGTCAATACTAAAAAAGACGACCCCGGCTCTGCCGAGGTCGTTTGGACTATGGAACAAATAACCGCTACTTTCCTCTGAGTCTCGATCGATCCACCTTCATGCCAACACTTTCAAACGTGTAGCCATGCGGCATGAGACCAGGCGTTCGTATTTCGCGCTCAGAACCCACGCCATCCTCGAAGAACCCTGTCCTGAATTTCGCACCACCCTGTGACGGGTGCATGTGATGAATTCCCCGTTTCCGAAGCGCATCTCTGCATTTCGCAAGAAGAATGCGGTAGAGATCGAGTTCCCACGGACCAAGTATCGATGGATGCATCGTTGGGTCGAGAATGAAACGTCGCGGAACCCGAGTCCCAACTGGTGGGAAAATGTCTGCATCAGACCGAACTACGGTGATGTACAACTCACGACCATCACGCCCCACCTCAACTCCAATCCCCTCCTGTTTCCCCTTCACCAACCGTCGCGGAATGGAAACTTCCCACCCCACACACCCATCAAGAAGGTAGTCCGGATTCACCGTATATGAAGTCGTCATAACGTGCCTCTCTCGTATACACAACACGGCGACATGCCATGTACCGCGAACATAGTGTCGAGGATAGGGTTTTTTGTCAATGAAACGAGTATATCTGGTACTATTGTCCTATGCTTCCTCACGATCTTCTCACCGCACACTTCCGCATCGACGATGCTCACAAAAAGGCACTTAAGCGTCTTCACATTGAGACGGTCGAGGATCTTCTTCTTCACCTCCCACAACGCTACGAAGACATATCGTCAGTACAATCAGTTGGTTCCCTCATGAAAGACCAGGATGCGGTTGTCTTTGGACAACTCGGGGGTCTCAAGACAAGGAAGTCCTGGAAAAGTCGTGTCCCTATTTCTGAGGGATGGGTAGAAGATGGTACCGCACGTATCAAGATCATGTGGTTCAACCAACCATATATTGCAAAGATGCTTACCGACGGCATGTACGTGAAAGTCGCCGGCAAAGTGACAGGACAGGAAGGAAAACTGTATCTCGCAAACCCTGAAGTCGAACGACTTGAATCACTCCCTATCGATAGGCATGACTCTATCTTTAAAAATACGGAGTCACTCGACGAAACAATCTATCCTGTCTACCGAGAGACAAAAGGAGTTACGTCAAAATGGTTTTTTCATACCGTACAAAAGTGCTTTACCCAGGGAGTGCTCGACCACATGCACGATCCAATCCCCGAAGCGATACTGAAACGATACAATCTTCCAATACTCACTACCGCACTACAGTGGATACACACTCCCAAAAAGGCTGAGCATGCAGAGAGTGCCCGAAAGCGTTTTGCGTTTGAGGAGGTGCTCTATATACAAACAACAAAGGCGCGCGAACGAGCCCAAGTGAGTGCTGCTTCGAGTTATCTCGTAAAGACGGAACAAGCGCATATTGAAGCATTTACCACGCGATTCCCTTTCCCACTCACTGCTGCACAAAAGAAATCTATTGGTGACATTCTCAAAGACTTCACCGGAAAACATCCTATGTCACGACTCCTCGAAGGAGATGTTGGGAGTGGCAAGACCGCGGTCGCTGCAACAACGGCCTACGCAGTCGCAACATCACGGCCTCCAGAAGGACTCGGAAAGCGTCTTGAGTATGGAAATCTCCAGGTCGCGTATATGGCCCCGACCGAAATCCTCGCAAAGCAGCACTTCGAATCATTCATGAAGTATTTTGCGCACCTCCCTATCCAAATCGGACTCATCACAGGAAGTGGGTGTATGAAGTTTCCCTCAAAAACACGTCCGACCGAAGCGACCCCGATCTCGAAGGCGCAGCTTCTCAAGTGGGTGAAGAATGGAGAAATCGCAATTCTCATCGGTACACACGCACTCATCTATAAGTCGGTTGAATTCAAACATCTCGCGCACGTCATCATCGATGAACAGCATCGCTTCGGCACAGCACAGAGACGAGCGCTCGCAAAGAAAGACGCACGCATGCCCCACCTCCTCTCGATGACCGCGACCCCTATACCACGCACACTCGCCCTCACCGTCTATGGCGACCTCGATCTCTCTCTCCTCGATGAAATGCCTAAGGGACGGAAACCCATCATCACCAAAGTAGTTGCGCCGAGCCATATCACCGATGTCTACGAGCACGTACGTGGTGAACTCAAGGAGGGACGCCAAGCGTATGTCATTTGTCCGCGCATTGATGAACCAGATCCCACAATGGAGAACGCACTTCAGCTTAAATCAGTTACTGAGGAAGCGAAGCGACTAAAAAAAGAAGTATTCAAAGATGCACGCATCGGGATCCTTCATAGCAAAATGAAACCAAAGGAAAAAGATGCTGTTATGGAACAATTCCTTGCACATGACATCGATATCCTCGTCGCAACATCAGTGGTTGAAGTTGGTGTGAATGTACCGAATGCAACCAATATCATCATCGAAGGTGCAGAGCGATTTGGTCTCTCACAGCTCCATCAGCTCCGTGGTCGTGTCGTGCGAAGTAACCATCAGGCATACTGTTTTGCCGTAACCTCAAAAGACTCGACGGGAAAAAGCGGAAAGACTCTCGAACGACTGAAGGCACTCACTACTGCGAGGAACGGGTTTGAACTTGCGGAATATGACCTCCAGATACGTGGTTCAGGTGAGCTCTACGGCATGAAGCAATGGGGACTCACCGATCTCGGCATGGAGGCAATCAAGAACCTCAAAATGGTGGAGGCGGCACGAAAAGAAGCAAACCTCCTCATTGAAACCGACCCCGAGCTCAAGGAGCACTCACTTATTGCGAAACGAATCGAGGGACTCTCCCGTGAACTCCATATGGAGTAAACCCATATTTCGCAAGCTGTTAGGCTACGCAATTGGGCCACCATTCCTCCGGGATTGGTGGCCCTTTCACTTTTCATATTGGCCGAATATTGCTACTCTGCTCTGTCGTTTGCATTTGTTTCCGCCCCTCTCCTGCGGTATAGTTTTACCCACCAACCCATCCGTAGCTCAGTTGGTAGAGCGATCGTCTTATACACGATTGGTCCCTGGTTCGAGTCCAGGCGGATGGACTAACTCAGTCGGTGCGATACTTTTCTCGCATGTAACGTATACCTTCCATAACGTATTCATGCATATCACGATTATGATACGAAATGACACAAGTACCGTATGGGAACATACCCTTATATGTCTTTTCTGAAAGGGAGGACTTTTTGATGTATGGCTTATTGAAGTTTGCAATGTCTATCCCAGTTGTATTTGACCAAAACCTCGTAAGTGTTTTTATGTCCTGGTCTACATAAAGGTGAAGTTTCACTCTTAATAGACCTCGTGAAATCCCAAATGATTCTAACCACTCAACATAGAATTTCACAATGGAAGGGTCCGTGTTCGTGAGTGAAGTGGTGCAATCGGCTGTCTTAGTCCCTTCACCCCAGTACAGAAACATCCCTGCAATGAGCATGTCTCGTTTTGTGAAGCGCCCGATTTCGTTTGAAACCTTTTCGAAAACAAGAGCTCGACGAGCATTCTTCTTCTGAAGTTTTGTGTTTCTACATCGTTCAATTCTCTTTGGTGACAAAGCCCTCATTTGATTTATTTGATCACGCGAGAGAGGCATATTACGCAACCAAAGGCTTAGTGTGCTCTTACTCACATCGATTTCCTTCTTGATTTCGTTGTACGGCATACCTTGTTTCCGCATCTGTATGGCTCTTTCTCGTTTCGAAGCATATGTCATAATAATTAGTATTCCTTGGTTCGATTATATCACTGGCCCACACGTATAACGTGTCGTCTGTACACAAATTGCTATACTATATATACATGCAGTTCTTTCTCCGTCATCGGACGCTCATTATTGTGGCATTCGTGCTTGTCGCAGGTCTTTCACTCTATCTCCTTACAAAAGAGGACGCTGCCCCTGATTGGGTTACTGGCACTGTCGAAAAGGGTGCTGTGCGCGAACTCGTGTCTGTTTCTGGAATTATCGAGTCGGAAGGTGAAGCGACACTCTCCTTCCCCGTTTCTGGAATCGTGAGTGATGTTCTTGTAGCAGAAGGTGCCACCGTAACAGAAGGCCAGATACTCGCAACCCTCGAACAAGACGAGCTCGTCGCAGAACGACAGGACGCCTACGCAGCACTCCTCATCGCCCAGGCTGACAAAGACGAACTCGAGAGTGGCCCACGGACAGAAGCTCGTGATATTACCAAAGCAACAGTCGAGATCGCTCGCGCCGATCTCGAGCGCACTGTTTCTGAAGAGGCGAAAAAAGTTGCGAATGCATATCGCACACTCCTCTCGGATGATCTTGAAGCACTTCCCCTTGATGCAAATGTGGAGGATGTACCACCGACAATTTCAGGTACGTATACTTGCGCAAAGGAAGGTGTCTACACCATGGAGGTTTTTCGCTCAGGCTCACAGTCAGGGTATGCGTACCGCATTGATGGACTCGAGACTGGTACCTCCATCGCATTTACTGAATCTCCCCAAGCGCTAGGCACCTGCGGCCTCTCAATCCAATTTGCTCCCGATGAACAGTACGGCAATAAGACTTGGGAAATCCGTGTTCCGAATACACGAGCGAGTTCCTATACCACAAACTTAAACGCGTACCTCCTCGCAAAAGAGCAAGAGGCAAATCAAGTTGCAGCACGTACGCAGGCACTTGATAAAGCGCTTCGCGAGCAGACCCTTGAAAATGCGCTCCCTCGCAGTGAAGCACTCGTGCGTGCACGTGCAGCGGTCATTCAGGCAGAGTCCCGACTCGCACAGATTGATGCCCGTATCAAAGATCGCACACTCCGCGCACCATTTGACGCAACCGTAAGCAACATCGAACTCACTCGTGGTGAAGTACCACAAGCAAATGCAATGACGGTTGTTGCAGCCGACATATTTGAACTCACTGTGCGTATTCCCGAAATAGATATTACTCGTGTACACATCGGACAACGAGCGGACATGGTATTTGATGCACGACCAAGTGAACTCGTGACCGGTGCGGTGAGCTTTATTGCATCAGTTGCTACCGAAATTGATGGTGTTGCGTACTTTGAAGCGAAGCTTCGCTTTGATGCAACTCCCGCATGGATGCGTAGTGGACTCAATGCTGATGTTGATATCATCGTAAACGAAGTAACGGATGTCACAAAAGTTGGAAAGCGCTTTCTCGAAACACTCGATACGGGAACATATGTGCTCTACCCTGCTGGGACAGTGACACGAAAAGAAAAGGTCGATGTGACATTTACCGGAAATGATGGTTTCGTTGCGATCACCGGAAATGTACACGCCGGTGACACAATCGTTGCTCCGTAGCATGCGCGCTCTTAGACTTGGTCTCCTTCTTGGGTTTCGCCAAATTCAGCGAGCATCACTTTGGACGACACTCCTCATCATCTTTGTGATGATGTTCACATTCCTTAATCTCATTGCAGTGTCGGGGATTCTCGTGGGACTCATTGTTGGCTCAGAACGAGCAGTGCGTGAAATATCACTTGGCGATATCGTCATGTCACCACGTGATGATGAGGACAATATCCTTGAAACTCCAACCATACTGAGAGAAATCGGAACGTATCCTGAAGTAATTGCCTACTCGGCACGGTACACCGATAGCGGTGTACTTGAAGCAAACTATTCTGAGCGCCGCGACCTCTCTGCAGAACGCGATATAGCAAGCGTCCGTGTCACCGGTGTCGACATCGAACGAGAGGACACCATGACAGGTCTTCGTTCGTATATCGTCGATGGAGAGTACCTCGACCCAAACGAAGAAGGACAGATACTCATCGGTGTGTACTACATAGAGGAGTATGCACAACAATTTGGAGATATCTTTGAAACTGTCGAGGGTATTTCACCCGGGAGCACGGTTCGACTCACAAACGGATCTATCTCCAAAGAATTTACGGTAAAAGGCATTGTGCAATCAAAAGTCGATGAAATAAATCTCAATACATTTATTCCTGAACGAGAATTCCGAAGACTCTTTGGTCGAAACGATCAGAATGCTGATCAAATTGTGATGCGACTCGTGACACCAGAAACAAATAGTGAGATGAAACAAACCCTCCTCGATGCGGGATTTGGCCCCTATGCAAAAATCCAGACATTCGAAGAGAGCTTGCCGAAGTTCCTCATTGATATCAAAAACACCTTTAACCTTCTGGGGACATTTATCGGGTCGATCGGTATCATCGTCGCGTCGATCACCATTTTTATTATCATCTTCATCAATGCCCTCTCACGTCGCAGACACATTGGTATCCTAAAAGGTATTGGTGTTGAAACACATGCCATCGAAATTGCGTACGTACTCCAGGCTGCATTCTATGCACTCATCGGTTCGCTCCTTGGCGCACTCCTCACGTATGGCTTTCTCATTCCCTATTTTGATGCAAACCCAATCAAGTTCCCTTTTTCGGACGGTATCCTCGTAGCACCTCCAGAAGAAACATTCTACAAATTCCTCATCCTCTTCGGTATCACACTCATCGCTGGCTACCTCCCTGCCAAACTCATCACCCGACAGAATACCCTTAATGCTATCCTTGGGCGAAAATGATATGAACGACACTTTCATCATAACCGCAAAAAATATCCACCGTTCATTCACCTCTGGCGATCTCGTCACGCACGTGCTTCGTGGCATTGATGTATCAGTCCGAACCGGTGAATTTGTTGCCATCATGGGAAAATCAGGAGCAGGAAAATCGACACTCATGTACCAACTCTCAGTACTCGATAGACCAACAGATGGTTCACTCCGTATTGATGGTGCCGATGTACTCTCACTCTCTGAAAGTGAACAGACGCGTTTTCGTCTCAATACTCTCGGATATGTCTTCCAAGACTACGCGCTCGTCCCCGACCTCTCCGCACGCGAGAACGTTATGGTGCCACTCCTTATGCGTGGTATGTCCTGGGAAGAGGCAAAACATAAATCCGATACCGCGATTGATGATGTCGGTCTGAAGGGAAAGTACCGTAACCTCCCTTCACAACTCTCGGGAGGTGAACAGCAGCGTGTTGCCATCGCTCGTGCTATCGCTGGTTCACCCAAAATCATCTTTGCAGACGAACCAACAGCAAACCTCGATTCGATATCAGGAAAAGCTATCATTGAACTCCTCGACTGTCTCCACAGGAATGGACAAACTATCGTCATGGTCACCCATGAGGAAGAGTACGCAGCAGGATGTGACCGAATTATTTTTATGGAGGACGGTCTCGTTGTTCGTGAAAAGAAGCAGTCATAGAAAAACCCGTCGCGATGGACGGGTTTTTGCCGTATGGACGGCTGAGCATCTGCCTCATCGGCGTTCGTGATGCATTCGCTCCGATTCGTGAATCGAGCGCAGTGGCGACAGCTCGCTCATCCGGAGTGGCTTGAGCGAAACATGCGCGGTATTCATATCATCTAGGTCAAACCGGAGTGCGTACCCCTGCTCGATCATCCAC
>Ga0075163_10006220_pt1 | contig 15838 bp, 14 predicted proteins | sample JI1023141ADNA_FD_71478 | JGI IMG/M metagenome (GOLD analysis project Ga0075163, IMG submission 71478) | Wastewater effluent complex algal communities from Wisconsin, to seasonally profile nutrient transformation and Carbon sequestration -... | ecosystem: Engineered > WWTP > Effluent > Algae... | reverse complement strand
TTATGTTCCAAAATATAGACAATGCTCAATTTAGAAAATTAATGAAGGAACCCAATACCATCGTTTTTGATGTACGCACTCCGAAGGAGGTTTCAGAAGGACACATAGCAGGCGCTAAAGAGTTCGCTGACATCAATAATGCTGAAGAATTTGATCAAACCCTGAAAAGATTAGACAAGTCCAAAAACTACCTCGTGTATTGTCGCAGTGGAGCTCGCTCCGCCAAAGCCTGTAAATTGATGGAGGAGCAGGGATTCAAAGGCAAACTCTCCAATTTGGCCATGGGCATTACCGGTTGGGATGGTGATAAAAAATAAAGGTTATCTGTAAAACAAATAACCTTTACTATATACATACTGTCTTACAACTCAGTATTCACCTCGTGATGTTCTGTGCGCTTTAAACTAGTTGCGCTAAGTGCCTTATAACCTCCACGGATGTTGACTATGTTGTGATAACCTCTTGATTTTAAAATGGAGCTCATGATGACAGAGCGGTAACCACCAGCACAATGTATGTAATACGTCTTTCTTAAATCCAAGGTTGCCATATTCTTATTGATCGTATCCAATGGAAAGTTTTCTGCCCCCACCAGATGCTCCACTTCGTACTCACTTTGCCTGCGGGCATCCAATAAGAAAGTATTGATGTGTGTATCGAATAAAGAAGCAAAATCCTCGGCAGAAATTTCGTTCACAGTATCTACTTCCTTCCCTTCTCTTATCCAGGCATCCACTCCTCCTGCTAAGTAACCCAAAGTATTATCATATCCCACACGCGACAAGCGGGTAATCACTTCCTCTTGTCTGCCTTCCTCAGCCACTAACAGAATAGGTTGTTTCAAATTGATAATCAAAGCCCCCACCCAAGGGGCGAAAGTGTCATCGATACCAATAAAAACAGATCCAGGAATAAATCCTCTAACAAACTGCTCCTTGGGGCGTGTATCTAACACAAGTGCTTCAGTGCTTTCCCAAACGGTTTCAAACTCTTTTACAGATAGTGGACGATTGCCCTTCTTCAAAATCTCATCAAGGCTATCCACACCACCCAACACATTCATCAATACATTAGCCGGAAAATACTGCGGTGGTTCTACCAGGCCATCGGTTACTACCTGAATAAACTCTTCGCGTTTCATATCAGCACGCAGCGCATAGTTAAACTTCTTTTGCTTTTCTAGTGTAGACACTGTTTCCTTGTCCATCTTCTTTCCACAGGCACTACCGGCCCCATGGCCCGGATACACAATTAAATGATCCGGAAGCGTCATGATTTTATTGCGCAATGAATCGAAAAGCAAGCCTGCTAAATATTGCGGTGTAATCTCAGCCTTCAGCTTTTGCACTAAATCAGGACGGCCCACATCACCAATAAATAATGTGTCACCTGTGAAAATCGCATGCTCTTTTCCCTGTTCGTCAAACAAGAGATAGGTACTGGATTCTAATGTATGACCGGGAGTATGCAACACTTTAATTTTCACTTTTCCCAGCGTAAGTATTTCTCCATCTTTGGCGATGTATGCTTCGTAACCAGGTTTGGCAGTTGGACCAAAAACAATGGTGGCCCCGGTCTTCTTACTTAAATCGATATGACCCGATACAAAGTCAGCATGGAAATGGGTCTCCAGCACATACTTTATTTTAGCCTTGTCTTTTTCTGCTCTGGAAATGTAGGGTGTGGTCTCTCTCAAAGGATCAATGATGGCTACTTCTCCCTCGCTCTCAATGTAGTAGGCAGCCTCTGCCAGACAACCGGTATAGATTTGCTCAACGATCATATGCTTTTGGATTTTGTTAATAAATAATAAACCAAAAGTCAGTTTGTTACAAGAATTTTCATGTGACGGTAGTTACAAAGCGTACCTGATTTTTGTCAGGTCTGTCTAACTTCGAAGGCCTAGACTGATGAAATTAAAATACCTGATGATTTTGTTTCAACATTTTTTTCAAGTGTAGAAGAACAGTCTGTGTGTGACAAAGGTCATCTGTTTTGATAAAATATCCTGCTATCTTAACAACACAATACTTTAAAAAATCATCATTTACCTAAACTCGTATATATGAAAACAAATGTTGGAACTGCGGATCGAATGATCAGACTTGTATTAGCTGTAATTTTTGTAGTGCTCTATTTCACAGAAACCATCACAGGTACATTGGGATACGTTCTGCTGGCACTAGGCTCTGTGTTTGCTATTACCAGCATGGTTGGGTTTTGTCCTTTGTACGCCATCGTGGGGCTTAATACCTGTCCTACGAAAAAAGCCTAGGTATAAAGTCTTATTCTCGCTTGTGGTGGATTAAAAGTAATAATCCAGCACAAGCGAGACATGATGCATATCTACTTTATTGTGATAGATAGCAGGACTTACTTCCAGGTCCTTACTCATGTTTCCTTTATACAAATACATCAAATCAGCGCGCAATCCTTTCCAGAAGCCTTTAAAGGCATAACGGGCACGGAGATTAACCTGATAATAACTTGGCATGTTGTATTTGTTCAGCTCTGCGTTGGACAAAGCAGGCATCCAGGTCATGCCTGCCATGGTTTGAAAAGAAAGTTGATGCGCTTTGTCTAAGTAAATTAAATTCTGTGCCATCACAGCGTGCACATCGCCTGAGCCTTCCAGTCGCTCACGTTGAATAAAAGTGTAGAAAGATTCCACACCCCATTCTCTCGGCAATAGGAAGCGCCCATGAGCCGTGATTCGTGTATAATTCAAACTCCAATCTGAACCTCGCAGCGTATTGGCACGACTCAACCTGGCACTAAAGCTGTGGGATTGTTCACCTTTCGAGATGTATTGCCGCTCAATAGAAAGTGTGTCGTTGTACAAAGAACTTTGCCAAAAGTATTGAAGTCCCGCTGACCATTGTATTGAGTTACTCTTTTTCTTCCATTCCACTTTTGGCATGAACATATTAAATAAGTCAGGAACGTGATAGTTCCAAAGTTGTACATTCACATCTTTCATAGGATTGAATCCCGCACTGAGGATTGCTATACCCGGTGTTTTAACATGACCTGCATAGTCTGCTTTCGCGCCATTAACGGCTCTACCTGTTGGATAAACACCGATAGATTCACCAATGTCGTACCAGTGAATAGTACCCCGAGGCGATGTTTTCCACAACCATCCTGCCTTCAATTTTAAATTCTTCCAATCATTATACTCACCAAAAATACCTTCTTGCAAGTTCGGACGCATGCGTCCGTCCTGTAAATTGATGAGCGGGGTTTTTAGATGAAACTTTCCGAACTGTACATACGAATGTGATTCTTCTGAAATATAATAGCGCAAGTACAAATCCTCCAGGCGATCCAGGTCGTCATGATTGTCAGGATCGTGTACTTCAAAAAGACTTAACTCGTAACGATTCGAAAACGGAGCTTCGGGCCCCAAATGTGAGGAAGCCATATTGTAAATAATAAAGCCCGACATACCCGCCTGAAAATTCTTAATAATCGGTGAGTAGTAGCCCAATCCTCCCCCAATGGCTAATGCATAATAATCAGGATACTCCTCCTGATTACTGGTAGCCATAAAGAACGTGCGCAAATGTCCTTCAAACGTACCGAGTGTATGCAATACATTGCACAGGCTGTCACTCTCTACACACTGTTGGTTTATGATTGCTCTGCGAGCAGACCAGCTTGGATCCTGGTGCTGCGCCTTACTGTAAAAAGAAACGCCTATTACAAAAAGAACAATACTAAAAATACGCTTCATCATCTTACCTATTTTTTCCTACTTAGTTCCTTACGCTTCTCCTGAATAAGAAGAAAAGGTCCATACTTATGTTGTCTTTCATCAAAGCCATCCGCAAAAGGACCGAAAGGATGATCCACCGGTTTTTTAGAAATATCTGGCCAGTCCTTAGTGATATCTTTTGAAGGCCTCTCCATCGAATTAACATAGGCAGCCAAATCCCATGCTTCTTCATCACTCAGTTGTGGTTCATCGACTGTTGCCCCCAAGGGCATGTTTGCTTTTATGTATCCGGCAAAACGAGATAACCTGAAAAGGCCTGCCCCATCATTATAACTTTCTTTTCCCCAAAGAGGTGGAAAGGACCAAGCCGAACCATCACCATTTTTTATTCCTTCTCCATTCTTACCATGGCACACCGTGCATTTTTCCTCATATAAAATCTTGCCTTTTAGAGGATCCGCAGGGCGATTCAAAAAAGCCAACTCCACCAACCCTGCTCCTTTAGGAACTTCACCTTTTTTTACACCCGTACCCAACCAATTTATGTAGGCCACTATAGCCTTCATTTCTTTACTGTCTTCTGCTAAAGGCTTCCCATTTAAGCTACGTTCAAAACAATCGTTCACGCGTTTCTCAACCGTTTCTTCAGCTCCTGAACGAGCTCTGAATTTTGGATAGGTAGATGCAACAGCACTGTAATTGTTACCGAAGGGTTTAGTACCCGCTTCCAAATGACAATTCTGGCAATTCATACCATTGCTAACTTGAAGGATTTTTCCTTTTGGTCCGAGGTAATCGGAGGTATGAGCTATTAGTTCTTTACCATAAAGAATCTCCTCGCCTGAAACACCCGAAGGAATCGTGGATACATCAGGGGCTGTCCAGTACAATGGCTTTTCAGGTACTAATTCGTCAATAGATTTTTCATTGGCTGTAAATGCCGTTTGGAAAAAATCAGGCTTAACGTAGAGCACAATAGCCGTAGCCGCTCCAATAAGGACTATAGCCAACAAGGAGGCTACTAAGTTTGTAATTAGTTTAACTAAACGTGGTATTTCTGAATGATCGGTATTCATGATGGCACTACATTCCTTAAGTATTATTTATTGTGCTACAGAAATCTTTTTAGAAGCGTTGGAAGTTAACCATGTTAAGGCCTCGTTAATACTTTCAAACTGCTTGATGACCAATTTCTCAACCTCCGCCATGCCCTCTACGGTTCGCTCTGCATGTCGATTAAAATAATCAATACTGAGCACAGTTGCGAGTTGTCGTACACCGCTCTCCTCTGCCTTGGGAAACCAATGATTAGCGGCCCAACTATAATCATTAGGAGAAATTATTTTCCATTCCGTGTTATCAGAAAGAATCTTTGTCACCTTCGTCTTTTCAACCGCTTTAATAATCTCGCAAGCCAGTGAACGAAATTGATTACTTGGAATAAACCCTCTCCAGATTAACGTGAGATACCTATTATCTGCATCGTAACTAATGGCGAGATGTTGGTTTTCAAAAATTAAGGATGACATAAGATCATGCATTTTTACAGCACAAAGATCTCACATCATCCTTATTTAGTCTGTGACTTTCATTACAGTCACACAAAGTTTAGTGAGGAAGTTTGTCGCGCAATAAACCATACACCCAGGTACCGGCCACGGCACTCACAAGTGTTACAATAACCACTAAGAAACCGCTACCGATTTGAGCAAACAAAGGGCCTGGACAAGCACCTGTTATGGCCCATCCTAATCCAAATAACAAAGCTCCGATTACATTACCCCAGTGAAATTGCTTGTCATGGAAAATTACTTTTTCGCCCTGCATGGTCTTAACAGAAAACTTCTTAATCAAGAATACTGAAATCATTCCTACTACCACCGCGGTGCCAATCACTCCGTACATATGAAAAGAGTGCAAGCGAAACATTTCCTGAATACGATACCAGGAAATAATTTCAGCCTTCACAAATACAATTCCGAAAATGATACCGACTACCAGATATTTAATATTGGATCCGATAAATGATTCTTCAGCAATTTGATCATTGGGGGATTCGCATTCTACTGGGTGATCAATCACCGGAGTTTCTACAAATTCATCTTTAGTATGTTGCATACAAAATATCTTTAAAAAATTACAATGACATCAACCAAGGGAAAAGCAAATGGACCATGATAAATCCTCCTGCCATAAAACAACAGGTAGCAATCAGGGATGGCCACTGCAAATTCGATAAGCCCATGATGGCGTGCCCACTGGTACAACCACCGCCATAACGCGTTCCGAAACCAACCAAAAATCCGCCAATAACAAAAAAGATAAGGCCGCGCAACGAGAACAGGTTTTCGAAACTAAAAATAGAAGCAGGCATTAACTCGTTATCTACTTCAATATCCAGCGCCTGTAAGGCTGCCACCGTTTTTTCAGAAACAACAATAGGGTCGGGATTACTTAAGAAGTAGGTCGCTACGGTTCCTCCCAATAATACTCCCACTACGAAAAAAAGATTCCACGCTTCCTTTTTCCACTCATATTTAAAGAAGGGAATATTAGCAGGAATACACGCTGCACAAATATGGCGAAGCGAAGAGGAGATACCGAAATGTTTATTACCCAAGAGAAGTAAAGCTGGCACAGTCAGCCCAATCATGGCTCCTGCCACATACCAGGGCCAAGGTTGTCTTAGTATTTCTAACATAGTTTTATAAAAAGTTATTTATAGATACAAAGGTAAAAAGCTGATTTTCGTCAGTCCGTAACTAAAGTTACAGAAGAAGAAAGAATAAAATTGGAAATGTTTGGTGATCAGTTTTATTTGGAAGCCAGCTGCTTTTCGATTCTGTCCAGTTTTTCTTCCAACTCCATCAGCTTTTTGATAATGATAATATGTGTGTGGCGGGCGTCTATGCCCACCACACTTTCTTTACTTTGGATGTATTCGTCAATTTCATTGTAGGCTGTATCCGTTTTGGAGATTAAGCGTTCGGTAGTCTTCATGCTGAGGTTTTGTTAGTAGGTGTTTCCTTCTGAAAGATACTGACAAATAAGCCACCCATAACCCCACCGTACAAACTACTGTTGATGGGGGAAGACGTGATCGCGCACGATCCACTCATACAACCAATGTAATACCAATAGGCATATCCTGTTGCGGCACCTAAAACTGCGCCTCCTCCCAACAATAAGATTTTTTTCATAGCTGATTTATTTAAGAAGTAACTCCAGTATTAGAAAAGAAGTTCTTTACCCAAAATATACAATCCCATTACTAACACAAACCAGCCAAAAATCGGTTTCAATTTCTCATTGGAAATATATTTAGAGAGCATGCTTCCCAACACAATCCCAATCATCGCAAAGGCCGAAAAAATCAGCATAAATGTATAATCAACTTGTAAGCCACTGCCCAAATCACCGGTAAACCCAATAAGCGATTTAAGTCCAATGATTAGCAAGGATGTACCCACTGCTTGTTTCATAGGCAAGCCTGCTAACAATACAAGTGCTGGGATAATCAGGAACCCTCCACCAGCGCCCACTAAACCCGTAACACCACCTACGAGCAAACCTTCCACAAATATTAAAGGATAGTTATACTTAAGTTCCGCACTCTCGGATGTTGTCTTTTTGGGCTTGCGTATCATCGAGATGGATGCCAACAACATCAGTACTGCAAACAGTACCATCACAAACAAAGGCTTGGTAACAGTGAAGGTACCTAGGGAAAAGAAAGGGTCAGGAATAATGGGAACCACAAATTTCCTAACTGCATACACAGAAAGGATAGATGGAATTCCGAAAATAAGAGCCGTTTTTAAATGAACATTTCCATTTCTAAAATGAGTAAACGTTCCTGCCAGGCTTGTTAAGCCCACCACAAAAAGCGAATAGGCGGTTGACTCCACAGGACCAACGCCAAATAAATAAACAAGAATAGGAACTGTGAGGATAGAACCACCTCCACCAATCAACCCAAGTGATAAGCCCATCAAAATGGACGCTGCATAACCAAGAATTTCCATGAAATCTAACCAATAAAATTTTATGCAAAACTACAGGAAAGACCAGGCCTACTCCGTAACTAATGTCACACAGTAGTCAGCACTTTAATCTTATTCCTGGATAGCTGGATTTTATTACTTCTCTCTAACTGTTTTAATAAGCGGGAAACTACTTCTCGCGCAGTGCCCAATTCATCGGCTACTTGCTGATGCGTAACGTTTAATTCCATGGTGTTTAGCATCTTTACTTTTGTCTTCAGCAAATCCCACAAACGATCATCAACATTTTGAAAGACCACCGCATTTACTACCGCCAGTAATTCCTCGAAACGTCTGTTGTACAATTGAAAAATAAATTCCAACCAGGCTGGATTATCCCGAATTAAGTCAATGGCTTTGTACACAGGCAAAATCAACACCTCTGCTTGCTCTTCTACCACCGCTCGTATTTTAGAGGTACCATTACACGCTGCTCCTAAAAAGGACATGACGCAACTTTCACCTGGCTTGATATAATAGAGCAAAAGTTCTTTACCGTCCTCATCGAGCTTAAACACTTTGATAGAACCGCTTAAAACAATCGGAACATTTTTAATGTAATCATGCTCTTCGATAATGACAGACTCTGGTGGAAAAGTTTTCACCGTACCCTCCTTCAAAAGTTTGTCAAGCAACTGTTTGTTAATAACCGGGCTAACGAGCTGATCAGGCATTTTTATTCAGTTTATGATAACGTAACAGCAATACTAGAGTAAAAATTCAGTATTTGAAATTCTCAGCCTGGCGAATCCAGTACTGGATAGGCACAAAAAAAGCACTTACAAACTAATGTAAGTGCCTGATTGTCAGTGGGCCCTGCTGGGAACGATCCAGCGACCCTCAGATTATGAGTCTGATGCTCTAACCAACTGAGCTAAGGGCCCAAAATCTAATTTTAAGGCTGCAAGTTTAGCGGATTTGAAATGAATTGACAACTATTTTATAAGGTGCAGCCAATCTTTACAGGTAGCATACCCTTCGATCGTAGCTTCATAATAATAAACACCAGAGGCCAGTCCTGCTCCTGACCAGTCGTATTGATAATCATTGCTCTCAAATACAACATTCCCCCACCGATTATAAATCAAGAGTTGCACCTTGAGTCCTGCATCTCTCGGTGTACTTCCTTGTCTTCCATATTGAATGGTAAACACATCATTTTTTCCATCTTCTACAGATGGTGTTAGCACGTTAGGCATTAGAACAGTGTTGATATCTACCTCCAATGATTGCTCATATACACAAAATTCTCGTTGCGCAATCAGTTTAATGGTATACACACTATCGCGTTCGTATGTATGCTCTGCTTCTGGTAAATCTGTGGAGGATCCATCTCCAAAATCAAAGATAAAAGTATACGCCACACTGTCAGCCTGAGGGTTTTTTACAACTACCATAGGTCGCATTAAACAAGAAGTCTGTCTCTCCAATTCAAATTCAGGAAGTAAAGCAGGGATTACTTCAATGGAAACAGTATCCTGTCGGATGCAGCCAGTAGCTTCTTTTATCGTTACATAATAATCGGTAGACTTTTGGGGATTAACAACAGGGTTCGCTCCACTAAACTTTTCTTTGTCGCTACTCAACCAATCATACGTTGCGCCACCACTGGCAAAAAGCTGATAGCTCTCGCCCCCACAGATTAATTCATCCTCCTGTACAAAAGATTGACTTTGAAACACCCGAATGCTTTTTGTTGTAACGTCTCTAACCTTACACGTGCCTTGATCGATAGCCGTTAAGGTTACCGTGTAGGTTCCTGGATTATCAAAGTGATGAATAAAACTTACCGTATCAAATACTACCCTGGTTGGACTTCCATCTCCAAACTCCCATTGAAATATCTCTCCACCCGAACTCAGATTTTGAAAAACAATTCCATCGGGAATACATACTTCCGAAATACCAGGAAGGGTCTTACTTACATTATTAGTTTGTAACCTGGCTCTGAGAGAGGATAAATCGAATTTAAAAACTGCATTGTTACAATTCTGACTTTTGTTGGTACGATGCGCGATCGGAACATTGACTGCCGGAAAATCAGAATTTCCTCCGCATCCTGCACAGACAGCATGGTAGACAATACCTTGTTTATCAAAACGAGAGGTTCCACCATCCACATGCGTACGAGAGGTGGCTCCTCCCAGAAAAGTACCGTATAGAAACTGGGATGCATCAGCCGATAGAACCATAAAGTAAAAATCATTTCCAGAGGTGCTTCGCTGAAAACCATCGAAGGTGGTTGGTAATCCTGTTGTACTTCCACCTATATAATTTCGGGTAACAATACCCTCTGATGAAGAAGCAACACTTGGTGCATTGATGGCACCTCCCCACCCACTTAAGTAAAGGTTATTACAATCACTCACCAACAATGCTGTGGGAGAAATATTTGGATTATTTCCTCCTGAACCTATAACGGTGGATAAAAGTGAGGTCTTTAAATCTGCTGACAGCTTGTGAATAAACTGACCACCGTTCACATTTTTATATACATTACCTTGAATGGGGTAAGCACCTCTGGTTTGCCCGAATGCATACACTTCTCCAATTTCATTTACATCAATAAAATAAACCTGATCGTATTCATTAGTTCCTAAATACGTTCCTCCAATCAACGCACTTCCATCGATCGCCACCTCTGCAATCCAACCATCAATGTCTCCTGAAAGCGATGTCTTAAATCCAGTGATGCCGGGCAAGTCATCGCTTTGCGTACCTCCTGCCACTAACAAAGATTCTCCACGAACCTTGATTGAATACGCAGCATCTGTTTTACTGCCACCAATATATCGGGACCAATTAATTTCAAGATTTGGAGTAAACCTGGCAATTAGCGCATCGTGTGATCCTCCCGCAAATTCATTCTGTGCAGCGGGTACATCATCCGACAAGGTATTGGTAGCAATGAAGATGGAATTATCTTCGCTTACAACGATATCGCCTCTTAATTGATCACCATAATTTCTTGCCAACGGACTTTCCAGTTTATTGTTAGAAGCCATGCTGCCTGAAATGAAATTGATGCCATCGTTCTTCGTTCCTCCAAAGTAAGTACTGGCTAATAAGGCAGTTCCGTTCTCGCTGAGCTTTGCTAAAAAAATGTCCGCACCACCTGTGTAGGGTATTCCACTCAGGGGATCTACGGTTACACCGCCTTTAAAGGAAGTAACAGCCATCGGAAAATTGCTGGATGAAGTGGCCCCCAGAATAAGAAGATTATCCTCTTTATCCACCACTAAACTTTGTGGCACTTCCACACCATTTCCTCCCAGGTAAGTAGCATATAAAAGTTTCGAGCCCGAAGAATCATATTTTAATATTCCCACATCCCATCTGCTTTCTTCCGCAAATACCTGAAAGGCACCTGTAGTTGCAGGAAACCCAGATTCAATTTGTGCATTGACAATACCACCTGAATAGGTATTTCCTTTGCTATCATAAGTAGCTGTGTTCCCCCAATTATCTTGTATCGATCCCGAGTAAGCCGAGAAAATCAATATCGGATCAATCACCAAATCATAACACGCATCATAGCCCTGCGGAAAAGCATAGCTTAAGTTTTCACCACTCAACACAAAGTCAACAGGTACCTCAACCTTATACCCATTCTTCCATTGATAAGCGTAGGGTTTCCGCTCTATGATATCCGCCAGTTCGGTTCGTGCATGCACACTGCCCTTTTCTAGTTGTACAGAATTCGCTCCTGCATAGCTCCATTGAATGCAGGAAGGATCGCCTCCTGCCCGTACAATAAAATCGTACTTACCATGCGGACCACTGGAATACACTCGCAAATCGATTTCCTTATAAAAATTAGTGTACTCAATATTTTGAAAAGCTCTTGCATCTGAACCCCAACGGCAAGGATCACTACCAATAAAATAATTGTACGATATGCCTCGATCGTCTGTGGCAACAGGAGTCGAGATGTTGGCGTTCAGAAATGAAACCTTCACATGCCAGGCAGCATGATCATCGTCCGGAGTTATCATGCCTGAATCATCGGCCCTTCCCCCTGCTTCCAGATGTGTTTTGTTCAGTTTCTGATAATCTAAAAAAACAAAACTGAACCCTTTCTCCCTTAGGTACATGTACCCTCCATGGATGTCAGCACGATAAAGGGTTTCCTTATCCCACTGACCTTTGTTTTGAATAAAGGAGAGACCGGGTGTATCAGTTGCAAATACAACTTCAACAGAGAACAGCATCCATAAAAAAAAGAAGAGTGTTCTCATACAGGATATTTTTCTCAGGTTTCTTTTCGAAGTATCTGAAGGGGAGGTGTACTCACTATTCCACGCAAGTTAAACCAGCCCAGCAGCATGGTTAAAGATACAACGCCAAGCGAAATTATAAATAACTCTAAACCACTAAATGAAAAACTTATTTCAAAGAAAAAAGTTGTAAGCAGCCAACCACCCCCCAACGAAAGTAAGACTCCGGTAAGTGCTGAAAAGAAACCGAGGTAAGCATATTCTATAAGGGTAATCTGAACGATCTGCCGCGTACGTGCACCCACAGTGCGTAAGAGCACATTCTCTTTTATCCGAACAAACTTACTGTTCATAATGGCACCCGCCAATACCACTAATCCAGTGATTATACTGAACAAGGCGAGAAAACGAACCACCAGGCCAAGCTTATCAAAAAGCTCTTGCACGGTACTTAATATTAATCGCAAATCAATCAGCGATACATTGGGAAACAAGGTCACCAATTCTTGTTGAAATTTGTTTGCCAACGATTGATCTGTGATGCGGGTGGTCGTTACAAAAATCTGTGGTGCGTTTTCTAGTACATTTGTTGGAAAGACGAAAATAAAATTGGGAGGGTCGTTTTGCCATTCCACTTTGCGTATGCCGGCAATGCGAACTTTTAAGGGCACACCTTGTATATCAAAAACCAGAGAGTCACCAATATCTACTTTTAAATTTTCATGCATACCTTCCGAAATCGTTACCCATACAGAATCCCTTCCGGAAACTTTTTTATGCAATTCACCTTTAATCAGTTCTTCTGCTTTGGTGAGGCTATCCCGATAGGTGATACGATACTCGCGCGTCAAGGCCCAATCCGAGATGCTATCCGTTGTATCACTTTGTAAGAAATCAGTAGACTTTCCTTTTACTTCACTCAGTCGGCATGTTACTATGGGTACCACTTGATGAATGGGAAGGGTATTGTCTTTCATCAATTGTAAAACTCCCTCCTTCTGCGGTGGTTGAATATCAAACATGATGGTATTCGATTGATTTTCATTTCCTGCAAACTCCACCTGACTCAGCATACTTTCTTCCACAATGTTTAAGGTAGAAATAATGAAAGCACCCAGGCCAATACTTACCATCAGCATCTGTGTCTGATTGTTGGGGCGAAATAAATTAGCCAATGCGTGCCTCCACACAAAGGGCGCTCCCGCAGGAAAAAAAGTACGGACCGCTTTCAATAACAACCACGCTACGCCTGCCAGTGCAGCCAGTGCCACTGCCAAGCCTGCAAAAAATAAAGCACCAGTTAGTAAACTCTTTGTCTGAAAAGCAGCAAACGAAATAGGAAAAAAGATAATCAATACAATGGCTACTAACCGTGTTTTGGACCAAACTTTTGTTGCTTGAAAATCCGCCCTTAACACTGTTAATGGGGGGACAAAGCGAATTGAAACCAGCGGTAAAATTGAAAACAATACCGATACCAATGCACCCAATACAAAGCCGAGTAACAAGGAACTCCAGGAAATAGTAAAAGAAACTTCCATGGGTAGGTAATCACTGAACAAGACTGGTATGAGTTGTTGAATACCCAACCCTGCAAAAGAACCAAGAGCACTTCCTATCAAGCCAAGAATAAATATTTGAATAAAATAAATATTAAAAGCCTGCCAGCCGGAAGAGCCGATGCAGCGAAGCACAGCCACTTCATCACGTTTTTCCCGCGCATAAATATGAACTGAACTTGCCACCCCAATACAACCCAGAATAAGGGCTACAAAGGCAAGCAAGGAGAAAAAGCGATAGACCGACTGGAAGCCCTCACCCAATCCTTCTTTACGTCTTTGCACCGTCTCGTAAGAATATCCAAATTTCTTAGAAAGTGTTTCTACCTCTTTCACTAAGGCTTCTGTCTCTGCATCATCTTTAGTTTTTACATACACACTGTACGTGATGCGGCTTCCAAATTGTACAAGGCCCGTTGAATCCAATTGATTCAAGGCTATGTAAACAGAAGGTGCAAAAGTAGCCGCCAAACCACCTCCTCCTGGAATTTGCGTGACAATGCCCGCTACCGGAAAAGTGCTGTTACCAATTTTTATGGAATCACCACTGCTCACTTCATATTGACTGGCCAGTGCTTCATCCATGATTGCATACGCACCACTTTTCATCTGTGAGTAGGCAGTGACGGGAAGTGTTTTTAACTCACCATAAAATGGAAAATCTCCTTGAAGCGCTACTAATCGGATCAATCGTGTTTGTCCCGAATTTTTAAACAAGACCATGGAAGACAGCTCGGCTTCCCCGGCCAGTGTATACCTGGTTGAATCAATAACCTGCAAGGCTTCTCCCTCAAACTTCTTATTAGAATTGAGTACCAAATCGGCACCGAGCAGTTCTTTGGCATTGCGCTCGATATCTTGTTGCAACGAATTATTCAGTGAATCCAGTGAAACCACAGCAGCGATCCCGGTAATCAGAGATGCCATGAAAAGAAATAAGCGCGAAAAATTATGACGGGCATCACGCCAGGCCATGCGCCATGCAAATGCATCTGTAAAGATGTTGGTCGTATTTCGCTTTATCTTGATAATGTACTCCAGCACAGGGTTGTTCAGTTATTCGTTATCCACTCTTGACTAACTATATCGAAGTGTTACTATCCTCCATCAATTTTCCACCCTTCATCCTTAAAATGCGTTGTGTTTTCTGTGCCAGTTCCAGGTTGTGAGTAACCAGCACCAGCGTAGTTTGTTCCTCGCGGTTCATCCCAAAAAGGAGGTCGGTAATGTGAGAGGCATTTTCATCATCGAGATTGCCCGTTGGTTCATCAGCAAACAAAATTTTCGGAGCTGTAATAAAAGCCCTGGCCATGGCAACACGTTGCTGCTCTCCTCCCGAAAGTTGTGTGGGGAAATGTTGCATACGTTCTTTTAACCCTACACGCTCCAGTAAATCCTTAGCCTTTGGAGCCACGTTTCGTTCACCGCGTAACTCAAGGGGTACCATTACATTTTCCAGGGCTGTAAGCGTTGGCAAGAGTTGAAAATTCTGAAAGACAAAGCCTACATATTGATTGCGAACGTAAGCCCGATCATCTTCGCTCATGTTATTCAGTTTAAAACCCATCAACGAAAGTGTTCCGGAAGTAGGCACATCCAGGCCTGCGCATAAGCCCAATAAAGTAGTTTTACCACTGCCCGATGGACCAATGATGGCAAGAGAATTGCCCTGCTCTACCCGAAAGGAAACAGAATCGAGTACGGTGAGGGATCGGTCGGCAGAACGATAGGTTTTTGTGAGGGACTCAGCCTCTAACACAGGTTTCGATGTCATAAATAAACTTACAGACTCATTTAAGCGTTAATCATCAGAAATTGTTTCAAAATCAATCCCTAAATTGAAAATTACTCATCAATTCACGGATTGACACTTAATTGTTCTGATATTTTACTTAGTTAACTAGATTTAACAATCTTATACATATGGTCGCTAAAGCTCTTATTCTTATTGTAAGCCTTCTGGCGTGGCAGACTAACACTTCTACGAAAACAATTCTTTTCTTCGGGGACAGTCTTACGGCAGGCTATGGCCTTTCTCCGGAAGAAGCCTTTCCAGCTCTGGTAGAAAAAAGAATCAATGAGAAAGAGAAGCGCTGCAAAGTCATCAATGCCGGTCTAAGTGGCGAAACATCTGCCGGTGGACTAGCGCGTATTGACTGGGTACTGAGACAAAACGTAGATATTTTCATTTTAGAACTGGGCGCCAATGATGGGCTAAGAGGGTTGCCCTTAGATCAAACCGAAAAAAATCTCCAAGCGATCATTGATAAAGTAAAAGCGAAATATCCCTCAGCCAAAATA
>Ga0075163_10006219_pt1 | contig 15838 bp, 11 predicted proteins | sample JI1023141ADNA_FD_71478 | JGI IMG/M metagenome (GOLD analysis project Ga0075163, IMG submission 71478) | Wastewater effluent complex algal communities from Wisconsin, to seasonally profile nutrient transformation and Carbon sequestration -... | ecosystem: Engineered > WWTP > Effluent > Algae... | reverse complement strand
GGTTTCACTTCCGTAGTGGTATACCCCACATAGGTGATCAGCAGCACTTCACCCGGATTTACTTTAACACTGAACTTACCATTGGCATCCGTCTGCGTGATCTTACGGGTACCTTTTACTCTGACCGTAACACCGGCCAATGGTGTCTTGTTATCCTCTGACACAATCGTTCCAGTGATGGTACGCTCCTGCGCCTGCATTGCCTGCGGCAGCAACAGCAGCATCAGCGAAAAGGCCAGAAATAACCGGAGCATTTTTCTCATAGCTGTTTTTTTTGATATAATTATTAAATAAGCAGTTTACAAATTTATAAAACCCGGATACCGGCTTCATCGAAGGGTTTAACCACCGGGTTGCCAGGATCAAGTTCCGTGATCAATACATCAATCTCATCAATGCCACAAACCCGTATCGGTTGCACCGTATTAATTTTCTCTGCAATCGTCAGGCAAATTACCTTTTTAGAAGACTCAATCATGGCCTTCTTTAGCTGCACCACTTCCCAATCATTATCTGTAATCCCATGCTCGGCATCAATGGCATTAGTACCCAGGATACAGAGATCAGGTTTCATTTGCTTTATTTTCGCAATCGCTTCAGAACCAACGGTTATTTTCGAGTTTTTTGAAATTTTATCTCCAATTAGAATGACTTCAATATTCGGGTGATGCATATATTCCAGTATGACCGGAATACTCCCGGAAATAAAAGTGGCTTTCAGCTGGGGTGGGAGACAGCGGGCCATTTCCATAATGGTGGTGCCTCCGCTGGTGAGTACAAACATCCCGTTCTGAATCAGGCTGATCGCTTTCTGGGCAATCACCCGTTTCTGATGCTGCGAATAAACCCCATTGACCGGGAAAGAAACTTCATTGAAAGAATGAGAAAGGGCACCGCCATGTACTTTGATAATCTTGCCCTCTTCCGAGAGCTCTTGCAGGTCGCGACGGATCGTATCTTCTGACACATTAATTTCAGTGCAGAGAGTAGAAGAAAGGACCTTATTATGCAGGTTAACCTGGTGCAGGATATAGGCCTGCCTTTCCTTTTTAAGCATCCGTCAGTTTTAGCAGGACTAAAATAAGGGTATTCCTGCAAAAAAACGCAGAAACCGGGAAAAATTTGCAGAGGGGAAGAGAACTAATGCAGGAAACCCCGGTACAAGTCAAAAGTCAAAAGGAAAAAGTAAAAAATAGACTCCATGGGTGAAAAACAATTATAGGTGGCCATGTTCCAATCTGGTACCGGATTTTATTTTCATTGGATTTTCACCAGGAAGTTTCTTGTCATGGAGTATTTACCAATCACAGACTGGTATTTTGACTTTTTCCTTTTGACTTTTGAATTAAAAAAGGGCTACATCTATTTATGAAGATGTAACCCTTTACCGTCCCGTTCCCTGAAGAAAATTACTTTCCAAAAGTGAACCTGGCCGTTAATCCGATCGCGGCCGGTTCAAAATTAATATCGGTCACAAAATTCAACTCCGGTTTCCAGTCAAGCGACAAATTGAGCGGAATATTGTTGAATTTATAATCAAGTCCGACTACACCCTGTGCCCCGAAATTGGGATCCGTGGATGTTTTCAGAGTAGTGGTATTCACCGTTTTTAAAAACCCAATATAGGCACCCCCTCCGTAATACCAGCTCAATCCGGGAGCATTCAACGGCTGATGCAGTTCCAGCAACGCCCCAAGCGCCAACGGGTCTCCAAATGACAGCAACCCTTCAATGGCCATGTTGGGCTTGATAAAATGTTTGACCGAAATGGCATTATTGACCATGGCATTGGAACTGCTCAGCCGTACACCCACGGCCGTGGTATATGGTTGCTGGGCGGACGCTGACATGAAAATACCTGTGGTGAATAAAGCAAGGAAGGTGACAATGATTTTCTTCATGATAGATGATTTTATACCTATCAAACGAAAATGATGCCATTTGCAGATAAAAGAAATGTGAAAGAGGGGTAAGAAACTGTTAAAAAGAAAGTACGGAATACAAGTACGAGGTACGAAGTACGAAGTACGAGGTACGAAATGCTCAGTAATAATTGGTGGCTGATTGTTTTGGTCACTGACATCTGACATCCGGCATCTGACATCTGAATTATTCAAACAACTCATATTTCGTTTTCGGCCGGCGGCTGTCCAGCCACTGAAAATTCTTCAGCCGCATTTCTCCGGGGGATTTGTCTTTCATGGGCCAGATAGTGCCACTGACGGCACTGCGAAAAGCAATTTTATCGAGTTCTTTTTCGAGAAAATAAATATCAATCACATCGCATTTGGATTCATTGATACCGGTATAGGCACTGTCTTCGTCCTGTATAAAATAGATACACTCGGCATAGCCTTCCGCTCTCACAGAATCAATATTGCCTTCCTTAAACCAGCCTTCCATCCGGATGGATTGTACCTGATTGTATATGCCCGGTTCGGCCTCATTCACCAGCAGACTGTTGTCGAACACTTTTACCCGGTCGGCCTTTTTATTTTTGGTAAACAGGTATACCGTATCACCGGTTATCTGACTGCCTTTAGACCAGAGAACCGGCTTCTGGAACAACTGGAATACGGAATCCCGGAATGAATAAAACATACTGTCACTGACCGCCTGCATGGAATCGGAGAATATCCGCACATTTCTGTACGCTTCAAAATACCGGTCGGTACTGTCTTTTTTCCCGGAATCCGTTTTTGCCATAGTGAGTGCTCTGGCTTTCTTTACGGAGTCGTTTACGGGTATGCGGTTGGCGCCAGGCAGTGCATTGGCCACGGTACTGCTGTCAAAACGGGGTGTTTTCTTTTCAGGTAAAAGAGGTGGTTTACCTGCTGTAATTTCTTTATCCGCAGAATCTGCCGGTAAAACGGCGTCAGTTTTCACAAGGGTACTATCCTTTGTTTCAGCCGTGAGCGGTATAACAGTTTTAATGGTATGTCCTATCGAGTCTGCCAACGCCAACGCGGTATCCTTGCCGTTTGCTTTCTTTGTTAGATTGATAACCTGAACACCCTTGACGGTGTCCTTCACCATGGAATCCTTGCGCGCATAGAGATCACTGAGCCGGGCTGAAAACAACGTGTCGGCGGTTACATAAATGGAGTCGTTGTCCTGCTTTATAATCATCAGCGGTTTGCGGGTGGCCAGCAACCGTTCATTTTTGTTATCCCGGAACACTTCCCCGGCCAGTATAGTGGTGCCCTGTGCTGAATCCACTATCACCACATTGCCTTTTGCCTGTGAAGTACCCAGACTGTCATTAAACGCGACAAAATCACCGGTGATAAAAAGTTTGGATTTGGTATCGCGGATGATGGGCCGTTTGCCAAACTCGGCTTTGCCGGTGGCCATATTGTAAAAACCGTCCTTTGTTTCAATCGTACGGCCACTGCTGTCCCGGATAAATGTCTGGGCAATAAACCGGGTACTCTGACTCTGGGTGTTATACAACAGGGTGTCCGTTTTGATAAAGTATGCCGGATCCTTTAACTCCACATTATTCTTGAAATAAATATCCCGGAGATTGGCATAATACCAGCCTTCCCGGCTGGTGAGTATCGTGTTTTTATTGACCACTTTTCCGCCATTCCGGTAAATACCGATCTCGGTATTCATATCATATTCAAGATCGGGTGTGGTCAATGTGCCCTTGCCATCCGTGAGCTTTACGCCGCCATCCAGGTATGCCAGTTTTTTATTGATCAGGTAGCGGAGATGACTGGCATAAATATTTACGGTATCCACATCCCGGATATGGACATTGCCCCAGGCTTCAAATAAACGCTGCCCGTTATTCAGCACACAACTGTCGCAGTTGAAATAACTGTTGCCCTGTTTCAGCCGTACATTTCCCGCGAGAATCTGCAGGGTAGTGGTATCATCCACTTTCAAAATAGTAAACCGGCTGGATCCCAGGATCTCAATATCCGTGAGAGAATCGTTGGTGGCCTGCGGGTTAATGGTCGTAACGGCCGTCGTCACCGGTTGTTTGCCGGGCTGAGCATGTATACGGGTTAATCCGCCATGCAGTAAGAGTATAAAAAATAATATGAATGATCGCATCAGTTACCGGCTGCAGCAGCCGTATCTTTTTTCGCAGGCGAAGTTAAAGGACCGGTTTTATCTTTTTTGCCAAAGATGGAAAGATTAACGTAGCGTTTAGGATGGGTACGCAGGTCATCCACCAGAATTTCAGCACTCAGGATCGCGTCATTTAACTTATTATACAAGGTGCGGTCATTCATCAGTGCCCCGATCGTACCATCGGAACTGTTGAGTTTGGCCGTGGTGGCTTTGAGCGAACTGATCATCGCGTTGAGTGAATCAATGGTGGGCTGCAATTCAAGCGCAGCAAGTTTTTCACTGGCTTTTTTAGCATTGCCAATCGTGGCGGTAATATCCGCTGAATTGTTTTTCAGGCTTTCGGTCATCGCCTGTGCATTGTTCAGCGTTTTGGCCAATGCGCCATGCTGGTTGTCGAGCAGGCCATTCAGCGCATTACTGGCCTGGCTCAGATTGGACAGGGTTTGTCTTAAATAGGCCTTGTTTTCCATGTTCAACATGCCATTAACCCCGCTCAGGGTCTCCTTCAGCGAATCCAGTACATCCCGTATGCGTGCCATTGTGGGATTCATCTGTGCTTTCACATCTCCCAGAATACCGGTTTCAAGCCGGGTGGTCAGGGTATCGCCGCTGCCTAACATTTCTTTGGAGTCGCCTTTTTCAATAATAATATAAGAGGAACCCACCAGGCTGGAAGAAATATAGGCGACGGAGTTTTTGGGAATATTGATATCGCGTGTCAGGCTGATCGTTACCACAATCGCACTGATATCTTTATCGCGTTCCTGTTTATCATAAACGGTACCTATAGGGAGCCCGTTGATTTTTACTTCATTGGATTTTTCAAGGGTCCCCAGTTCATTAAAAACGGCGTATATTTTTTTGGAGCGGTTGAACACATCAATCCCTTTCAGGAAATTGAATCCGATGATAAGGACGGTGAGGGATACAATGGTCAGTATCCCGACTTTGGTTTCATTGCTGATTTTCATTCTGCTGCGATCCGGCTGATTAAGGCCTTTCCGGTGCCAAATTAGCTAATTATTTTTAAACGGCAGGAGGATCAGAAGGACTTAGGGGTTTCAGCGGGTTCCTGGCTGCTTTTTGACCGGGCTTCCATTTTTTCCTTATAGCGTTTGATGGCGGTAAATATATTGGCTACAATTTCGGCCTGTCCTTCCTCACTGTTCATATAGTTTTCCTCTTCTGTATTGGAAATAAAACCGATTTCAATCAGGATACTGGGCATACCGGTGGCCTGTAATACCCAAATACCCTTGTCATTCCGTTGTTTTACCCCGCGATCCACCCGGCCGGCACTGGTAAATTCTTCCTGTACCATATCGGCAATAGTGAGGCTTTTGCGGAAATAATTCTGCGCATATACCAGCATCCGCACTTTTTCAGTGGGATCCGACGGGTCGGGCAGGGTAAGGGTGCTGGTGGAATCTATTTCACCGGTATAATCTACCTGGTTTTTGCCTACTGAACGGATTTTGTCATCATTCTTATTCATCGCCCACACATAGGTTTCGGTGCCTTTTACCTTGTTTTCCACCCACACATTCTCATACTGATACTCGTAATAGGTTTTTTTGTAGGTCTTTTTCCCTTTTTTAACCGTTTTTGTGTGCGGAATTTTCCCGATCACTCTTTTTTCATACCAGCCACCGGCATGGCGCCCGGCCGAATTACAGTGAACCGCGATAAACAGATCACCACCGGACTGGTTGGCCAGATCCGCTCTGTACTTAAGGGCCGCATCTTTATTGGGTTTATTACCAGGCAAAACATCCGTTGTCCGGGTATAGATGAGCTTTAAATCGGGCCAGGCTTTAGCAATAGTGTCCCCCAGCTTCAGTGAAACCGCCAATGATACCTGGGCTTCCGTGGATTTGGTACCGGGAGCCCCGGGGTCTAAACCACCATGGCCCGGATCAATGATGATAGTTTGAATCGGCTTACGTCCACCGGACTGAGCCAGCCCGGATTTAGTAAAACAGGTCATGATGCCAACTGCGATAATTGCTATACAGATTTTCATTCAGTTCCTTTTGTGTGACGGGGTCACGTGTAAAGTAGCCTGCGCATATTACCGGAATGCCTTCTTCTCTTTTTCCTCCACCGCTTTCAGCATGGAAGACACATTCCTTGTATCATACCGGTTGCCGGTACCACTGTTTCCGGTTTCATTGGATTGCTGCTGTTTTTCCAGCCATGCAATATAAGAATTTACGGCCCGGATAATGCATCCGGCCAGTTCCTGTTGTCCTTCCTTGCTGTTCAGGTAGTCTTCTTCGGACCGGTTGGTGATATATCCGGTTTCCACCAGTATACTGGGCATGGCTGTGGCCTGTAAAACCCAGATACCCACACCCCGCTGACGCACATCCCGGTCTACCCGGCCCACTTTGGCAAATTCATCCTGGACAAAGCCGGCCAGTGTGGTACTGCGTTTAAAAAACTGTTTGGTTTTAAGGAGGGACAGTGCGATAAATTCGGGGGAATTGGGGTCTATATCGCCATAGTTATTTTTAAAATTATCTTCCTGCAGCATGGGGGCATTCTCCCGCATGGCGAGTTCTTTATCTTCATTTTTATGTGATCCCCAGATATACGTTTCCGTACCCTTGGCCGGATTGGGAACCGTGTACGTACGGTATTGGGGGACGGAACGGGTGACTTTCTTTTTTTTCTTTCCTTTACCCACATACGAAGTCACCGTTTTATGCCCAATAAGTTCCGAACGACGGGTGGGGACAGCCGCATTCACGTGAATACAGATAAAAAGATCTCCCTTGTTTTCATTGGCAATTTCGGCCCGGCGGTGCAGGGAAACTATTTTTTCAGTGGGCCGGCTTTCCACCACCCTGATTTCAGGCATTTCCGCTTTAAATTTTTTTACCAGTTCTTTGGATACAGCCAGGCAGATTTCATCTTCATAGGAATAAGTCCCTTTGGCTCCATTGTGCCCTCCTTTTTCCATAATTCCATGACCCGCATCCACAATGATCGTTTTGACCACTTTTTGCTTTTTGGCCGCATCCGCACCGGATTCAGGGGAAAAGGAAAAGAAACTGATACATATGGACAGAAAAAGAAAGACAAGAAAGGTTCTTTTGATCATAGTTTTTCATTTAACGTCCGGTGGACTCCTCCATCACAGGCTGACAGAATATTCACAAATTGTTTAGGGTCAACCATAGGTCACCGACGGAGAAAGAATTACATTTGCTCCCGCTGATGAGGTTACTTTACAAATTTAGGTCAAATTGTTTTTCATACGGGATAGTGACTGCTGTTATAATTTACTCACAAACGTGGATAACAGCCGCTCCTGGTGTGCCGCCCCCTCATTTTGGCAGTCTTTTAACATCCGTTGCGGATACCACACATCCTCCCATAAATACCGATAGTCTCCGGCGCCAATACACAGACAGTTCATTGCTTCGTGCCGGTGATACAACGGGTGAGCCCGGTTCAGATAGCGGCTTACGGGTAAAGACGGATACTTTCAATTTAAAGTTGTCTAAGGACTCACTCCAGGCTCCGTTAAAATATACTGCCGAAGATTCAGTGATCGTACAGGTCAAGCGGAAAAAAATATACCTGTATGGTAAAACAAAAACCGAATACACGGATATCACGCTGACGGCACCCAAAGTGGAAATGGATCAGGAGACACAGGTGGTTACCGCTTTTAATCAGAAAGACAGTACGGGGAAAGTAACGGAAGTGGCCAGGTTTAAGCAGGCCGAAAACGAATTTACCAGCGACACGATCCGGTATAATTTTAAAACCCAGGTTGGTTTAACTAAAAATACTTTTTCGGATCAGGGAGAGATACTGGTACTGGGAGAGACGATTAAAAAGGTAAATGAGAATACCTCCTTTATCAAAAAAGCACGTTTTACCACTTGTAAACTGGATGATCCTCACTTTGCGTTTGTTACTCCGAAGATGAAAGTGATTAACCAGAAACTGGCCATCTCCGGACCCGCCCATCCCGAATTTGAAGGTGTGCCTGTACCCATTTACCTGCCGTTTGGTTTTTATCCGTTGAGCCAAGGTCGTCACTCCGGTATGATGCGTCCGAATTTTATGACGGATGAGGTACGCGGACTGGGGCTTCAGGGACTCGGGTATTATAAAGTACTGAATGATCATTGGGATGCACAGCTGACCGGGGATATTTTTTCTTATGGAGAATGGGCCGCCGGACTTAAAATGTCTTACCGGAAAATTTACAAGTACAGCGGCGGTTTTAACCTCAGCATGCGTTCTTCCAAACAAAACTTTAAAGGCGATCCGGATTTTTCCAAAACCAGGATTTACAATGTGACCTGGAGTCATTCCATGGACAGCCGGGCGCGCCCGGGGGTTACATTTTCGGCCAACGTAAATGCCGGCTCCACCCGGTTTAATAAACTGGTACCGGGCAATGCGTACCTCAATTACCAGAATCTGCTGGGATCATCCATTACATACAGCAAGACCTGGAAAAACAAGCCCTATAATTTTTCCCTGAGTGCCACCCACTCTCAGAATAATAACCTTGGTTCGGTAAATATCAGTTTGCCCAATATGGCATTTACGGTAAGCACCCTTTATCCATTTCAGAATAAGAACAGGGCCGGCTCTGCCAAATGGTATGAGAACCTGGGTATTGCTTATAATGGTTCCTTTGCCAACTCGATCAGTTTTAATGACACCATCAAATACGGACAGAACGGGATAAAACCTTTCTTTAAATACCTGCTGGATACGGCACAGTGGACGGCTCAGCACAGCGTACCCATCACCCTTTCATTGCCCCCCATTCTGGGTGGAAAAATCCTGGTATCACCGGGTATCAGTTATAATCAGACATGGATCCAGCGTACCACCAACTATCAGTGGAATACAAGTAGTAAGAAAGTGGATACACTCAACTCAAAAGGGGTGTTTATTGATCAGCGGGCCTCGGTGTCACTGAGTTTTAATACGGCCATGTTCGGTACTGTATATTTTAAAAAATCAAGACTGCAGGCCCTGCGGCATACCATTCGCCCTACCGTGGGCTTTTCCTATACACCCGATTTAAACAAGACGCATATCCGCAAGACACAGGTGGATACGACCGGAAAAGTGCTTTACTATAATGAAATTGGTGGCGGTTATCTGTATAATACTTCATCCCGCCGCTCCGGTGCCATGAGTTTCGGTGTTGATAATAATATTGAAATGAAACGACGCTCCCGTAAGGATACCAGTGCGGAAGCGCCCCGGCCTACCAAACTGATTGAAGGATTTGGATTCAGCGGTTCTTTTGATTTTATCCGGGATTCTTTCAAGCTATCTCCCATTAATATTTATTTCAGAACTACTTTGTTTGAAAAAGTAAGTATCAATGCCAGTACTACATTGAATCCCTACCAGACCGATGCCCGTGGTTTTGATGTTAATAAATATGCCTGGCAGGGCGGGAAGTTTAAACCCGGCCGGCTGACCAGTGGCAGTATTTCGGTCAGTACCAATTTCCAGAGCAAACCCAAGGATGCGAAGAAAGATGCGGCCCGGAAAAAAGCCGTACAGGACCAGCTCACCGATCCCACACTGGCCGGTGATCAGCAACGGTTGCTGGAATACATGCAACAGAACCCCTCGGAGTTTGTGGATTTTAATATCGAATGGAACCTGAGTCTGAGTTATTCGCTGTCATTCTACAGCCGGATAAAATCCGATTACAGTGGATTTGAAAACGACTTCCAGCTGGGTGGTTTATCTTTTAACGGGGGATTCAATCTCACTCCCAAGTGGAAGCTGAGCGGCAGCGGCAGTTACGATCTGGAAACGATGAAGCTGCAGTATATTTCAATGTCCATTAACAGGGATATGCACTGCTGGCAGTTGTCCATTAATGTGATACCGGTAGGGTATACCCGCTCCTTCAACTTTTCCATCAGTCCCAAATCCTCATTATTACAGGATCTGAAGATTAACCGTTCCCGCTATTTTACCAGTTATTGATCCATTCCGGCTTCGTAATGGGCTTTCATGATGGCGAAAACTTCATCTTTTAATTCTTCCGTTGTTTTACCGGCCGGACTTACCGGGGCCAGGAAATGCATTCCGATTTTTACCGGCCAGAAATAGAATGTCTTATGCGCCGGACTGGCTTTTTTGGTATTAAATATGACCGCGGGCATGATGGATATGCCGGTATCCACGGCCAGCCGGAATGCGCCATCATGGAATTTTTTCAATGGTTCCGCTGACCGGTTCCGCGTGCCTTCCGGATAAATACACATGTGCATGTGTTGTTTCAGCACCTGTTTCATTTTATCATAACTCTCTTTCCGGCTCCTGTCACTTTTACGGTTTACCAGTACGGCCCCTTTCATGTAGAAGAATCCGAATATGGGGACTTTTTTAAAAGAGTCTTTGGCAATGGTTTTATTGGGTCCAGGAATAAAGGGAGAGGAGAGGGGAACATCCAGCAGAGAATTGTGATTACAGGTAACAATATAGGTTTCTCCCTTCCTGAAATTCTCTTTTCCCCGGATACGGAATCCACAACCCACCATATAAAGCCAGACGCTCATCCACCAGCGGGAAATACGGATAAACCAATCCTGTCCTTTCGGATCAGGAATCAGCCAGGTCAGCATGGAGGGAATGAAAATGATCAGGAAAGTGCTGATAAAACTAACAATGGCCCAGATGGCCAGTAATCGTCCGAGTATATTTTTAATCATGCGGTGCTGTTGTTTATGTTAAATGCCAGTCAATCGGATCTATTCCATGCCGGACCAGGTAGGCATTGGTTTGGGAAAAATGTTTACATCCCATAAATCCCGTATGAGCTGATAAAGGCGATGGGTGGGCTGCTTTCAGGACCAGGTGTTTGTTTTCATCAATCAGTACCCTTTTTTCCTGCGCGAATTTACCCCAGAGCAGGAAGACGACATGTTCTTTTTTATCAGAAATGGTTTTGATCACCGCATCAGTAAAAGGAGCCCAGCCGATTTTGGCATGACTCATCGGTTCTCCGGACCTGACTGTGAGGGAGGCGTTGAGGAGAAAAACGCCCTGTTCAGCCCAGTGGGTCAGGTTGCCATGGGGTGGCATGGAAATTCCGGAATCTTCCTGTAATTCCTTAAAAATATTCAGCAGGGATGGGGGCGGAGCCACTCCGTACTGAACGGAAAAGCAGAGTCCGTGTGCCTGTCCCGCTCCATGATAAGGATCCTGCCCCAGGATCACCACTTTCACTTTATCAAAAGGGGTGGTATTAAAAGCATTAAAAATCAGGCTGCCCGGCGGGTAAATGGTCTTACCCTGCGATTTTTCGGTCTTCACATGCAAGGCTGCCTGCGCAAAATGGGGCTTGCTGAACTCGGTTTTCAGCACCTTTTTCCAGGAGGCCTCAATCTTAACATCCATATGGTTTCCTTTGGCTGCAAGCTAAAAAAAAATTACCTTTGCCGCTCGTTCTTATTTTATGGTCCGGTAGCTCAGTTGAATAGAGCAACTGCCTTCTAAGCAGTAGGTCATTGGTTTGAATCCAATCCGGATCACTAACGGCTCATCGTAAGATGAGCCGTTTTTTCATCTGTTACATTAAGCGGTAATCAAATTTTTAACGGGGCTTCTTTCTTTTGAAGCTATTATCTGATTGTATTATTGGTTTTCAAAGCCAGCTTGTCACTTTCTTTGTCTTGAAACAAAGAAAGTAACCAAAGAAAATTCAAGGAAAACCGATCCGGAACAGTTCTTAAAGAAGAAATTTTCTTTGCCCGGTTTCCCGTCCGACCAGTCATTACAGTTGAAGATTAAAGAAGTAAGCTCAAGCTACGTGTTTTGGGTAAATACTGCATGCGCTGTATTCCGCCTTGCCTTTGTTAAAGCAGAAGCAGTATTTAGCCAGGGCGGAATAAGGCGCTATACCCTCTCTATAGTTTCTAAAATACTAAGGGAAACAGCGTTTAATCTGAACGCTTTTAATTTTGACTCTTGATTTTTCTTTGGTTCCTGGTTTTTACAATTTTTTGTGAATCTTGGCGTCTTGGCTTCTTGTTTTTTGATTCACTCTTTACTACAATTTTTAAGTTTTTATTACAAAGAGAATTCGTATCTTAATTCTTCCTTTCGCAGCATAAACCTTCAGTATGAAAAAACAATGGCTTCCCGCGCTGATCATCCTGGGATTTTCTCTGCCACATACCGGCATAGCCCAGCGTCTTTCCGGTACCAGTTCCTTTTCCTTAGTATTACGGGCAGACAGCAGTACCCGATCGGCCCTGCTGACCAACCGGTACCCGGAGCAATCCGGCAACCAATCGGTAATTATCGGTTCTGCAGCCTGGGAGAATAAAGGGCAACTGGAGAAATGCCATTCTTTGCTTTCTTTTGATTATGGCCAGCTGCCCAGGATTATTAAACCCGAATGGATAACCAATGCGGAACTGATCCTGGTACCCGTGACGTTAAAAGATGAAGAGCAAATGACAGAGACCGCCCATCGTTTTACCGTCCGGCGCATTATACAACAATGGGAGGACAGCCTGGTGAACTGGGATAAACAACCGGCAGCCAGTACCGATGACCAGGTGGTTATGAAACTCAACCGGAAGAAGAAGACTCAATTGGTCAATGTGAATGTAACCAGTATGGTGAAAAACATGTTTAAGCACGGCAATTTCGGTTTTTTAATTTTCGGTGAAGATTCTTTGCAAAGGCAGGTGTCGTATAAAGACTGGTTTGCCTCCGCCCGGATTGACAATGAAAATCTCCGCCCGGCCCTTGTAATAACGTATAGTTTTCCACTGGAATATAGTGGCGACCGTTCCATTCTGGCACAGAGCATTCCTGCCTGGGACAAGACCCAGCCGATTCTCAGTGCGCCACAGGGTGCACAGGTGATCGTTCCGCCTTCCGGCAATCCGCCTAAAGCAAATACACCGGCAGAAGGCGGGAACGGACAGCAGCAAAAAGGGTTATAGGCCCGGCATACAATAGCACAGTCCGTTCTTTTTGCACAAAAAAAGCTGTCACAGTTTCCCGTGACAGCCCCTCCTTGATATGTGTGATTCCATCCTTGTCAACACCGGCAAACCTGCCGGCTGATGTTTTTATCTGTTAAATTTTCTTGATGCGGATATTCTGAACAGACCCATCTGTTGTGGTCACTTTAATGATATATATCCCCGTCGGTATTTCAGTAATCGTATAAATGGATGCCGGCTGGCTCCAGGCTTTTACCAATTCCCCGTTTATGGTATAGATACTCACGTTACTTATTTTCTCCTTACTGATATTGCCAATATAAAATGTTTTATCCGTGGGGGATGGGTAAGCAATGATGCGGTTGAAACCGGGATCGGCTTCAATAAAAATGACGGGCGAGTACGAGAATTTTCCATCTATATCCACTTCCTTGATCCGGTAATAAACCGTACCAGGTATATATTCATTGTCGGTATAATAGTAGGCATGTCTGTAATTCCCGTTCTGTGCTTGTTTTTTATCCAGGATGACGGACCAGTCTCTTCCGTTCAGGCTTCTTTCCAGGGCAAAATGGCTGACCATTGTTTCCTGTTCAGTAAACCACTGCACCTGCTGCGTTTTGTATTTGCGGTATGCACTTACATCCCCCCAACTGAGCGGCAGAGTGGAGGCAAATACCACACTGGCGGTGGCTGACGCAAGTGTACCATTAATACTAAAGCTGATATCGGCCGTTGCCGGATCATTATCGCTGGTCAGTATGGCTGTATAAGTGCCATCATTGTTGTCCAATACAGTGCCCAGTACACCGGCAGAAGTACTGATAGTTACAATGCCTCCACTGGTGGTCAGGAAATTGCCGGCCGCGTCTTTCAGCCGGATTGTGATGGTGCTGGTGGTGATGCCATTGGCCGCAATCAATGAATTTGAAACGGAGATTACAGAGGTTACTGCACTTGCAGCTACAGGAACTGATCCGCAGGTCTGCAATACAGGTGTCCCGGAGCAGTTAAAGCTGGCTTCGTTATTTTCTGCTGTGGTGTTATCCCCCATACTTCCGTTAATCCGGTGACCGACATAACAGTATTGTGTGGATCCTTCCTTAATATACACCAATGTGTGACCGCCCATTTCAGCGGAAATGGCTTTGTCCGTAACGATGTTAAAACCGGCCGGTATGCCCGGGTTATAAGTGGTGGCATCGGCCGTTCTGCCAATCATAAACTTTTCATTTAACCCCCATGTATAGAGCTTACCTGTTTGAGTAATGGCCGCTACTGCCGGTACAGAAATGTCGCTTTCCATAGCGGTGATGAAATTCACGTCGGTAAAATTCACGCCATCCGTTTGTTCCACGTTGACCCATGACTTTTTTTCAGCAGTGGTGAAATCGCCGCATTGCCGGCCCGAATTATCCCCCAGCGCATAAAGACTTCCGTTTTTACTCAGTAAAAAGAAAGTATTCCTGACATTGGTGGCACCGGTAACCGCAATCATTTTCGGAATATTTCCTGCATTGAATTCGGCGGGCCTGGTTACCGGAGTCGCATAATTTTTACTGGTAACATCAGATGTGTTTCCCAGGTATACTGTTGTGCCCCACACATAGACTGTTCCATCAGCCGTCAAAGCAATCATTGCATTGTTGGTTGCACTGCTGGCCTGGCAACGGACGGATACCACATTGGTTAAATCGGTGGTACTGTTTATTTTTACTTTTTTCCAGGTGGTGGCGGCCAGACCATCTCCGCTTCCCTGGAGGTTAGCGCTCAGTTGTGTCAGCACCCAGACATACCCGTTGTTGGTCAGTAACACTAAAGTCTGATAGGAGGCTGTGATCATTCTGATATCCGATGGATTTACACCGGCGGGTAAATTGTTGCCGGCATTACTACCGACGGGTGCAGTGAATTTTGCAAATGCACTGCTGCCGGTAAGGGATGTTTCCACTACATTGTCTTCGGATCCCCACGCATACAGCCCATCAGATGCCAGCAGGATTAACTGAGATTTTGAACTGCTGCCCTTGCCTCCAATAGCCCCTCTCATGGGTGTGGCGGCCCCTAAAGCTGAATAGTTTGCTGCATTCAATGCTATTGGCGAAAGCACATTCGCCACGCCGTCACTGGCAGCCGTATTTCCCCAGACAACCAGTGATCCATCTGATTTTTTGGCAATGGACTGGTGCCAGCCACTGACAATATTATCATACAGTTCGCCGGGGTTACATTGTGCATTTGATGTTGCGGGGAAAGCGGTTGTAATCAGCAGGGAGAGACCTGCAACAACCAGGAAATTTTTTTTCATAGTCCGGATTTTGGGTGGATGTAATCAAAAGACTACACAAATGTAGAATGCGGACCGTCGTTTCCAAGTTAACTGACGGAAATTAAACAGCTATTTTTAAGAAACAAGGGGAAATATGTAGCTGTAGTGATAGGAATAACCTATTATGATAATTCGGGTACCCGGTATTTATAAAAAATACTCTAACTAAAGCGGATTCAATACAGATTATAAACCGGGAAAACGGAAGCCATCCAGGAAAGCATTTATTTTTTGTTCCGGCAGTTCTTTTTTACTGTACACATAAAGGAAACCGATAAACTTCCCGTCTGTCCAGCCCTTGATTTTCCAGTTGTTCTTTTCCAGATCACTCCAGTAATCAATAATGCCCCGGGTGTTTTCTTTTTGTTGCAATAAATGTCCGCGCCCGTACCCCATGGATTTAGTGATTTCAAAACTGGTCTTCAGGTAGTCGGCATAAGAGATCAGCATATCTTCA
>Ga0075163_10006218_pt1 | contig 15839 bp, 9 predicted proteins | sample JI1023141ADNA_FD_71478 | JGI IMG/M metagenome (GOLD analysis project Ga0075163, IMG submission 71478) | Wastewater effluent complex algal communities from Wisconsin, to seasonally profile nutrient transformation and Carbon sequestration -... | ecosystem: Engineered > WWTP > Effluent > Algae... | reverse complement strand
CCCGTTTGTTTTTGCGACCGGCGCGACCCGCCACCTGGGTCAGCAATTGGTAGGCGCGCTCGCCGGTGCGGAAGTCGGGAAACCGCACGAGTTGGTCGGCCCCGAGGATGCCCACCACACCTACGTTTTCAAAATCCAGGCCTTTGGTCACCATTTGGGTGCCGACGAGGATGTCGATGCGTTTTTCCTCAAAATCATTGAGCAGGGCCGACAAGCTGGTTTTGCTGCCTGCCGTGTCGAGGTCCATGCGGGCGATGCGGGCTTTGGGCAGGAAAATTTTGAGTTCTTCCTCGATTTTTTCGGTGCCAAAACTCAAAAAGGTGATTTTGCCACTGCCACAGGCCGGGCAGGTGCTCACAGGCTCCTGCTGGTAGCCGCAATAGTGGCATTGCAGGCGGTTGGAGTGTTTGTGATAGGTCAGGCTCACGTCGCAGTGGCGGCACATGGCCGTCCAGCCGCAGGTCTGGCATTCAAGCACGGGCGAGTAGCCGCGCCGGTTCTGGAACAGGATGGCCTGCTCGCCGTTGTCGATAGCCACTTGCAGGCTGTCGAGGAGCGGGGTGGAGAAAATGCTCTGCATCAGCCGTTTCTGGTGCTGTTCGCGCAGATCGACGGGGATGAATTCGGGCAGTTGCAGTCCGCCGTAACGTTCGTTGAGTTGCACCAGGCCGTATTTGCCGGTGTGGGCATTGTGCCAGGTTTCGATGGCGGGCGTGGCGGTGCCGAGCAGCACTTTGGCGCCGTAGAGGTGGGCGAGGTAAATGGCGGTATCGCGCGCATGGTAGCGCGGCGCGGGGTCGTATTGTTTGAACGAGGCGTCGTGTTCCTCGTCCACGATGATGAGTTGCAGGTTGCGGAAGGGCAGGAACAAACCCGATCGGGCGGACATGATGACGGGTTTGCCGGCCACGGCGCTGCGCCACACTTCCACGCGTTCGTTGTAGTTGATCTTGGAGTGATACACCACGATTTCACTGCCGAAAATGCGCTGGAGCCGGCCCACAAGTTGGGTGGTGAGGGCGATTTCGGGCAGGAGGTAGAGCACCTGGCCGCCCTGAGCCATCACATTGCGGATGAGTTCGACGTAGATGCGCGTTTTTCCGCTGCCGGTGATGCCGTGCAACAAGGCGACGTTTTTATCTGAAAAACAGGCGTTTATCTCGCGGAAGGCCCGCTGTTGTTCTGTCGAAAGTTGGCCGCCGTCGCTGAGTTCGTCTTCATAACCGCTCATGCGGCTCACTTCACGGTCATAGGTTTCGAGTATGCCTTTTTTGACCAGGGTGAGAAAGGAAGACGGCGAAACGTCGGCTTTTTGCAGCACTTCCTGCCGCAGCACCACCGGCTGGCGTTTTTCCAGCGCTAGGTAGGCCATCAGGATTTCGACCTGGCGTTCCTTTTTTTGCAGGTCATCAAAAACGGGCCTGAGCAGATCGGGCTGCGAGCGGTAAGGCTCGGCCAGGCGCACGGCCGTGACCTTGCGGGGTTTGAATTTTTCCTGGAGGTCTTCGCGCAGAAACAACACCCCTTTGTTGAGCAATTGCTGCACCACCGGGAATACCGTCTTTTTATTCAGGATTTTGCGCACATCATCGACGGTCACTTCCTGCTGGATGTGCAAGGCTTCGGCGATGAGGTATTCGTCGTTGTTCAGTTCGGAAAAATCGTCGCCGAAATTGGGGTTGAAAACGAGTTTGGTTTCGCTGGTCAGTTTGAGGTGGCCGGGCAGGGCCGCCTGCATCACCTCGCCGAGCGTGCAGCAGTAATAATCGGCGATCCAGTCCCAGAGCCGGAGCTGCGGCGGCGTCACCACGGTGACCTCGTCGAGCACCGCAATGATGCTTTTGGTGGGGTAATCCGGTTTTTCCGAATGGACGCGCTCCACCAGCCCGCTGTAGAGTTTGCTGCGGCCGAACTGGATTTCCACGCGAACGCCGGGTTGCAGCAGCGGGGCCATCGGCTCGGGCACGGCGTAGGTGTAGGTGCGTTTCGGCAACGCGAGGGGCAGGATGATGTCGGCGTAGGTGGAGATGGCTGGAGCGGAGTTAGGAAAGGTGAATTTTGTGCAAAATTAACCGCTTAACTTTTTCCGGCCCTATACCGAAGCGTGAAAAGTCCGCACAAAATAATAATGCCACCAGTCACCAGCAGTCCGAACTTGATTCCGGCGCAAATTCCCGACAGCTGCAGCAGCCAGGCGTCGTGCGGGCCAAAGAGGTAGCGGAGCAAACCGATGTTTTCGATGGCATCCAGTGCGCCGGCTGCGAGGGTGAGCGGGGCAAAAAAGGTAGCGATTGCGCGCAGCCAGCGGAAGCGGGTATGAGAGGCGATCTGTTGCAGGCCCAGGAAAAAAACGAAGGGATAGACCAGCAGGAACAGGAAATCAAGCCCGAAACCAAGGGTGAGGTAATGCAGTCGGCCTTCCCAGGATCGGAGCATGGCGTCGGCCTTGGCGGGCGTCCAGGCAAATTCGAAGCACACCACCGGTGAACAAACCGGTCGACCCAGCAAATGGCAGCAGGCGTCGTCGTTGAGCAACTGGCGGTCAATCCAGCGCATGGGAAGCATCACGGCAAGGGCCAGTGCAAGGAAGACCATCAGCAGTCGCGACCTGGAAATAGACATATTGTGGGAGGCTGGTTTGGACACCGAATGTAAAACTAAAAAAAATTACACAGTACTTAAATTGTTGAAAGACAGAATTAGAGTATTTTTGTGAAATTATTCAGGCATGGGTGCGCCGGTTCGGTTCAGCGTGCCCCGTTTTTTTCACCAAACCAACTCATTAATTGGCATTTAAACCTTACCGACCCAAACCTCCAGGCAACCGTCCGCCTGGCGCCAAACCCGGTGGCCCTCGCCCGTTCAATCGGGGTCCACGTCCTCCGGAGCACAACATCAACGGTTTTATCAAGGCAAATGAAGTTCGCCTTGTGGGTGACAATCTTGAAGAAATCAGCGCTGTCGCCGGTCAGACAGTCGAACCCGGCGTTTTTGCAACTTCCCGTCTGCAAAAATGGGCCGAAGAACTGGGCCTCGACGTGGTGGAGATTTCTCCCAACGCCGACCCGCCTGTTGTGCGCATCGTTGACTACAACAAGTTCCTCTATCAGAAAAAGAAACGGGAAAAGGAGTTGAAGGCGAACACCACCAAGGTGGAATTGAAAGAAATTCGGTTTGGTCCTGAAACTGGCGACCACGATTTTGATTTCAAGGTGCGCCACGCCAAAAACTTTCTTGCCGAAGGCAACAAAGTGAAGGCTTATGTTCAATTCCGGGGTCGCGCCATTGTGTTCAAAGACCGCGGCGAACTCCTGCTGCTGCGCTTTTTGAAAGAACTCGAAGAATTCGGTACCGCCGAGCAACTGCCGCGCATGGAAGGCAAACGGATGAACGTCATCCTGACGCCCAAAAAAGCGCCGACCAAAAAGAAAGAAGGAGAATAGGCCTTCCTTTCCGGGTTGCTTCCGGTATCCATCAGATAAACTTCGTCCTGTCCGGATGCACCGGGCAGGACGATCTTTTTGTACGAAACAGGGCTATGAAATTTATCCGAACAATTTTGGGCTTTTGTTTTCTATTCCGCTCAGGGGTGTTACCTTTGCGCTCCATTTTTTAACACTTATCATTTTTGTCATGCCGAAAATGAAGACCCACTCCAGCGCCAAGAAGCGTTTCAAGGTGACTGGTACAGGTAAAGTAAAGCGCAACCGCGCGCGGATGCGCCACTTGATGCGCAAAAAAACGACGAAAGCCAAACGCCACCTGCGCGATGCAGTGGTCACGCACAATGCCGACCACGCCCGTCTGGAGCGCCTGCTGGTGATTTGATTCGTTTGTTTTGAACAGGCCCTGGCTTGTTCAGAGCGCACAAGGCTCCCGAAAGCGGGAGTTTTTTTAACCTTATTTTTTAACGAGGCCACCGGACAAAGAGTAGGTTGCGGGCAATAGCGGTAAGCAGTTCTTTCAAGAACTTCCACTTCCATCGCCGCGCCTCACCCCGGTGTCGCACTAAAAAATTCATTCTCATGCCAAGAGCAACCAACAACCCGGCCAGCCGTGCTCGCCGGAAAAAAATCATGCTCGCTGCACGCGGTTTTTTCGGCGCTCGCTCGAAAGTGTACACCGTAGCGAAAAACACGCTGGAAAAAGGTTGGCAGTACGCCTTCCGTGACCGCAAATTCAAAAAACGCACATTCCGCCGCCTGTGGATTGCGCGCATCAACGCCGCCACCCGCGCAGAAGGGCTGAACTACAGCCGTTTCATGCACGCGCTGGCGACCAAAGGCATCGGTCTGAACCGCAAGGCATTGGCCGACCTGGCGCTCAATCACCCGAAGGCTTTCAAAGCCATCGTGGATACAGTGAAAGGATAGTTTTGCCTGTTGAGGGCTTTCCGCGAAATTCAATATTTCGACAACGGATGTTGCCCTCGCTGCTAAAATGTTGGAAACGAGGAACCGGCACTGTGCTGGCTTCTCGTTTTTTATTTGCCCCACCGCCAGAATTTTACACTTGCAACTAAATTTTTCTCTTTGCTCCAATAAATCCGGGAAATGCCGGAAATTGGTCGCTGTTTTTAAACCAAATCTTTCATTTTCAATCTCTTCCAAACCGATTGTGGTATTTTCAACAACCTGAACTATGAAAAAAACTGTACTCCTGCTGTGTGCCCTCGGATGGGCAGCCATGATGAATGCCCAAGGCCCGACCTGTGTTCGCGACTCTTCGCTGTTGCTGTCCGGCGCACTCGTTTCGCCGTATTACTGGACGCCCGACAGCCCGGTGATTCATACCAATCCGGCTTGTATCGGCGAACCCTATGCCCAGTCGATCACCTTCAACGTACCCGACACACTGGTAATCCCCAATTTCCCGGCTGTGCCGATCACCACCATTTCCATTGCTACCTCCAATGCCATTACGGGGCTGCCCGCAGGCCTGACCTATTCCTGCGACCCGCCGAACTGCGTGTTTCCCAAAAATACCCTGGGCTGCGTGCTGATATACGGCACACCAACCGGCCCCGTCGATACGGCCGACCTCTCCATCCTGGTGTCCGTGCCACCGTTCCCCTTCCCGCTCAATTTCCCGAGCATCGTTTCTGCCGACTTTCACTACTACATCGCGGTGCGTTCGGCGGGTCAGTGCGTGAGCGGAACCGACGACCTGAGCGGTCAGATATCCTCAGTGAAAAATACGCCCAATCCCTTTGGCGATCAAACGGTCATTTCCGTTGAGTCGAACACCAGCGGCGATTTTCGTTTCGAGGTATTCGATATCACGGGCCAGCGTGTGCACAGCCAAACGGTGGGGATTATCACCGGTTCCAACCAGTTTACGTTTGAGGCAGGCAACCTGCCCAACGGAGCCTATTTCTTCACCTTCGGCAACGCTGAAGGCCGGGTTTCGCGCAAAATGGTCATCGCAAGATAATTGCACTTGAAAGTGATTGAACTAACCTTTGCATTTCAGCCTTGTGTCAACCCACTAAACGAGGGTGCTTCAAAAGGTGAATGAGGGTTTTTATAAGTTTACCAGGTTGATGTTTTGACAAGAAAATGGCCTAATCCGTGCCCTTTTCGGATCAAAATATCAACCTGATAAACGCTTATCAACTTTATCAACTTTTTGAGCCAGCCACGATTCAATTTTTACACCGCTCAGAATTTGATTTGCGCGTACTTTTGAGCGTTTGTACTGCCCCTTCCACCTAATCCACATCCGGTCTCATTGAAAAGTCGTTGCCGCCGTTCGGCCTAATCGCCCTTCCCTCCTTCCTCTGCAACGCATTATTTCACACATAAAACCGGTTGTATCTTTATGCGACAACTCCTTCTCTCACTTGTCTGTCTCGCAACATTTTTCTCCTTTCCCCTGAATGCCCAAACCGGTTGCCCCGGCTGTGCAGTGAACTTGCCCCCCGGCCTTCCCGCCGACACGCTCCTGCTGCAAAACCTGCCCGACGGCGAGGTGGGAACCTATTACAACCAGGACCTTTCCTTCCGAATGCCCAAAACCACAACACCGGTGAATGCCATCGACAGTGTGACACCACCGGGGTTGCCCATTTCAAAAATTGAAATTATTTCCATCGACGGGGTGCCGCCGGGTCTGTACTGGCAACCCAATCAAACGATATTCGAAACGGCGACCCAAACCGACGGCTGCGTGAAATTTTGCGGTACGCCGACGCAGTCCGACAGTTTTGTCATGACGGTCAAAATAAAAGCGACCGTTTTCATCGTCACGCAGGAGGCCACCTTTCCCCTGCGCGTGTACATTGCCCCGGAAGTGAGCGTCACCGACGGGTTCAGCCTGACTGATTTTGAAGGTTGCGGCGCTACCACGGCTTCTTTTACCAACAATGTACCTTCCGGCGGCAACCCGGGCTTTACCTACGAATGGAACTTCGGCGACGGCACCACTTTCTCCGGTGAAAACCCGCCGCCGCACGCCTACAACACCCCCGGCGTGTACCCTGTGACCTATCATGCCACGGTGGATACATCGGGATACTTGCTGGACAACATCCGGATACTGGATGTGGATTGCGGCGACAACCTCAGCGCCCCGGACCTGTATTTTTTCATTTACGATTCCAACGGCGACCTGGTGTTCAATTCGCAACCCGATGTGACCGACGTGAGTTTGCCACACACCTTCCCGGTCAATCTCCTGCTCGGCGCCGGCAACTATACGGTAGCCGTCTGGGAAGAAGATTCGGGGCTGAAAGGCACGGACGACCCTTGCGGCACCATCCCGTTCAACATACTGAGCAACGACACCCTGGCGTCCGGCGGCCTCAAACTGGTGCTCAATATCCTGCACGACGTGGATACGATAGATTCAAAGGACACCGTGTTTGTGTATCCGCAACCCGCGGTGCCGGCCATCCAGTCGCCCAACGGCCTGAGCGAATGCGTCGGCGAAAACTCCATTCTTCTGTTGTCCTCGTCCGGTATCGGCAACCAGTGGTACCTCGATAATGAGCCGCTTGCCGGCGCCACCGACTTTTTGCACAAACCCTCTGAAACGGGTTGGTACCAGGTGCAGGTGAGCAACAGCGACGGCTGTTCGGCCATTTCGGACAGCGTGCTGGTGGAAATTTATGCTCTGCCTACTTCGCCATTGTACGTGAACATCAACAACTCCCTGCGTCTGGCCGACACCACGGCTTTGCCGGCGGTGTACACCTTGCAGTGGTACATCGGCAGCGCTCCGATTCCGGGTGCGACGGGGTTCCGCTATTGCGCCACTGAGAGCGGCGATTATGGCCTGCTGGTGTCTGATCTGAGCACCGGCTGTTCCAGTTTTTATTCTTCCTCGGTAACTTATGATCCGGATTTCGATTGCACGGTGGGTACCAAAGAAGCGCCCTTGTTTGCCCTCGGGATTTTCCCCAATCCTGCCTTCGACCGGGTGCAGATTGGTTTGAATCAGCCCCTGAATTCGGGTGCCGAACTTCGACTGTGGGATGCAGCGGGTCGCCTGGTGCATTCAGCCGCACTTTCGGCGGGCATCGAAATCCACACCCTGGATTGCAGCAACCTCACAGAGGGATTTTTTACGGTGGAAATTGTTGCAAACGGATACCGCGCGATTGGCAAACTGGCCGTTATACGCTGATTGTCAGACGCAATCGTACTAAAAAACAAGCGCCCGTCCGGATGTCCGGACGGGCGCTTTGCATTTTTCGGAAAAACGATTCCGATTATTCGAACACGACAAATTTGGTGGCAAAACCTTCCTTGAAGTTGGCTTTGAACACGTAGTTGCCTGCCGGAAGAATACCGCGGCGGAAAGTGAAAGTCTCGTTGTTCACGTCCTGAACGGCGGCAATGAGGCGGCCCATGCGGTCCATTACCTGGACGGACAGAATCATTTCACCGTCCTCTGCTTTCAGCGTTACCTGGTCGCTGGCCGGGTTGGGCAGCGCAACCAGGTGGATGTTTTTAGCCAAAGGCTCTTTGTTGGACAGGATCTGGTCGACGCAGCTCTGCAGACCCAGCACGAAGCAGGCGCGCGGAGCATAGAAGCGTACGATCGTATCGATGTACACGATGGCTGCTGCTCTGTTGGTGTTGCAGCTGAAACCCGGCGTCACACCCGGAATCGGCGGCAGGCCCGGGAACGAGGTCCACTCCCACGGCGCCGTGGTAGTCGGCAGCGAGGGATTGTTCGGGTCGGGAGGCATGTTGAGCGGATACAGGCCGGCGAGTGGTTCCTGTACGCCGGCAGGGCTGTTGGCAAAGGCCGCAGCCTGTTCAACGGCCAGGTCCAGATAACTGGGGGCGTTCAGCAGAGCGGCTTGTTGACCGGCTGCTTCCATGAAACTCTGGACGGTGTAGCTGCCCTGCACTTCCACCACCTGGAGCGGCGGGTCCTGGCCAGGAACCGACAAGGTGCCGGTAGTGTAAGGTGCAAAGTTGTCGTTGGTAACGTGGAACGAGATCATGGCTGGCTGCGGGTTGGTAGCAGCATTGTCCACCCAACCGGTATCGGCCAGGGCGCCGCCCATGTTGACAGACAGGTTGAAATCGGAATTGTAGCCGACGTGGTTCGGGTAGCAAAGGGTGTCGATTTTGATCACGGCGCAGCTGTTGAGCGGGTCGGTGATCGGCGATTGGCCGAAGGAAGTGCCGTAGATGTCACCGTTGACCTGCTGGATCACCATCGGAATGATGGCGTTCGGTGCGCAGGGGTTGCCAGTGGTGGCTTGCGGGTTCCACACGAATTTGCCGTTGGTAGCCGTCGGGATTTTGGCGTAATCGTCGAGCAGCGCAGTGTTCAGCGAAATGTAGCCGCCAGTGCCCTGGCCCCACACCACCACTTTGGTCGAGTCGATTCCATACACGTTGCCTTGCTCAGCAACCGAACGGCGCATGAAGCGAATGGCCGTGCGCGCATCCTGCACACCGCGGTAAGTGGCATTGATCAGGGTGTAGCGGCGCAATTCCTGGGTAGTTGCGGTGGGCAACCAGCCGAGGCGGTATTCGCAGGAAGCAGCGACATAGCCCATTTTGGCCAGACGGGTGCAAATTTCCACGGCTGCCGAGTCGGTGCGAACACCGCCGCAGGCGCCGTTAAAACCGTTTTGCACAGGGCTGGTCGGGTCCGGGTTTTTGAACGGACCAAAGTTGCCGGTGTGGAAATATAGTACCAGCGGACGGTTGGTTTCCGTGTCGCCTACGGGGCGGTAGATGTCCATTTTCAACAGTTCCGGGATGGCCTCTCCGAACACGGATTGGTACAAAAGGGTGGCATTCACCCCGTAAGTAACGTTGGCAGTTACCTCCACCTGGTTAAATACCGGGTTGAGGTAGCGTGTCTGGGCAGACATTTGATGTGTGGCGAGGCACATCAACAGTAAAAGCATGGTAGTTAGCCTTGTCATGGTTGTTGCTTTTTTTGTTTATGAGTGAAAATTTTGGTGACAATTTTAAAAATAGCGGGTGATATTCAATGTTGAATATGTAAAGATTTTTGTCACTTCGATGAATTTGCCGGTGCAGTTTACCAGAATCAGCGATTCTCCCAGTTGTACACTGCGCTGATGTACGCCATGCGCCCGATACGGGGGCCGCCGTAGGTCTGAAACTGTCGGTTGCTGAAGGCTGCCTCCAGCCGCGACTTGCCTTCCGGCGCATCCTCAAACAGCGGGATGATACCAAACAGGTTGGACACGCCGATCTTGATGGTGGTATGGAGGCGGTTGAACGTCACGTTCCACTGCGCATCCACCATGTCGTAACTGGGTATAAAACCGGTAAACTGCGGCGACCCTTCAAACAGGAATCCCTGTATCCATTTGTAGTTGATGTTGAAGCCGGTTTTTTTCAAGCCGAACATGGGCACGTCGCGGCCCGACAGGCCGATGTTGAACTTGTGTTCCGGGGTATTGAATGCCGGGATGATCGGGTCGTCGATGTTGGTTTTGTTCAGCCGGTTCCAGCTGTAATTGCCGTTCACCTGGTAATATGTACCAAAGTAAAAATTCATGCCGAGGGCAAAACCCTGGGTGGTCACTTCATTCGTCGAATTGGCTGCCACCCGGTACGCCCGGATGCGCGTCACGTCCAGAATCCCGAAGGATACCGGCGCTACCACACCCAGGTTGTAGCCGATAAAGTCGTTGTAAATATTGAAATAGTAGCCGGCGTCAAGGTATAGCCGTTCCCACAAGGTGGTGCGGTAGCCGAGCTCGAAAGTACGTACTTTTTCAGGGCGGATGGGCGCTACGTTGAAATACTCGAAATTGCTGTATTGGCCTGTGTTGGCGCCTTCAAAATAGGAATCGAGGGTGACCAGGCTGTCAAAGCCGTTCAAATTGCCCACCAGTGTCGCCGGGCCTACGTTCAGGAACAGGTACTGGTCGGTGAGGGTGGGGTTGCGGATGGCCGAACTGAATGAAAAGCGGAGGTAGTTCTTTTTGTCGGGTGCATACACCGCACTGAGGGCCGGCGTAAAGAGGTAGTCGAAGTTTTCATTTTTGTCCATGCGCAGCGTAGCCGACAGCATGATCTTGTCGTCCATCACCTTTTTTTCCACGCCGGTGTACATGCCGAATTCCTTGTTGGTGATGCGTTTGTACGAGGAATCCACGCCGGTGTGCGTCAGTGTATCGGAGAAAATGGTGCCTTCCGAATAAGGCCGGTAATAGCGCACGTTGCCGCCCACTACCCAGTAACTCAGCCATTTCGGTTCAAACCGGTATTCGCCGTGTACATGGTAGAGCGCCGACTTGTCAAAAAATCGGGTACCGCCCGCTTCACCCGATTTGGTGCCGGTGATGCGGTCAAATTCTTTCTGAAATTCCGGCGTTCCCGGCTTCAAATGCCCCGAAAAGAACGGCCCGGATACCGTGTCGGCATAATTGCGGGCGTATTGGTGCCACAGCACCAGGCTGTCAAAGTTGTTCTGATACCACATTTGCGCCTCCACTGTATCGAAGGACGACACAAACTGCATGGTGACCGGGTCATAAAAGGTTTGCAGCGATGGATAGCCGCTCTGGCGCATGCGGGCGTCGTAGTTGCCGATGTTCAGCCAGTATTGCGAGTAATCGCCCAGCCATTGGCCGTTTGTTTTGGCGGCCGTTTGCAGGCGCGAAGCCGTGAAATAGGGGTCGTAGGAATTGCCCGCGTCCTCGTTGGTGGCATAGGCGCGCAGGAAATACTTGTCTTTTTTCCTGAATTCAAGGCGATTTTGGAAAAACAGGATGTCGCGCAGACTGAAACGGTTGTCGCCCTGATATACCGTGGTGCCGCTGCCAAAACTCGACGACAGGATGAGTTCCGGCGATTCAAATTCTTTGGCGGGTTGCAGCCTGAAATGGAAGGCCGCATTGGCTTTGGTGTTGCGCGTGTTGTAGTCCACCATGTCTTCTTCGCGGTAGCCGGTGCGGTGCAAGGTGCCCAGGCCGACCCGGTCGGACCAGGGGGCTTCCTTGGCGAAATCGAAGCCGGCGCGGTATTCGTCGCCGTAAATGTTCACCGCGTCATAGCCGCCGGGGTTGTTGGCCGGGCTGGAACTTTCGTACACCGGGTCGTAATTGTCGGCTACCCAGTCATAGGCGCGCAGGTGGAAAAAATTGAGTTTGTAGGCAAAGAAATCGTGTCCGGATTTGCCTTTCACCGAATTGGCCCAGCGGATGGCGCCTTCAAACAGGTCGCGCTCGCCGCTTTTGAGCGAAACCGCCAGTCCCTTCTGGATGAAAGGGTCTTTGGTTTTCATGCTGATCACGCCGTTGAAAGCGTTGGGGCCGTAAAATGGTCCGCTGGCGCCAGCCACTAGTTCCACGCCATTGATGTCGAGTTCCGAAACGCCCAGAAAATTGCCGAGGGAAAAGTTGAGGCCGGGTGCCTGGTTGTCCACCCCGTCGATGATTTGCAGGGAACGCACCGGGCTGGTGGAGTTGAATCCCCGGGTATTGATGATGGTAAAACCGAGCGAAGCGGTCGTCATGTCCACCCCTTTCAAGTTGCCGAGTCCATTGTAAAAACTGATGGCCGGCGTTTCCTTGATCGCTATGGCATCAAGGTTTTCGACAGTCAGCGGCGCCGCTTTTTGTTTGTCATCGATGCGTTGGCCTTTGATGACGGTCTCCTCGATCAGGATGGCGCCCGTAATCATGCGAACGTTGAGGCGCTGCTCGGCGCTGGTGACCTGGATTTCCTGGGGGGTGTAACCAGTGTAGGCTATTTTAATGGTGACCGGCAGGGCATCTACCTTGAGGACAAATTCGCCGTTGTAGTCGGTGATGGTACCGCCTGTCTGTCCCACAAACACCACCGCAGCGCCGATCAGATCTTCTCCGGTTTCACCGTCGATTACCTTGCCGCGGATGGTGGTTTGCGCCACGGCAGAATGGCTGGCAAGCGCAATCCACAATAGGCTGAAAATCAAAAATTTGTTCAGTTGCATCATACGGGAGAAAGATTATTTTCAATAAAAACTTTTTGAAATGTCCGCTTTTTACGAACACTGTTTGTCTGGCAAAAAAAGAAAGAAAATTTGATTCCAAAACAAAAAAGGGAACTTTCAGTCAGGACAGACAATAATGCACGGATTTCAGTGGCGGTGGGCCGCGATCCGGCGCAAAGGCAAAGGAAGAAAAAAACTTGTTTTGCCCATCGTATCATTTTTCAGACAAGCCGCTTTTTTTAAACACATGCCCCCATTCCGGCCAAAATCGGAATGGGGGCATGCGTTTATATAACGGCCAACCCAGGGTTTGCTTTTTTGAAAAATCAGGCCCGGTGTATCCATGCCGGTTCGCCATCCTGTATGGCTACTGAATTGCGAGTTTTCCGGTCTTTTCGTTTAGCCGGACGATGTACATGCCCGGTTCGAGGCCGGCCAGGTGCAGAGTGTTCAGGCCGCTTTGCAACGCATACATCCGGATCTGCCGTCCGCTCAGATCGTATATATATAATGGTCCGGGTGCGTCGGCAGTGACGGTGATCGCATCCTTCGCCGGATTGGGCGTCAGGTTCAGCGTGGTTTCGACTGCTTCTGTTGCGCCCACTGCACCCGAACTGCCCACGCGCATGCCATTCCCAAAACTGCTTACCCACATTTCGGCAGCATTGAAGGGGTTGAAAAACACCCGTTCGGGTTGTCGGTAATCATAATTCCCGACTTGCGTGAACACGGGGTTGGCGGCCGAAATATCAGCCGTGGTCCACAGCCCCTGCTGTTCGGTGGTCAGGTATGCCTGTTTGTTGTTGGAAGGATGGAAGCTAATGGATGTGACCCGGTCAAAAAGGGAGCCTGTGATTTTGATCCATGACTGGCCCCGGTTGGTGGTGCGGTACACGCCGCCGAGGCCGTTGGGCGCGCCGCCCCAGCCGCTGAAAACGCAGGCATACCAGGTGTTTTGTGCCGGATCGGCCGGGTCGGGCACCACGTCCTTGGTCCAGTAGTACATGCCGGGGTCCGACACATCCGTCCAGCTGTTGCCGGCCGGATTGTACAGGAATACCCCGGAGCTGTTGGTAAAGGCGCCCGATGCGTTGCGCCGCCCGGAATAACCGGCCACCAGTTTGCCATCGTTCAGCACCACCAGCGAAGCCGGGTGTTTTTGGGTGCGCGGCGGGTCGGGCAGCAGGGTCCAGGTGGAGCCGCCGGGCGCAAGCAGGTTGTCGCAGCGGTACACACCTCCTGTGCCCGCGCCGCCGTTGTAATGAATAACGCTGGCGTATGCGCGGTTGGAGTTGCTTGGGTCTAGTGCAATCCAGAACACCGGGTGGCCAAATGAATGGAGCAATTGCCAGCTGGCGCCGTTGTCGGTGGAGTAGAGCAGTTTGCCTTCGGCATCGGCATTGTCCAGGATATTGTCTGCAAGCCGGGTGCTTTGGTACATGTCGTGGATGTTGCTGGTGGCCGCATACAAGGTTCCGTTCGGGTGTTGCGCTATCCGGTAAGTGGTATTGGCGTTGAGCCCGGTGTAATTGAACGACCAGGTTTGCCCTCCGTCGGTACTGCGGATTCCTTTGATGTCAGAGTAGCAGGCAAAGAGGGTGCTGGCGTTTGCCCAGTGAACCTGCCAGCAGGTTGTGTTTTCGAGTCCGATGCTGTGGTAAGGTTGCTTGGCGGGGGTGGGTTGGCCGGCGGGGTTTTGGTCGGCGGCGGCCACATAGGCCTGCTGCCAGTTTTGGCCGCCGTCAGCGGTTTTGTGGACAAAACCGAAATCGCCGAAAATCACGTAGTCCGGATTGTTGTCGGCTACGTCGAATCCGAAGGGGCATTCACCGTACGACCAGCCGCGGTCACCGCTCTGACCGCTCCAGCCCGTGCCGATGTTCTGGTTGTTGCCGGTCAGGAAGGTATGGGCCCAGTTGGCGCCGGCGTTGGTGGTTTTCAGGACAATGGGTTCGCTGTTGCTGTTGCTGCCTGCGAGGTACACCGTGTTGATGTTGTTGCGGGCCATGTCCACAAACATCGGGAAATCCGAACCCTGTGCGATGCCGTTCATACGCGGCGTCCAGTTGCCGGTACCGTAGTCGCAGGAATACACACCTTTCATAAAATCCCAGTAATCCGATCCCGGCAGCCCGACGTAGATATCGCCCGCGTTGCCGGTCAGGCAAAAAAAGCGCGTCGTATTGCCGGAGCGGGCCGCGGCAAAGGAAAAGATGCGTTCGCCAGCCGGTATGCCGCTGATATTGGCGGTGGTCCAGGAAGCGCCGCCGTTGGCAGATACCAGCACGCCGTCGTTGGTGCCGAGGTAAATGTTGTTGCCGTCGAAGAGTGCTCCGCCGATGAGGCAGCCCGAGCCGTTTGAAATGGCAGTGTGAATGGAACTGAACGTATTGCCGCCGTTGCTGCTGAAGTAAATCTCGCCGTAATAGGCAATCACCACCCGGTCCGGCTGGTTGAAATCGACCCAGATGCTAAAGGTTTCCTCCGAGTTGTCGGGGTTGCCGGGCAACGGGTCCCAGGTAGTGCCCCCGTCGGTGCTTTTTACGGGCAGCACCTGATCGCCGGCGTACCGGATGCAATAGCGAATGCCGGGTGTGTTGGTAAAACACACCTTTGAATGGTGGCCGCCCTGCAATTCATTGAAATGTACCAGGCTGTAATGCTGGCCGTAGTCGGTGGTGTGAAAGAGGGCGGACAAGTCGCAGGCGACGTAGTATTCGTTGTTGTCGGCCGGGTTGATGGATGGCGAAAAAAGGGCGCCGCCGCCGCCCACACCGCGCGGCGACCAGTTGAGGGTTTGGGAATTCAGGTGAAGGGCAAAAAGCAGGAAACCGGTAAGCAGGAGGAGCGTACGCATTTGGTGGAGTATTTGGTGAAATGATACTGGATTCGGGGAGGGATTTATATCAAACGACGGCTGTCGGATTTGAAGATTTCCCTGCGTTTTTTAACACTGGAAAATCGAATATGGAGGATGCGCACACCTTATATAATAGGTTGGCGCTAAAAATGGGGCAAATACGCTCTTCCGGGCAGGAATGCCGGGTTTGAGCGTCCGCCTGGCTGGAAGGGTCTTTTTTTGCCAAAGAAAATATTTTAAAAAATTTTTGGGGCAGGGCTTTGCAAAACAAAATTCGTTTCTACCTTTGCGCCCGCTTTGGGAGACAACGAGGAAATGGGAAAAGAAATCCACACCCGGTGTTGAAAAAAGTGTTAAAAAATAATCCCTGAAAATTCACTCGCAATTAATTCTTGTGAGTATCTTTGCCCTCCCTTTTTGAGGGTTTCTAAATCAGAAATTTTTTACCACAGAAGTGTGGCGAATAAATAAAGAGTTCATTGACAGTTTGGAGCGAAAGTCTTTGTAGGTAGGCACTGTACCAGTAATGGGAGGTGCTGAATAAAAGGTAAGGAAG
>Ga0075163_10006216_pt1 | contig 15844 bp, 16 predicted proteins | sample JI1023141ADNA_FD_71478 | JGI IMG/M metagenome (GOLD analysis project Ga0075163, IMG submission 71478) | Wastewater effluent complex algal communities from Wisconsin, to seasonally profile nutrient transformation and Carbon sequestration -... | ecosystem: Engineered > WWTP > Effluent > Algae... | reverse complement strand
GGGGTGAATGGAGTTATTCCACAGAAAAGGATTTTCTTTTATTTCTTCCGGAGAAAAACCTAGTATGTCTTTGACGCGATTTGACCAAAAGAGTCCTCCTCTTAGATTGGAGTATTGGTAGTAAATGCTTTGTGAGTATTGGACAAAATCTTCGTAATCCTGTCGGAAGTCGCTCTTCTTTAGATTGCTTAATTCTTGCTCTAGAATTTTTATTTTATTTTCTAAATCCTCGTAGCTTGGTTTGGGATCATTCATAGTAATCTACTTAATTAAACACTCTCTTTTAAACTTATTGAGGAAATTAAATCCTGTAAAGAATTATATACAATATTTATTTCCTAAATTCAATAAATGATTTGGTTTGAAATACAATTATTTAGAGCTACCAAATATATATACTAAATTCCATTAAATAAGCATTGGTATTTTTAGAAAAAAAATGGATTTATTTTAGTCCTACTATTTATGATTGGATTAGATAACCCATTTCCAATAGGGGATAACAGAGATTTTTTCTTCTCTACAAAAAAATGCAATTGGCTATTTATTATGCAAACTTGTTATTGTTGTTCTGGAAAATCCTTTGAGGAATGTTGTAAGCCAATCATTGAAGGAATTCGTAAGCCAAATACGGCGGAAGAATTAATGCGGTCGCGTTATAGCGCTTATGCTTCAGGCGCGGTTGAGTATATCCTTCGCACTACGCACATTACAAAGCGTAACCTCTATGACTTGAGCGCTATTCATGATTGGTCTACTTCGAGTAAATGGCTGCGTCTCCAAATTATTTCTACTAAAAAAGGAATGCCCAAAGATTCGGAAGGATTTGTTGAATTCAAAGCAACCTACCAAACACCGGAAAATAAAATGGTTCTCCACCATGAGCATTCTTTTTTTAAAAAGGAAGATGGAGAATGGTTTTTTGTAGAGCCGGTGGAATTGAGATAGTGTTGCTATATAATGAATTATAAAATCTAAGTATTTGAATTTACTTCTTAGAATGTAGACCCAATTTATTTCCTTCACAATCAATAAAAACTGCAAAGAAACCATCTTGATCAGCATGAGGCGTTTTGGGAATTAAGATTTTTCCCCCATTCTTTGTAATCTTATCTAGAATATTCTGAAGATTTTCCCCTGCATTAAGATACACGGTGACTCCTTTCGTAGACGGTTCATAACCCTCTGCCTCTATAATCACACCTGTAACTTGTTGACCTTCGTATGGCAAAATACCCATTTTCATTCCTTCGAGTTCTATCTTTTCTATTTTTATATCCAGAATAGATTCATAAAAATTTAAAGCCCGATTGATATTTGTTGCCGGTATCTCAAACATACCAATGTAACTATTCATCTTCTTCTCCTTATTGTCACAGTGCAAGATACTCATTGCAAAAATTATTGTAATTAAACTGATTATTATTCTTTTCATGATTTAAATTATAACATTATCAGTTTCAATGGAATTGTAAAAATGCGACAATATCTAAAAATTATTTGTAAAAAATAGAAGAAAGTTTCATATTTTCATTTGTAAGAAATTCTTTCGGATTGATTCCTGTAAACTCTTTGAAATCTTTAATGAAGTGGGCTTGGTCATAGTATTCAAATTCATGAGCAATGCTTGTTAGATTTTCTGATTTTTCACTTAAAAGCATTTTCAATGCAGCTTGAAATCTCGCTACTTTACCTAACTGTTTTGGGCTAACACCGATATGCTTCCTGAACCTTCTTTCAAGTTGTCTTCTGAAAGAAATTTTATCGCTAAGAATAGCATTAATCGATTTACTACCTTTACTCGAAAAAATAATATCAATGGTAGATTTGACAAGGTCATTCATAACTAATGGCTCGGTTATTCTTGATCGAATAAAATTTTCAATTATCTCGATTCGTTGATTAACATCTTTTGATTCGATAATCCTTTTTTCTAATTCGTTTGCCACATTCTCTCCGAATAATGTTGCCAGAGGGGTTTCTTTATTCGCTAAGGATTTTAGTTGCACCTTTACTAAGTGGGCAAAGCCGTATGGATAAAAGCGAATTGAAAATGTATCAACATAGCCTGTTGGCTGAATATAAAATGGTTCCATGGTTTGTCCTAGAACCATGGCTCTCGGTTGCAAAATATATTTATCTTGTGAAGTATAACGTCTTATGTCGTCGCCAAGAATGAAAGCCATCTCAATTAATCCATCCGGAATAATACGTTGTTTTTGAGGATCATCTGACGCAGGAACTTTCAAAGTCCAATAGCAATTGACAAATAATTCTAGATCAGAGTCAGGCAGAAAAGTTTGGTATTCCATTTATTTTCTTTTCTCTGCACTACATTTACCAAGTCAAACGGAAAAACTCATAACCACAAACTACTTTCCTTTTACCTTTGTATAGGAAGACTATATACATAATATGGAGGAGGAGTGGGTTCTCCTATACTGCAAAGATGGGTTCGGAGGGCAGGGGGAACCCATTTCTAACCTATGTTTGAAGCCATCGCTAGGGGCTATTTGATATATAGTCTTCTTATACGTAGCTTATACAAAACAAATTCAAAAGGTTTCGCTTAATCCTATAATGCGTCTTTGCGAGAACCCAATTCCCGCTCCGTGTCTCTGTGCCTATGCTGAGTTTATCGAAACCTGGCAATTCTCTATTCAAATCAGGAAATTTTTTTCTTGCATTTAGTTCAAATTATGTAATTGTGATTTCCCAATAGGATGCCGATAGAAATTATGGAACAAAAAAAAAGTAAGTTTATGTCGCTTATTGAGAGAATAACAGCAAAGGTAGAAAGGTTAGATCACCTTTGTAATATTATCCCAAAGGAATTGGACAGTAAACGAGATGAAAGAAGCAAATGGAATTCCTGGCATTCCGAATGGAAGAAAGCCTGGATTGATAATTCAGACCCTTTTCTTACAGAAGCTGAAAGAGAAGAGCGTCGAATTGCTACTTCTATTACAACGCGATTTCGTGCCGTCGATTAGATTGCACTTACATTTCTTCTTGTTCTGAATTCTGTTTCTGCATGACAATAACTGAAAGGAGGATTTAGGACTATGACAATCTCAAACGTTAATAACAACTTAAATACTTATCTTTACAGTTCGCTTGGTGAAGATTTACAAACTTTGGTCACTCAGGCCAGGAAAGAAATCTCAGAAGTAGAAGCAATTGAAGTTCCCAAGCCTGCCCAATCCTCTATTCAGGGTCCACGTGAAATTAAAGATGAATACATTCCCAGCATCAAACCAAAAGTGGAAGTCACTCTAGAAGAAAGACTAAGCCAGGTGATTAGTCCTGAAGAAATGAAAGACTTACTTACTATGCTAATGCGTGTTCCTCGTATTTATGAGCCGGGTCAATTGGTAGATGTAAAAGGGTAGGGAGTTTTTTCTGTTAGCCATCATCATTCAAGACAGCTCTTTTTGGTTATTAGGTATTCTTTTTCTTTTATGCCTGGTAGGTTTGTTAGCAGCATTTTATAACCAATTAATAGTTCCCTTCATTCAACAGAAAATTTCAGAAATTGAATACCCTCCCGAAGTTGGACAAAAGTTTGAATACATTGTGAATGAATCTGACAGGATATCTCATTTTTCCGTTGGAGCGAATACTGGTGATATACCCACAAAATGTGCTGCCATTTCAGAAGATCATCTTGTTTTTACATTTAAAAAAGATCCACGCGGAGAAGAATACACCTTAACCATTAAACGCGAAGGTCCTGTTTTATACAAGCATCCGCGTATGACGCATTTTTTAAAAATGTCTTCTACTGAAAAACTAGAAAGTCATGAACTCATTGGAAAAGTTGCCGAGTTCCGACTCTCCGATAAAATTTCTAAAGAGAGAATGATTGATTTTATCGAAATCACTTTAACAACAGCATTTGTTATTAGTAAAACAGGTCGAGAAAGAATGAAGTTTATATTTACTTTTAATAAAGTTCATCCAGGATTTAACTTAAAAACTAAAAACAGAAAGGGCTTATTTCCTCTCGGAAAAGACGGTCACCACAAAGAAGAAGCAGTCGCAGAGGAAGATTAGTCAACCTACAGGTGTCATCCCCGAGTTCTTTTGTCGGGGATATCAATAAATATTGAATTAAGGCTACTCGTCATTAGCCCGTTTTCTTTACTACTATACAAGCTAAATGCTCTAGAGCATTCTTTAACCCTTTTGATTTACCATAGCCATCAATAAATAAACTAATTTGTAAAATCAATTCTTTCGAGTTCTTGAATTTTGGTTTTGAAAATACTTCTGTTTCTAATTCGCTTACAAGTTGGGAAGGATTTACATCGAGCACTTCGTGAATTCTATCGGAGAATAAGATTAAATAAGAAGGCGATGCAAATACTGCCTTTAAAAGCATAGGCTCTTTTGATGTAAAATCAAAGTGTATATCTTCGCTAAACGTAGTCGATAAACCCTGATCATCTAAAAGAAGTAGAGGCATCTTCTGGTTATGCGTAAAGCTTACATGGTTAGAGGTATTGGAAACATAAAGTAGACTCAGGTTTAAGTTTTCTTTTTTTGTTTGTGCAATTGCATTTGTAACCTGCAATAAAACTTCTTCTTCCTTTGCATGGTATAGGCTTTTGATTAAAGCGAAGATTCCCTGCAATTTGTATTTATAAATAGATTCTAATATTTCTAAGTTTTCAAATCCAGCGACTACACATAAATATCCGCTTTCCATCTCAATTACATTTACAAAATCGCATCTTGGATTATTTGTGTAATTTGGAAATACAGAAATATCTAAATTTTTGAGACCACCTAATTCTAATTCTGGTAAATATGGTTTTAGTCGCTCTACAATATTTGTATTGTTTAGCTCTATCGACTTTATCAGCCTGTCTTCTTCTCTTTGTTTATTCGCTATTATCCCCTTGTGAAAGAAACTAATTATTTGGGTTACTTCGGAATCTTGAAAAAGTGTAATTGCATTTTCATCGAGGGGAGTTAGTGTCTTACTCCAATATTGAATCAGATGAGCTAAATGCCTGAGTGATTCATAAAAATTATTTGTAAAAACATACGATCCCAATCCTGCTAATATGGAAAAGGAAGTTGCGATTAGAAATCTTCCTATAAAAAAATTGCGCGGAAATATATCTGGGTTTGTGTCTGAGATTTTCCCTAACCAGATGAAATTTTCGATTGCGAAAAAAAACAAAAATGCGGCTAACACCAAACCAAAGACTAATAGGGAGATTCGAAGTCTAAAACTTATATTCTGTTTCATCTTTTTTTGGCTACGATGATCATTCGAGCACCGTGATTTTTATATTTTTCCATTTTATAATTTCCGTAAATTTGAAGAATCTCAAATTTTTGATGATCGAGCATCGCAGAAATTTCTTCGAGTGTAAATACTCGCATGATATGTTTGTCTTTGATTTCTTTTTTATCTAGATTGTATACGAAGTTTACTTCTACTAAGGTCTCTTCTGATTGTGCAGCGCCTTCTGCTCTTTTTACTTTGAAGCCTCTGTTTCTTTTTATTACCAGGTTTCCAATTTTTGCAAGACCGACTGTAGTTAATGGTTTTCTTTGTATGAGTTGTATAGGGATTGCATTCCATATTTCCATGATTACAATTCCAGAGGGTTTTAAATTCTTTCGAATGTTAGATAGACTCGAATCCAAATCTTCTTTTGTAATAAGATAATTCATTGTTCCAAAGATGGAGTAGATTCCATCGAATGATTTTTCTTTTTTATAGGTTTGTAAATCTCCGATTTCGAAATGGCAATTTGGAAATCTCTTTTGTGCATGTGCAATCATTTCCTTGGAGGAATCAGCACCCGTGATCTTATAGCCAAGCTCTTGCATGGCGACTACATGTTCGCCTGTTCCACAGCCTATATCAAGGACAGTCTGGACTTTATACTTTTTGTAAATTTCATCTAGTAAAAGAACCTCTTCTCGAAAATTTCTTCCTGATTTCTCGATTTCGTAGTAATATTCTGCTAATTCTGTATAAAGCTTCATTTTTAATGTTTATTCTTCATTTCTCGTATGAAAATCTATTGAATTAGATCCTTAATTGCCGTTATTAAGTATATATTGATTGCTAAAAGTAATTTACAATAATCTTCTATCCGAGTAATCGGTTAAGGTATTCCAAATCTTTCTAAATTATTTTAAGCAAATTTTATTTGGTTTAATGGCTACAATTATATGATGAAATATATATTTCCTTTATTCTTCTTTTTAGTTCTCACAGCGATCGATGCAGATACAGCTAAAAGAGCAGCTACCTCACAAACAGATGTCTATATGTGGGGCGGCATTTTTTTAGCTCTCTCCCTAGGTAGCCTTTTACTCATTGTAAATCTCTTCCCTAAAGGAGAAGCTTACAAAGCTTACGAGCTTCGTATGCAGAATCTAAGAAAGAATCCACAAGCTGTTAAATCCCCTGAGAAAGAGAATGTTTTGCAATCGAATACAGAGGCAAGTAGTAATTTACAAACCGAAGTTGAAAAAACAGGAATTCAAACTAAACCAGCAGCAGCCACTGCCGCAGCCACGGCACCTGTATTACAATCTACTCATACAAGCGTAAAAGTTCCCGAAACAAAACCAAGCATTCCTGCAATCAATCCACTTCCTCAACAAGAATGTGTCGTCATTAATTACAATATAGTATTTGAACCAACTTCTGCAACCGGGGAAACATCGTGCAAAGATTTTATAAATAAACTTTCTAATCTTGTTAAATGCAAATCCATTTCAATCTACTTTGTTCATAGCCAAACTTTTAGTTGCTATATAGAGAAAAAAGGAGAGATTTTTACAAAGTTAGAAGCCGGTAAAAAAGTAGATCTTTCGGATGAAATCCTAAAATATTTAAAAAACAAGCTAGGAGCATTCTCCTCCAATCATGCCGATGCAGTTTTACCCCTTGTGAGCAATAATCAATTGTTTGGAGCGGTTAAGCTTGAGTTTGCTGATCCACTCGCAAATCTAGATATCAATCCAATTTGGTCTGAGGTTAAAGCATTTGCAAAATACTTTGATCAAACTGTTCATTATAACCTAACAGTCCAGGACAATGAAACATCTCTCTTTACTTTAGAGCATTTTAATAATATTCTAAACTATCGAGTCTCTTTAGATATTCCACAGAATCTATCCTTACTCAAAATTTTAAACACTACAGATAAAGTAAAAACGTTTAAAGATATTTCTGGATGCATCAAAGAAGTAATTGGTAAAAAGCCTGAAATTTACAAGCTTTCAGAAGATTTAATTGGAATGTTTTTAACATTAGAAGATAGAGACAAAGTAAGTAAATCAATGGGAATTTTGATTAACCTACTTAAGAAAAACATTGTCAACATAGAAATTGCGATTGGCTCTGCTGACTATAATGCAAATATTAAATTTGCAAACAAATGGTATGATAGAGCGACTAACGCACTAAATTCATCGGTGCAAGCAGGAAAGAATAATTTTAAATTATTCGTGGAGCCTCCAAAGTCCTAAGTCTAATCTTACATGAGCAGATACAATGATTTTTTTCAGGGGTTACCATTTCTTATCCGCTCGGCAGCCATTCGTTTTCCTTCCCTGGTTCAAGTAGAAGAAGAGCTACTTCCAAGCAAACTTTCCCCAGAAAAAAAATATCGTTTTAAATTTTTCTATCCGAAAGGTAAAACCAAAGATAAGTATCCTACTATTTTTTTAACTCACGGAATGAGCGGGTTCGGAATTGACGATAGTAGAATGACCGATGCTGCTGTTAGCCTTTCGTCCTGTGGTTACACTGTAGTAGTCCCTGAGTTTGAGGAAATTAAAGCATTAAAGATTACCCCGGAAAGCGTTAAAAATATTAAAGATGTATTTCTAATTATTTTTGACCAAAAAAATATCAATACAGAAAGTATTGGATTTTTCTCTATTAGCTTTTCTGCGGGATATGGTTTAGTAGCGCTTTCAGATCCTGAAATTGCATCTAAAATTAAATCAGTCGTTGCAATTGGCGGGTTCTCCGAACTTCTAGATACTTGTGATTTTGCGCTCGGGAATTATTTGATTGATGACTATCCGAGTAATATTCTATTTTATAACTATTTACATCTATTATATGAAGATGCAGAGCCTTTAGCTCAAACTTTTTATCAAGCTGCCCTGGACAACGGTTTGTATCGAAAAGGAAAAGAACAGTTAGCCCCTGTTTATTATCAAAAACTAAATAAGGGACATAAGGAAATTTTTGATAAAGTAAAATTAGACACCGAGTTTAGATTAGAGCTGGGCTCTAAAATAAGAAAAGCCTATGAAAAACCTGCCAAGTCCATTTCACCTATTTATTATATTGAAAAAATATCTGTTCCTGTTTGTTTAATACATGGAAGGAATGATAATGTAATTTCTGAGGAAGAATCTATCAAGCTAGCAAATAAAATGCAGCTTTATGGATTGGAGCATCGTTTGGAAATAACGGGACTGCTTTCTCATGGTGATAAGGTTCCTTTCTGGAAACAAATAGGTGGAATACACAGTTTGTCATCGGCTTTTGGATATTTTTTCGAAAAACTAAACGAAAGGAAATAAATTTCTTTTAAAAACCGATAATTATAAGTATATTAGTCAATAAAGAGAGTGACAAAAAAGGATTTGTTCTATCTAATACATCCTACAAGATTTGTCTACAGTATAGATTATGGAAGAAAAAAATCAGAATAATATGGCGGACATGGTTCAGCTATCAGAAACAAGGCTGGATTGCATTTCCATCGAAATTGCTAAAGACGCTATGTCGGCGCATATAGTAATCGATGTAACGGGTGTAAGTCTACGAGATTTCTCTCCTACTATGATTTATAATATTATTACGAATTCAAAATTGAGCGAAGAAATGGTCAATTTTAGTTTAATTAAAGAAGTCGTTGATGAAGTCACAAATCGAAAAAAGAAAATTCAACCAATCAATCAAATTCCTGATCCCAATGAAAGCATTGTCCGTCAGCCAATCGCGATGGGAGTTCCTATTGTTCATGGGATAGATGGTTGGGTTAAGTTCTATCATCCACACAACCAGAGAGTTGTGATTAAAGAAGATGGCTCTGCAGATTTTAGAAATCTAGAAAAATTCATTTCCATTAAGAAAGACGATAAGATAGCAACCCTATTCGCCGGTGTTCCCGGAAAACCGGGTAAGGATGTATTTGGTATAGTGCTTAACGCTCCAGCTATTAAGCGTCCCAAAATTATCATTGGTGCTAACATTGTTACGACTAACACCTCTTCACCGGAAGAGCCAGAAAAAGTTTTTATAGAATATACCTCTGCATGTGACGGAGTTTTATTTTCTACTGATGAGTCTGTTACTGTTTCTCCAGAGCTTAGAATCGACCAAAGCGTTGGTCTATCTACTGGAAATGTAAAATACAACGGAACTGTTAATGTTATGGGCTCTATTGAAGATGGAGCGAAAGTTGAGTGTGAAGGTAGTTTAAATGTTGCTGAGAATTTAGAGTCTTCTGATATTAGTGTTGGCAAAGATTTATTTGTCAAAGGTGGAATCAAAGCTAAGGCTAAAGGCTTAGTAAAAATTGCAGGAAATGTAAAAGCAAAATTTATCGAGAATTCTATCTTAGAAGTAGGTGGAGATTTAATCATTGAAGGTTATATTCTCAATTCAAAAATCTACTGCCTTGGAAGCATTGTATTAACAGGACCAACTAGTGCAATTCTTGGATCAGACATTCATGTAATGGGTGGACTTTCTACTTTTAACCTTGGCTCTAATGCTGGAGTTGACGTTGTCGTTGAGCTTGGAGTGCATTTCCAGAATGAAAGATTGTTCGATGAATTCCAAAACAAAGTAAAAATATCTGAAAAAGAAATGACCAATATTATTCCGCAAGTGCAACAAGCAAATAATATGATAAAGCAACTTCGTGGAAAACTAGACGACGAGAAAAAAAAGAAATTTACTGAACTATTTGAACTCTTTAAACAAAAAAGTAATAATCACAAGTTTGTAACGGAAAAGTTTGAAGAGTTAAAGACATCTCGCTTTAATCAAGAGCATATTAATATTGTAGTGAAAGGTGCTGCCTATCCTGGAGCTGTTATAAAGTATAGACGACAAATTGAAAAAATATCTGCAATGCAGTCTGCCTTTATGATGAGTTTTCTACCAGGTCAAGAAAGTGCTCCAATGACTGCGATCAGCACAAAGAAGAAATAAAGTTTCCTTTTTTTTCTGAAAAATAAAAAATCTTTTTGAAAGAGTTGTCCTATTCTTTTAAACTGGCAATAAATTTATAAATGAATAGGGATTTTTTATGCCATTAAAAAAGAAGCTTAGCGTATTTGTTGGCTTGTTATTAGCCGTATCGTTAAATACTAGTTACATTCTTGCGCAGGATACTCACTCTCCTGAAACGACTCCAACTACAGAACAACATTCTGCAGACCATGCAAAAGAAGGTGGACATGTTGAACACAAAGGTGCAGACTTAGCTCTTTGGTCTGTAATTCCTTTTGTGATCATTTTGCTTTGTATTGCAATTCTTCCAATCTCTCCACACCACATTGCACATTGGTGGGAACAAAATAACAATAAGCTTATTATTTCAGGCGTTCTCGGTGGTGTTGCTTTCGGGATATTAGCCGCAAATGGTTGGATCGGAAAAATCTATCACACTCTAGTCTTCGAGTATGTGCCTTTTATTATTTTACTTGGCTCTTTATTTTATATCTCAGGTGGTATTGTATTAAAGGGTGATATCAAAGCAACTCCGGTTAATAACCTATTATTCTTACTTGTTGGTTCTTTCCTTGCTTCTATCATTGGAACAACCGGTGCTTCTATGCTTCTAATTCGTCCTCTTTTGAAAACAAATTCGGAAAGAAAACATGTTGTTCATACTGTGATCTTTTTTATATTCATGGTTTCTAATATAGGTGGTTCCTTGACTCCGCTTGGTGATCCTCCTTTATTCTTGGGATATTTACAGGGTGTTCCTTTTACATGGACATTTGGATTATTTCCAGAAATGATTTTTTCTATCGTTATTCTCTCAATTGTTTATATTATCTGGGATAATATCCAATACAAAAAAGAAACAAAAGTTGATATTAAAAAAGATGCTGCAGCAGCTGAGCCAATTTCCATTACAGGTCAAGTTAACTTCTTGTGGCTATTTGGTATTGTTCTCTCGGTAGCTTTTCTAAATGAAAATTATATTCCAGCTATTAAACAAAATCCCTACATTGCATTTGTTAGAGAAGCTGTAATGATTGGTTTGGTGTTTGCTTCCCTTTATACTTCTGATCCTAAACTAAGAGAGCATAACAAATTTACTCTTGGTCCTATACAAGAGGTGGCTTATTTATTCATTGGTATTTTTATTACCATGATTCCTGCACTGATTCTTTTAGAAGAGCATGGAAAGGAACTTGGAGTTACTCAACCATGGCAATTCTTTTGGGCAACAGGTGGTTTCTCTTCTGTCCTTGACAATGCTCCAACTTATTTAACTTTCCTAAGTCTAGCTAAAGGTTTGACTGGAGCGACTGACGTTCATCAAATTCTTGCTAATAAAGAATGGGAACAACTACTTAAAGCAATATCCGTTGGTGCCGTTTTCATGGGTGCAAATACTTATATTGGTAATGCTCCAAACTTTATGGTAAAATCAGTTGCCGAGGAAAACAAAATTCCAATGCCAAGCTTTGGCGGTTACTTAATGTATTCCTTTGGAGTATTAATTCCATTGTTTATCTTAATTACGTTTATATTTTTTAGATAAGAATTTGTCCTGTCTCACATCGGTGACGTAAATGTAGGTGACGCATATATGCGTCACTTAGATTTACGTCAAATCATGAATATTACATTTTCACTAAAGACAAAAAAGAATTAATCGATAGCCTGCCTAAATTTCAGAAAGTTTTAAAGCAATCAGGTATGATCTGGGTATCTTGGCCTAAAACAGCCTCTAAAATAAAAACAGACGTAACTGAAAATACTGTTCGTGAGCTAGCTTTAGGTATTGGATTAGTTGATATAAAAGTATGTGCCATAGATGAAACCTGGTCTGGTCTAAAGCTTGTTATTCGCAAAGAAAACAGAAAGTAATAAACTATTTTCTTTGACTTGAGTTGTAGTAATATATTTTGTAAATTAAAGGAATAAATATGAAAAGTAACATAGCACAGATTATAATTGGCATATTATTATTAACTGCCTGTTCTGGTGGCGAAAAGAAAAAAGAATCAGGATTCCAAACAGCCTGTAATAAGGGAACTATGACACATACAACTAAACTTACAGATGCAGAAATGAATGCATATGCAATTCAATTACCGCCTGAAATTCACTTTGATGTTGAGAAAAGTATGAAAGATGGAAAGCTAATTGAAGCAGTTAAAATTATTCGTGGTTGCCTGGATATTGATCTTGCAAGCACTAAAGGAATTACGGATAGAATAAAAGTAAGACTGAACCTTTAAATTAAATCTGATTTTCTTCTTCCTTACAATCCTCTTCATCAATTTCAAATTCAATAGTAGAATGTTGTATATTCTGGTGTAGCAATGCATGGCGGATACTCTTCTTTATGCGTATCAAATCATTCCACTCGGTGTCGGGTAGTATTTTAACATGCGCAGTAAATGCATTTAAAGTAGTGCTGATTGCCCATATATGTATATGATGAACTTCTAATATACCTTGCAGAGATTCTAATTGCTTTTTTATTTCCCTGGTATGAATGCCTTCTGGGACAGCATCAATAGAAAGATGAAAGCTCTTTTTTAAAAGATCAAAAGTGCTAAATAAAACAATGATAGCAATTATAATACTAATGATACTATCTAACCAATACCAATCTGTAAATACAATGATTATACCTGCAATCAAAACACCTAAAGAGACTAACGCATCAGAAAGCATATGTAAGTAGGCACCCTTGATATTTAAATCTTTTTCTTTGTCTTTTAGGAAAAGCCATGCTGTAAGAGCGTTTATAAAAATGCCTACTGCTGCGACAAATGCTACTGGATTACCATCAGTATGCGCTTGTAATTGAAATCTTTGAATGCTCTCCCAGATAATACCACCCATTGCTACCAGGAGAATGATTGCATTGAGAAGTGAAATTAGTATCGTTGTTTTTCTGTAACCGTAAGTATATTTTGTATCCGGTTGAATTTTTGCTAATCGAAAAGCGAGAAGAGCAAGTAGAAGACTAGCCACATCACTCAAATTATGACCGGCATCCGATAAAAGTGCTAGAGAATTATAATAAAACCCACATCCCGTTTCAATCAAGACGAAGAGGCTATTTAGTATTATCCCTAAAATGAATTTATTATTTAAATCGCTACTTTCACTCGGGTGATGGTGGTTGTGATCATGCATTGGTATTCTTCTCTATAACAGCTTAAAAACATAAGATTCCTATTAAAGCTATTTGGGAATTATAAAAAAAGGGATTTTTTTTAATAAAAATTAGTAAAATAATATTGACTAATAAAATAGATAAAAATCTGTTATATTATATTCTTTGTATGTTATAATGAAATATTGAATGCTAATGTTCCTGGGCATTCGCTATATTGGAATAAAATATATTGGAGCAGGGGGTTTTTATGGCACTATCCGAAATTAGTATTACTTTAGAAAAAACGGTGAATCATTTAGTTCATTCTGGAATTGATATGCTTGAGTATATTCCCAAATCAGGGAAGTCTTTACCTTCAGTGGAAAGTTTAAAGACTATTGTTGAACTTCTTCGAGCAATTTTATTTCCAGGATATTTCGGTAAGACTATTACAAAGCCTACTATGCTTGCTTATTCTACAGGCGGAAATTTAGAACAGCTTTATGAGTTACTTTCAGAGCAAATTCACAGTGGCCTATGTTTTAACTACAGGGAAGACTCCGATGAAATTAAAGCAAAAGCTGAACGTTTGACTTTAGACTTTATTGAGTCTATACCTGAAACCAGGAGATTACTTTTTACCGATGTAAAAGCAATGTATGATGCTGATCCAGCTGCAAAGAATCTTGAGGAGATAATATTCTGTTATCCTACGATTCGAGCAATGATTAATTACCGTTTGGCACACCAGCTTCTTGTATTAAAGGTTCCACTTCTTCCTAGAATTATTTCTGAGATGGCGCACTCTGAAACCGGGATTGATATTCATCCAGGAGCAGTCATTGGAGAACATTTTTGTATAGATCATGGGACCGGCGTTGTAATTGGAGAAACATGCATCATTGGAAATAACGTAAGACTATATCAAGGTGTCACTCTCGGAGCAAAGAAGTTTTCGTTGGATGACAGTGGTAATCCACTCAAAGACGAACCAAGGCATCCTATCATAGAGGATAACGTCGTGATCTATTCGAATGCAAATATCTTAGGTCGTATTACCGTTGGAAAAAATTCAGTAATCGGTGGAAATGTTTGGATTACAAATGATGTTCCTGCTAATTCTAAAATAACACAGGCTAAAGTTGTTCAGGAACATTTCTTTTTTGGGTCAGGAATTTAAAAAATTAAAAGCGAATTTAAATAAATTTGGAGGGAAAAAAAATGTCTGATAATTTGCTGCAACGCAGCGTTACAACTTCAGTTGCCAGAAATCTGGCTAACACAACGAAAACCCCACCGCAGATGATGTCTATTACCCCGCGTTGGTTACTTAGTCTTATCCCGTGGGTGCAAGTAGAAGGGGGAACTTATCGCGTAAATCGAACCAGGATAGAACTTAAAAAAGCGGAACGAGTAGAGTTAAATATAATTGATGGTTTTGTGTTTTTATCTTTTAATCCAGAAGCTTTACGAAATGTTCCTGTTTTTTCTAAATTGCCTGAGCATATTCTTTCTAAAGTAGCGAGTAAATTTAAGACAGAAGAAGTATCTCTGGGTAATAAACTTGTAGTAGAAGGCGAAGATAAAAATAAATTTTTTATCATTGCACAGGGTCAAGTAGAAGTTCTCAGTAAGGGAGTTCATGGAAGTGATCTTCGAATAGCACTTCTTACAGAAGGGGAATATTTCGGTGAATTGGGATTAATCACAGATAAACCGTCTGATGTTACTGTAAGAACGACTACTCCTTGTAAGCTACTAACTCTATCAGGGAAAGAATTTGATGAGATTCTAAATGAGTTTCCAAATTTAAGACAGGATTTTCAAAAGGCAATTGATGAATATACTGAGCTATTGTCCAGGGTCAATAAGTATGGTGAGCGTAATATTGATTTGGTGTCAGGCTTTGCAGAGAATGTAGAAATTCCTGAAACCTTCATTGATTATTCTGAAAGTCCAAGAGAATATTCACTAAACGCAATACAAACTGTTGTCAGAGTTCATACAAGAGTATCAGATCTTTATAACAATCCTTACAATCAATTAGAGGAGCAAATGCGCCTAACTATTGAGGGAATTAAAGAGCGCCAGGAATGGGAATTAATTAACAACAAAAAATACGGTCTTCTAAATTCAGTCGCTCCCGCATTTCGAATTAGCACAAGATACGGAGCGCCTACCCCAGATGATCTAGATGAGTTACTCGCACTCGTTTGGAAAAAGCCCGGCTTCTTTATTGCACATCCAAAAGCAATCGCAGCTTTTGAAAGAGAGTGCACATGGAGAGGAGTTCCCCCTGTGAATTCAGAACTATATGGCACCCCAATTATTTTATGGCGCGGAATACCGATTATCCCCTGCGATAAATTGGAAGTTAAAAGCAATTATTATTCTAATCAATGGCTTGGAACAACTAATATACTACTTATTCGTATTGGAGAAGCTGATCAGGGAGTTGTTGGACTTCATCAAGCAGGAATTCC
>Ga0075163_10006213_pt1 | contig 15845 bp, 21 predicted proteins | sample JI1023141ADNA_FD_71478 | JGI IMG/M metagenome (GOLD analysis project Ga0075163, IMG submission 71478) | Wastewater effluent complex algal communities from Wisconsin, to seasonally profile nutrient transformation and Carbon sequestration -... | ecosystem: Engineered > WWTP > Effluent > Algae... | reverse complement strand
CGTCAATGGGCAATGGGTCGGCGATCCGACCGGGTTGATCGGCCCGGCAGGGCCGGCGGGCGCGGTCGGACCGGCGGGGCCGCAGGGGGCGGTCGGCGCGGTGGGGCCGGCGGGGCCGGCGGGCGCGGTGGGCCCAGCGGGGCCGGCGGGGGCGCAGGGTGCGGTGGGTCCGGCGGGGCCGGCCGGGGCGGTGGGCGCGGATGGGCCGGCGGGGCCGGCGGGGCCAGCAGGTGCGCAGGGCGCGGTGGGACCGGCAGGCGCACAGGGGCCGATCGGGCCGATGGGTCTGCAGGGCCCGGCGGGGCCGGTGGGGCCCCAGGGCGCGCAGGGAGATCCGGGGATCCAGGGGATCCAGGGGATCCAGGGGATCCAGGGGATCCAGGGCATGGCGGGGGCGGCGGGGGCGGCGGGGCCTCCGGGGCCGCCCGGGGTGGTGTCGAACGCGAAGATCTCGGGAAATCTTTCCGGAAACATCGCAGTGACGGCGGTGTGGACGATGACGGGTCCGACGGCAAACGTCGACGTCACGACGATCACGCAGCGGGTGAGCGCGGTGGTGGTCGCCTCCGTGTCCTTTGCCGGGACCGCGACGAGCAAGATCGACGTGTGCCACAAGCTCGGCAACGTGGTGACCAATTTCGCGGGGACGAACGCGTCGACGGTCACCATCCTCGCCGGCAAGGCGCCCTACACGGCGGCCGGTTCGGTGGTGCCGGCCGTCATCGGGGCCTATACGGTCGGTTTCTGCGTGAAGGATAACACGTCGATCCTTGCCGGTGAGTTCGCCAATGGCTGGGTCCAGCTGATCAACTGAGCTGATATGGCTTCGCGCACGGAGGCGCGCCGAAAAGGCTTGTGACCATGGGGGCTTACGCGCCTCCGGTCGGTGTGCCGCGCAGCCGCGCGCGGGCCAGTGCCAGATCCGTGACGGTGGCCGGCGCGGTGGCGAAGTCCTCGAACCGATCGACGGCCCGGCGCTCAGCGCCCGGCAGGACGTGGGCGTACGTGCTCGCGGTGATCGCCACGTTGGAGTGGCCGAGCAGCCGCGAGACCGCCTGAAGGTCGGCGCCCGCGGCGAGCAGGAGACAGGCGAAGGTGTGGCGGAGGGCGTGCGGGCAGTGGTTGGGGACGCCGGCCCGGCGGGCGAGACGAGCGAGGACGGCAGCGACGTGGATGGGCTTGTTCTCGTGCACGCCCCCGGGGCGGTGCGCGACCCGAGGCAGCACCCACGGATCATCGCCGGCGCGGCCGAGCTGCGCGAGGGCTTCCTCGAGGCGCCGGGTCAGCGGCACGCGGCGCGAGCGACCGGACTTCGGAAGCAGGAGCTGGCCGCGATAGATGGTGTGGTTGACGGTCAGCTCGCGGTTCGCCAGGTCGACATCACACCACCGGAGCGCGTGTACCTCGTTCGCGCGCAGGCCCGCGTCGAGCGCGAGCAGAAGCGTGACCATGCGGTCGGGGCGATCCACGGCAGCCACCAACGCCGCGGCCTGCTCGGGGGAGTAGAAGCGGACATGCTCGCTCTTGTCGCTGCGGACGTTCTTGATGCGCAGGGTGGGCAGCGTCGGGTAGTGGGTGCGCGCGATGACCAGCACCCGTGCGAGGAGGCGCAAGGCCGCGTTGACGTGTGCAGCGGCGGCGTCGCGCATCTTCGATTTGAGGCGCTGGACGTCGATCTCGGTGATCGCATCGAGGCGGAGCTCCGCGAGCAGCGGGTGCAGCTTCAGCCGAAAGAGCGACTCGTAGGTGTCGAGCGTTCCGGGCTTGAGCCGCTCGCCGATGATGTGGTCGCGGAAGGTCGGCCAGAACTCGCCGAAGGTTGGGATAAAGGCGGCCTGGGCGGCCGCAGCCTCACGCTCCTTCTCCTCGCGCGCGCGCTTCGTGTTGCGCGGGCGACCCTCCGCGGCGATGCGCCGGGCCGCGTCCATCGCCCACCGCTCCGCGCCCGACCTCGTCGTGACCGACGGCGGGGCGGTCACGCGGAAGCGCTCGGTGTCGATGCCGCCGGCCGGCGCGACGTGAATGTCGGCGGTCCAGACGGTGCGGCCATCCGGGTAGCGGCGCGGTCGGATCTTCACGCGCACGGGCGGGCCCCCTGCGCAGCGACCTGGACGCGACGGCGCGTGAGCGCCTCGAGGAGGCGGAAGCGCTGCGGCTCCAGCTGCTCCTCGCAGCCGTGGCAGCGGCCGGCGCAGGCCCGGAGGTCGCCCATTCGGCGAGTCGAGCTCGGCCCGCCCCAGTGACGGCCGCGCCGGCAGGGCCGTCGCCCGCAGTCCCGGCAGGCGTACACCCGCTGCATGCCAGCGAGCCTCATGGGCCCCCCATCGCCTGGACGAGGTCGCGGATCAGCTTGTCCTCTGCGACCCGGAGGGCCCGCGCCAGACGCTCGACCTGCGCGAGATTCAGGCGAAGCGAGGACACGGCGACGACCGCGACGCTGGCGATTCGGGGCGACCGCGACATCACGCCGTCACCGTGCCGGTCTCGCCGCCGAGGCTCTTGATCCACGCGAGCAGTTCGACGGCCCGCCAGCGCAGTCCGAGGCCTGGCACCTTGAGCGGCTTCACCAGCTGGCCCCGGCCGACCATGTTGCGGGCCTGCGCGGGCGACGTCCCGAGCAACTCGGCGACCTCATCGATTCGCAGTAGCTTCCCCTCCTCGGCACTGCCCGCCACATCCACACTCCTCTTACTTCGACTTCGCTCTCCAGCCATGGGGTATTGATGCATGCGGGCTCGTGCATTGCAAGGCCCGCGGCCCCATATCTGACACTGATGCATGACTGCGCTACCGTCGCGATCGCGACACCAGCGCACTTGACCGCTCTCGAATAATCCGGCGATCGTAGGGGATGCATCACCCACCGACGCGTGCGTACATCCTCCCGCGAGCCTTCAAACAGCGCGGACGCCTGTTCTCTGGCCTTCTCGATGCCCTGGCCCAGGGCGCCGACCCACGGAAGCTCGAGGTCGAGGACGGCTCGGGCGGCTGGAAGCCGTATGTCGAGGCGGCGCAGGTGGCACCGCAGGACCGTCTCGCGAGGAAGGTCACAATGCTCGGCCGTAGCGACGGCGACCCCAAGTAGGGCGCGCCCGGCCTGGCGATCGGCGCGATCGTGTAGTCTTCGCGCATGGGTATGGCGATCGTCGGCGGGGTGTTCGATATCTCGAGGTACGCGCCGCTGCCGTCCGATGTGCCGGCGCTGCTCCTCCTCGTCGCTATGCTCGTCGCCGTGCTGACCCGCGGTGGTGGGAACGGCGGCGGCAAGTGCGAGGCCGCGTGAGCGTCCAGGTGCTCGACGCCCGGGTCGCCGGCGATGCGCCGCGGTATGTGACGGGTCCGAAGCGTGGCCAGCGGCGCGCCTACCGGACGCCGCGACGGCTACCCTCCATCGACTCGATCGGCCTGCACCACCTCGGTCCGGGCCTATCGGCGGAGCCGGAGCCGGGGCAGACGGTGGTCGCGCGCGCCGTGTGGCGAGCAAAAAGGCAACCATATAGCGTCTGGGTGCAGCCGGACCTCGTGGTGCTGGCGTGGCCCTTCAGCGTCGTCACCTGGCACGGCAACGCGCTCAACCGGCGCAGCGTCGGCCTCGTCGTAGCCGGCAACTTTCCGAGCCTCGAGGCGAAGCGCGAGCCCCACCACGACGACCCGCGCGACTACGCGGAAGCCCTCGCCGTCGCCCTCGGCATCGTCCGCGCCGAGCTGCCGCACGTGCGCCTGCTGCTTACGCACAGCCAGGCCGCCAACAAGCCCGCCGACCCTGGCGAGCTCGTGGCGCGCATCGCCACGGCCGCCGGCGCCGCCATGCTGCCGCCGCTGACACCCGTCCCCGGCTTCCACATCGGCACCGGCCAGCCCTGGCCGCAGCCGTGGGGCCTGCCCCTCGATCACGACCACAGCGACCTGTCCCTCGGGGCAGGCTGAAGGAGACCACGTGCCCGTCATCATCTTCCGCCTCCTCGCCTTCCTTGCCGTGGCCCTCCTCGCGGGGCTGGTGGTGTTCCACTTCCGACGCCGCGCTCGCCCGCCCGGCACGAAGCCGCAGTGACGGGAGCTGCAGCGCCTGCGCCATCGGGCGCCAGCAAGGCCGCGGTCGCCGGCGGTGTCGGCGGTGCCGGCGTGCTGATCTGGCTGTGTGACCGGCTGCTCGTCGATCAAGGCGAGGCCGCAGCCGCGACGCTGACGAAGTTGAGCCCTCTGCTCGGCCCGGTCTGGGCGAGCTGGCCGGTGATCCTGCTGCTCATCGTCGTCGCCTGGCTGGCGACGGACAAGTGGAAGGCCGCGCAGGCGCGTCAGGCCGCGGAGGCGCGCGACGCCGCCGACGCATCGGCGGCGCTGACCGGCAAGGTCGGCGAGGTCGCCACGGGCCTCACCGGCCTGCGCAGCGAGGTCCACGAGCTGCGCGGTGCCCTGCAAGACCACGCTGCCGCGACCGACGAGCGCCTGCGCCACCACGAGGCCGGGCTCGGTGAGCTGCGCAGCGAGGTCAGCCACGTGCGCGGGCGCGTCGATGTCCTCGAGCGGCCCCCGGTGCGCAAGAGCTCGCGCCGGAGCTGATCACTCGATCGAGTCGTGGACCTCGCGCACCCCGATCGCGTGCTTGATCTCCTTGATCAGGAGCTCCCGCATCGCGTCCTCGTCCCCCCAGCGTCCCTCGATCCGGACCGCGTTGCGCTTGGGTTCGCCGGCCACGACCTCGAGATGTTCCTCGAGCTGCGTCGTGCTCATGGCGCGGAGTTCGGCATCGGTTCTCTTCATTTCGGCCGTGGTCATGTCAGCCCCCGCACTTCGAGTGCCATTGATAAAACGCGAGCGCGGTCGAGACCTCGCACGCACCGCCCGGCGCGGTCGCCGAGCAGGACGGGAGCGGCTCGGCGAAGCACCACGACTTCACCGCGGCCGCCTCGGGGGTGCACGGGCAGTCGAGCACGGCGACGCACTCGGGCGCGGCCATGCAGTCCTCCGCGCAGAAGCCCGCGCCCCACTTATCGTCCGCCGTCCAGGCCCAACACGACACGCGCTCGGCCACGTCGCACACCCCGTCGCCGCAGACCGGCGCGGGCGGCTCCGGCTCCGGCTCCGGCTCCGGCTCGCCCGTGGACGAAGATCCGCCGGTCGAGCTCGAGCCGTCCGCCGTGGACGTGCTCCCCGCGAGCTCCCCGGTGGTGGACGAGGATCCGACCTCGCCACTGGAGCTCGTCGAGTTCGCCACCTCGCTCGTGCTCGCGTCTCCGGTGCTCGAGCCGTCGGCAGGGACGGCAGAACTGGTGCCGGACTCGTCGCTCGAGCCGGTGGTGTCGGCGCCGGGGGCACCCGTGATCCCCGTCATGGCGGGGAGGGCGGCGAGGTCGGCAGGTCGGCCCTCGTCGGAACAGGCTGAAACAGCCAATACGGTAGCGAACCACAAAACGTGTCGCACAGGTCGCTCGTTTCTCCGCCGGTCAGTGCGGGAGTGCTCGCGGGCTCATGCCGCGAATGCAACGTAGGCCGGATTACAATCGCGTCTATGGCGTTTGTCAATCAACGCGTAACGACATTGTGCGGCTGTCTGGCCGCAAGCCGCGTTCTGTGGCGTCAACTCATTATTTTACCGGTGTCGCGACCTACGTCACGCGGCGCGGCTCACGCGTGTCGGGCGGCTCCGTTCAGCGCACTTCACGCCTGTCGGGTGAGCGCTGGTTCCCGCCGCAGGCCGGTGGTACAAAAGCGAAAGGGCGCCGTCCTGACCGACAGCGCCCTCTCTAGCCCCCGCTGGACTCTACCCAACGAGGAATCGTGCCTGGATATGTAGCACCACCCACGCAGGCGAACAAGACCTCCGCTCGGCCCTCGCTGAAGCAGCTCCTCGGCCAGCTCGAGCATCTGCGCGGCCCGGATGCATTCGAGGCCCGCGCGCTCATCCGGCGCATGGCGACGAAGCTCGAACGTAGGGCCTTCCTCGAGGCCGCGATCGCCGACGTTGGCGGCACGCCGCTGCCCGCATACGATGCCGTCGCGCCGATCCTTCCGTCCAAGGGCCAGCGTCGCACCGAGCGGGCTCGCAAGGCCAGCTCGCCGGACCGCGTGGCCCATGCTGTCGTCCTCAAGGCGCTCGACGAGATGGAGCTCTCCGGCCGCGGCGCCGATGCTGCCAAGACGATCCGGGCCTGGACGCTCACCCTCCTCGCGGATCACAGGCGCCTCGCCGCCCACCGTGATCGGAAGCTCTCGCCAGCGGGGCTCTGTCGCGCCGCCGGTGCCGTGGGCCTCGATGGCGGCGCGCCCTCGCTTCAGACCGCACGCGCCGCGGCCCACATGCTCGCCGCTCAGCTGCCCGGCGTGTTCGGCGGGGGCCTGTATCTGCGCCGATACCTCCGGCTCGCCAAGGGTCTGGCCGCGCAGCAGCCGGTCACGCCCCGGACGGTCGCCGATGCCTGGAACTATGCACAGAACGCAAGCAGCGTTGAATCTGAGGTGGTGCAGAACGGTGCAGTAGGCCGCGAGGGCATCGGAGCCGTAACCGCCCAACTATCACGTATACGCGTCCCAGGGCCGTTGACACCCGAAGCCGATTCGGGCACGCGCGTCACGCGGGGATGTTATGTGTTCCACTGGGAGCCCGAGAGATCGCTCCTCGAAGGGAAGCCCGCGCAGGCTGGGCCCGCGGCTGCGGCAGCGGTGGACGAAGGCCCCCGCGCTGCCATGCCGCCCGGTGAGAAGGACGGATCAACGATCGGCACCCCGGGCGCACCCGCAGCCCTGGCCGGCGAGGAAGCCGGACGGGCCCCTGCCTCCTCGGCTGGGGCGAGGAGGGCGCAACCACCCGGAGGGCATGCCGCCCGCGTGCTCACGGCGTCGGCCTGGATGCACAGGAACCCGGGCTTGATGGGGGTGCTGGCTGGCAGCCCATCCGGGATGGTGCTCGGGCACGGGACCCCTGCTGCGCTCGCCGAAAAGCTCCTCGAGAACCAAGCCCAGGTGCTCGCACAGCTTGGCCAGGGGTTTCGAGTGACCAGAGCTCGAGTGCGAGTCGTCGCTGCGGACCTCATCCGCGCGCTGCGTTGCGGGGATCTGACGCGCAGCGCTGACGGGGCCGTGGCCGTCCCCAGCTTCGTGACCCACCAGGCCCTCGCCATGTTCGATATCAAGACTCGGCCCACGGCGAAGGCGATATCTCCGGCGATGGCGAAACACCTGGCCTCCCTCGGCGTCGATCCATCCGGCCTGTCGCAACGAGACGCTCGTGTGCTCAGCATGGTGCTCTACGGCCGACGACGCTCCGGCCGGCTCTCGTATCGGCAGCTCGTGGCAATCGCGGAGGCTGGTGGGTACGGCCCGCTCGATCTGTCGCAGTGGGCCGTATTCGAGGCACGCCAGGAACACTTCGGGGACATCATGCGGACGGCCTGGCGATCGGTGCCGGGGGCCGACCTCGCCGACTCCGACGCTCCTGTCGCTGAGCCGCAGGCGGCTGGCTTTGCGATCAGCCCACCAGGGCGTCGCTATGTACTGCGGCCATTCGCTGCGGAGCCCGACAACGGCAAGCCTCAGCAGCACCCTGAGATCCTGGCCATGCATGCGAGGCTAGACGAAGCGCGGGCGGCGGGCTTCGCAACCATCCGCCAGCGCCTCCCGGCTCTCAGGCTGGCGCTCGTGCAGACGGCGACGTTGAAATGGTACGCGGAGGTGCTGGGGGTGGAGGTGACGGAGTTGACCGACGAACAGAAGGCCGAGGCGCCCGACGCCAAGGCAATCGACAGCCGCGAGAGGTTCTTGGCCCTCGCCGCCATGCCGCATTCATCCAAGGCCGAGGCTTCGGTCGTCGATACCACGCGCGACATCCTGTGCTCGCTCATCGGCTCCGACCTCGGCTCGATGATGTGCGCCGCGCCGCAGCAGGCCGTGCCCACCCCCGCCGTGTGCGCCGCGCCGCACCTTCAAGTCCAACCCACCGAGCGATACGTGGACGGCCTCCTCGCCGGATGCACCGGCGTCGGCCGCATTGACGCCCTGCGCCGCTACGAGGAGCTCATTCGTGGCGCTTCTGGCCCCTGCTCGCTGCAGGCCTGCGACCTCGACGAGGCCGTGCTGCTGTTCGGCGACCTCGACGACCTCGCCGCGAACGAACACCCCGACGCCGCCGACCTCGACTTTCCGGCGTGGGCTCACATCGACAACGACGAGGACATGGCCGACTTCGAGACCAGGAGGACAGGAACGTGATGCGACCCAACGAGAGACGGCTCCTTGAGCTGATGGCGTTATTCCCGCGCGCGGTCGATTGCGGCGGCGGAGCCGGACCAGGGTTCGAGCACGAGCTCATCGACCGCCTGCTCTACGCCGAGATCCTATCTGCCGCGCTCGTTGCCGATTTCGGTGAGGGCCACAAGCACAGCATCTTGAATGCCCTCTGCGGGGTGCTGCCGGCAGACGCTGACGAGGCCGTGCGTCTCTACCCCGATGACGAGATTGAGGCCGAGCGCTTCATGTGGCGCCGCTTCACCGAGAACAGGCGAGCCCACGGGATTCGATCGCCTGAACCGTCGGTGCGGCCTGGTGCCGACCGCGCGAAGGAGCGGCGCAAGCGGGCGCAGGCCAAGCAGGCCCGGCGCGCCAACCGACGACGCTGACGCTCGACGCGCCCACTATGCATCCCGGCGACCACGAGGTATGTTGACACCATGACGTCTGCCCCGGTCTGGCCCTGGTGTGGTCGCTGTGATGGTCCCGTGGATGCGGCGCGCGTGGTCGGCCCACGGCGCGGCGACGTGGTCGCGGTCGAGGCCCGCTGCCACGGGCAGACCAAGGTCCGCGATATGCCCGTGGTGCAGCAGCACCGCGCAGTCGCCCCCGATGGAGGCGCCCCATGGTGATCGACCTTGCGATGATTCACGCGTACGAGCTCGCTCGTGCCAACCTGCTGGGCGAGCGGCCGCTGCCGCCGGCCCGGCTGCTGGAGCTCTCCGAGCACATCGAGCAGCTCTCCGCCGACGAGGCCTGGATCGACAAGCTCGTCGCGCAGGCCGACGCCGCCGACGGAGATAGCGTGCCCGGCCCGGATCGTGGTAGCCCGAGCTCATGACCGAGACCAACGACCGGCGGAAGGCCTTCCTCGCCATCATCAAGAAAACCCCGCCTGGACGCCGAGCATGGATCGCCGAGAACATCGCTATCACGGGGCACACCGAGACCATGGCAACCATGCAGTTGGACACGCGGTATGGCTTCATCACCCCGGACGAGGACCCGCCACATGCTCACGTCCTGCTCGGGCCTGTGCACGGTGACGGCTTTGAGTCGACCAGCGAGAAGGACTTGCTCGACGGTCTACAGTCCTGGCACAAGTAGGCGCCCATCCCGGGCTGATCCGAACGGGTACCCGGGGCAACCACGGCGACCGTGTGGGGGGCACCGGACGCAGGGAGGCGATCCCCGCGCCACTGCCGGTCTGCCAGCAGACGGCATGGCCCTGGAGCAGGCGGCCTTCCGCCTCTCAGACAGTGTGAAACACCGTTCGCACCCTCTTCCGGGCGGTCTCGCACACCGACGGCGTCGGTTGTTCCATGGCAGATCAGGCCTCCCCGCGATACTTTCCCCAACAAGCGCACCTTGGGGCTCGCAGAGTAGCTGTGATACCCCCGCGGGATGGCGAACACGGACAAGCTTGCCGAGGTGACCGCGATGCTGGCCGAGCGTGACGACGACTTCCGGGACCTTGAGCGGCTGAAAGTCAGCGGCGAAGCCGGCGAGGAGAACGCCTGGCGTCTCCGCGACCTGCAGGGCGTCCTCGGGTATGCCGACCAAGAGCGGCAGTTCTCCAAAGTGGTTAACCTGGCCAAGACCGCCGCCGGCAAGTCTGAGATGCCGGTCCGCGAGCACTTCATCGACGGCGACCTGTTCTCACAACCCGGCGAGATGTACGTCACCAAATACGCGGCGATGTTGATCGTCTTCAACGCCGACCCCAACAAGAGACCCGTCGCCATCGCGCAGACTTACTTCGCGCTGCAGTGCGACCGGCAGTGCCTTGAGGATGAGAAGCGCATCAAGTCCCGCCTCGACGTCGCCACCGAGAACCAAAAGCTTCAGGGTGTCGCCAAGGGGGCGGGTGTTGAGGATTTCCAGAAGTTCAACGGCATGGGAGTATCGGCCCTCTATGGTGGGCTGGCCGTGCGCCAGATCCTGGTCAGGAAGGGGCTCAAGCGGACCGACAGCTACCTCGACTTCGCCGGGAGCGAGGAACTCGCTGCCAATCTCTTCCGCATCACCCAGACCGCGGCTGCGCTGCGTCGACAGGGCCGCGTAGGCGAGACCACGGCTTGCCAGACCCACCAGACAATCGGTGAGGGCGTGCGTCGTGCCATCCTGGCCGCCGGCAACCTACCGCCCGAGGCACTACCACCCGCGCGACTCTCGATCGATCGCACCGCCACCAAGGTCAAGAAGTCGCTGACCTGACGCCCGCGCTGTTCGGCGTTGCTGCGACGAGTCGAAGCACGGCCAAGTCGCTGGCGCCGCGCCGCTCAACGGAACAAGCCCCCGAGGCCACAGGGCATGCGTCGCTTGCTTGCGCGAGGCCTCTCCCTTCGATATCCTATATCCCGTACCGGGCATAGGGACCCTGGCGCCGACCGCTTCCACGCGCGCGAGGTGCCCGTAAACCCCTGATTTCGACCTGGTAACGCATGTTTGGCCCGTTCGGGCGTTGGAGTGGCTGATCTGGTGGCGATGAAAAACCCGAGAGGACGACCTGTCCCGGCAGACGGCTCTGGCGGGCCGACGGTGGCTATCGTTGTCCCCGCGGTCGACACCAGCGGCGACTTCGAGTGGGGCACGAAGGTTGTCAGCGCCGGGTTCGCCGTCGATCTCGACGCCGGCGTGCTCGTCGATCGGATGTCGCAGGCGCTGCTCCGGCACACCCGCGGGGCCATCATCGCGGGCGAGCGCCCCGACGGCGGCGGTGAGCAGGCGCCCTTGTCGGCGCGGGCTCTCGCCGCCCCGGACCGACAGAGCGACAACCGCGGCTACCGCTCGGGCGAGCTCGCCGACGATCTGTTCCGGACGCCGATCGAGTCGACCGGCCAGGAGGCGTCGTGTCGGATCCTCCCGCCTCGCTCGCGCAACGCCTACGTCGGCCGCGAGCGCAAGCTTGGCCGCGAGCTGCTCACCGTCCGGGGTGCAGCTGGTGCCGCGGTGGAGGCGGCGGCCCGCGAGGCTGCCGCGGAGATGATGTCTGGCCACGAGGTCAGCAAGAGCCGCGGCGAGGTCGCCGCAAAGGACGCCGATAAATGACGAGCCGCAAGGCACCCCGGGCCCCGACGAAGAAGCGCCCGACGAAGCACACCCCGCCGCCCTCGCGCCCGAACGTCCGCCCGCCGGCACCAGGGCCAGGCCGACCACGGAAGCCGAGGCCGCCCCGTGGCGAGCATCAGGTCGCCCTCGCCGAGGCCATCGAGCGCGCCGAGGCCGAGCGCGACGCCGCCGCCGTCGAGTACTCGACGGGCCTCACGATCGCCGCCGAGCTCCGGCTGCTCCGCGGCGAGCTCGCGGTGGCGTCCGCCTGGTCGAGCTACTGCCGCGCGCAGGGCACCCACAGTCCGGCGATCCGATACAGCGAGCAGGTGGTGAAGCTCGCCGGGCGCCTCGTCGCTCTCCGCGAGATCGAGGCCGCGGACAAACTCGACCTGCTCATGAAGCGGGCCGGCCGCGAGGACGCGCTGGGGAGGCCCCGGTGAGGTCGCGTGGCCGCCTCGCCGCGCTGGTCGCCGAGGCGGAGGCCGAGGTCCTGCGGCCCCGGTTCGTCCGCGTCGTCGCCGAGCTGCTGGTCCACGATCGCCGCCCCGAGGTCGACGGTGTTCGCTGCCCCTGCTGCAGCTCGCCCGACGCGGAGATCGTCGAGCGCCGGCAGGTCGAGGACCTGGTCATCGACACGCGCGACGGGCGACGCATCCGCGCGGGCGACGTGACACCGGCCGAGTGGGCCGAGTACTGCGAGCTCGCCGAGCGCTTCGACGTCCCCTTGCGATGCAGCGTGCACGCCCTGGCCCTGCTGCTCGACGACACCGAGCGGCACCTGTGCATCGGCGGCGGCAACCGCTCGGGCAAGACCGTGACCGGCCTCGTGTGGTTCGCGTTGCAGTGGCTGCGCCACGGCGGCAAGCAGCGGCGCCTGTGGCTGGTGGCGAGCACCAGCGAGAAGGCCTACCGCCTGCGGGCCAAGCTGTTCTACGGGACAGGCGAGGCTCCGGCTGTGCTGCCCGCGGGGCTCATCCTGCGCGGCCCCGACAGCCACCGCGCGAGCGACCTGGAGACGACGCTCGTGGACGGCAGCGTGATCGACCTCCGCGGCTTCACCAACGACCCCGGCGCGGAGCGGCTCAAGAGCGACAGCATCGTCGCGGGCCTCGTGGACGAAGCCGCCCACATGTCGAAGCCCGACAGCCTCGTCGCCCTGCGCGGCCGCTGCCTGGAGACGGGCGGCCGCCTGTGGCTCGCATCGACGCCGCGCCCGTCGTCGTTCCTGAAGACCGACGTTGTGGACAAGGCGATGGAGTTCGAGCGCCTGCCCGCCGACGACCCGCGCAAGCTGTCCGGCGCGCACGAGGGCGCCGCGTGGATCGTCGCGGCGCTGCCGATCGTCTCGAACCCGTGGGTGCCGCTGGCCCACATCGAGGCGACGATGAAGACGCTCGACATGGGCAAGGCCGAGGCGCAGCGCGACTTTGCCGGCGCATGGGTGGCCAGCGAGGGCTTGTACTGGGAGGACAAGTTCGACGAGGAGCGACACACCTTCTCGCACGACGAGCGCGACTTCGGGGAGTGGTCGGCGATGTTCCTCGCCAGCGTCGGCGCCGGCGGGCACGTGCCGATCACGGGCAAGGTCCGCGCCCGCCTGTGCAGCAACCCCGCCCGCAACCCGCACCACGCAACGATCGCCGCGACCAACAACAAGTGGCTGATCGGCCAGGACGTCAACTTCCGCATGGAGTCCGTCATCGTCCAGGTCTCGGCGCCGGCGGACATGCGCGACGAGCCCGACGCCTGGCACTTCTGGATTCAGGACTGCGTGACCAGCACCAGATCCAACACCGACGCCCACGCGGCCCGCCTCGTGTCGGTGGAGCTCTCCAAGACCTTCGACCCGCGCGGCTCGACGCGCACGCTCGACGGGGCGCTCGTGATCATGGACGCCACCGCGATCACGGCCGTAGATCCGCACCAGCGCCGCCACGGCCTCGCCGGGTCCGCGGTCGATGTGTTCGCCCGCCACAACCTCGAGGTCCGCGCCCCGCTCTATCGCCGCTCGGACGGCAAGTGGAAGAAGGCCATCCCCGAGCGCGCCGCCACGTTCCGCGTCCTGCGCCGGCTACTCGACGAGAACCGGCTCCACGTCGCGTCGCGGTGCGGGCCATTGCTCGAGGCGTTCGCCACGCAGCTCAGCGAGCCGAACGGGCAGTGCCCGCTCGACGCCCGCCGCGGGAAATGGGACGAGCGCATGGGGCCCGTCGATGCCCTCCGCTACCTGGTGTACGCCGCCGTCAACGCCCGATCCACCGCAGCTGTCGAGTGGTCCGACCTGCCGGTGGCAACCGCCTGAAGTGCACTGATTCAATCTGTTTCGTTCTGACAGCGAAGATTGATACATAGACCAGCGCGTGATATCTCCGATCACGCATGGTCGTTAGCGGTGGTCTGCCTGGAACGCTGGGGGCTCGGTGGTCGGGATGGGCCACGAGCTCCCAGCGCAGGCTTTCCGCCGGGCGAAAGCTGGCCATTTACAGCGAGGCCCACCTCCCGCTGGTCGAGGCGAAGATCACGAAGATGCTCGGCGGCGGCCAGATCGCCGCCGACATCTGCCGCTTCGCCCACCGCAGCCCGAACGTGCTCAAGGCCGTCGCCGACGCGATCGCCGTCGCGTACCGCTCGGGCTGCACGCGCTCGCTTCTCGACGCGTCCCCCGAGGTCGCCCGCGCCTTCGCCGACATCGTCACGGAGAGCGGCATCACCAGAAAGGCCGCGCGCCTGAACGCCGCGAGCTGGGTCGCCGGCCCGCACTTCGTGTCGCCCTACATGAGCAGCCGCGGTCGGCTCGCCCTCGACATCATCGGACCCAACCGGCTCGACGCCGAGATGGACGGCGAGGACGTGGAGCGCGTGCTGTGGCAGCAGGGCAACGCCTTCGTGCTGCTCGACGCCGCGGGCTGGACGTACTTCGACGCCAAGGGCAACGAGACCGGCTTCGAGGGACACGCCGTCGGCGTCGCGCCCGTAGTCCCGTTCGTCGCGTTCGACGGCGGCGAGGACTGGTGGGCGACCGCGGCGCACGACGGCCTCGCCGACACGACGATCACGTGCAGCTACAAGCTGGCCCTCGGCCTCTACGTCCAGCAGGTCAATCCGAAGAAGCAGCTGGTGATCACCGGCCAACTGGAGAAGACCCCGAAGGGCCAGGTCCTCGGGCATCCGGTGCAGCCGGTCCTGCTTCCGGAAGGCACGGCGCAGGCGCTCGATCTGACGACCGACCCTGCGCAATACCTGTCCGAGATCAGCGCCCTCCTCACCATGGCGATCTCCGCGGAGGGGTTGCCGCCCGGCAGCGTGACGCTGGTCGCCGGGAACGCCGAGTGGGGGTCGCTCGCCATCGCCGCGGAGGGCCCGCGCCTCGCCGCGCACCGCGATCGCCAGGTGCCGTGGCTCATCCACGCCGAGCGAGAGCTCTGGCCGATCGCCTGCGACATGGTCCGCGGCAGCGTCCACAAGCACGCGCGCACCATCCCGCCCGGCGACGAGGTCCGCGACATGCTCCGCGTGTCCTTCCCCGATCTCTCGTCGCCGGACGAGCAGCTCAAGCGCATCCAGGTGATGCAGGCCGGCCTGCCCTACGGGCTGTCGTCGCCGATCGACGTCCCCCTCGCCGCGCGCCCCGAGCTCACCCGGCAGGAGGTCGACGAAACGCAGAAGGCCAACCTCGAGGCGTACATCGCCCGCATCGAGCCGCTCGTCGCCCGCAACATCCCCGGCCAGGCCCCCGAGGCCAAGGGCCACCAGACCGTCGCGCAGCAGCAGGGCCGCGAGGGCGGCATCGCCAGCGGCGAGACACGAGCCGCGACCGCGGCGCAGGAGAACGCGAACCCGTGACCACCGAGACCACGACCACCCCCGCCCCGACCTCCACCCCTGCTGCGCCCGCGACGGCGCCTGCCGCCGATGTCGTCGCGCGCCTCGAGGGCGAGGCGAAGGTGCTCGCCGAGAAGCTGGCCGAGGCCAACACCCGCGCGGGGCAGTTCGCGCAGCAACTCGCAGCGGTGACGACCGAGCGCGACGGCTTCAAGACGCAGATCGCCGACCTCGCTCCGAAGGCCATCCGCCTCGTCGAGCTCGAGGCCACCGTCGCCACCCTGACCAACGAGAAGCGCGAGGGTGCCTTCCTGGCCGCGCTGCGCGGGTCCGGCAAGATCCCCGGCGCCGACGACATCACCCTGCGCGGTGTGGTCGGCGAGCTGGCCAAGGCCGCCAAGCTCAACCCCCACGCCGAGGACACCGCCGCCGAAGTGGCGAGGGCTCTCCCTGTGCTCCTCGCGGCCGCCCCCGCCTTCACCCGTCCGCCGACCTCCGGCGGCGGCTCCCCCGGAGCGCCCGTCACCACGGCGGCGCGCCCCGTGTCCTTGATCCGTCCCCAGTAAAGCAACAGCCGAGGCCGTAGCCGAAGCACACGAATAGGAGGCCTCCATGGCCACGATCGCAGGCGCGAACACCACCACCCTCACCGAGACGATTCCGACCGAGTCGATCAACGGCCTCGTCCTCCCCCCCGCGAACCTGATCCGGGTCTACCAGGCCTTCACCTGGCAGTGCCCCGCGAC
>Ga0075163_10006212_pt1 | contig 15846 bp, 13 predicted proteins | sample JI1023141ADNA_FD_71478 | JGI IMG/M metagenome (GOLD analysis project Ga0075163, IMG submission 71478) | Wastewater effluent complex algal communities from Wisconsin, to seasonally profile nutrient transformation and Carbon sequestration -... | ecosystem: Engineered > WWTP > Effluent > Algae... | reverse complement strand
CGACTGACAATTGTTCCATATCCTGCTGGGTCAGGACGCGTACATGGCCCAGTGTATCCATCATCACAGGCTGGATAACGGCGTGGAAATCGCCGTTGCCCATGTGGGCGACCTGAAAAAATTTATCTTCGATGCCGAGTTTATGCATGCTTTCGCGAATGATGGCGGTCTGGTGGCGCAGCACAAGGTTGCTGTGGCCATGGCCCAGTGTTTCGTTCAGGCCTGATAGATTGTGGAAGCTGACGCCCAAAGTCCACAGGGCGGCATTTTGTCCCGTGCGTTCATTCATGTCGGTCGTAATCTGTTGCGCCATACCGGCGATGGCCGGGAAGTCGCGGCCGATCAGGGCACCGGATGACGGATCATCCTGCGGGAATTTCAGCACCTTGATGCGTAAAACCTTTTGCTGTTCCGGTGTCAGGGAGATCTTCTTGCGCGCCAGATCGTCCAGATAGGACTGGAAGATCATATCCTGCAGTTCGGTTTTGCCCGGAATATGGTCGAGGCGGTTTTGGTGCACGATCGATTCAATCGTGCGCGCGCCTGTCAGCGGTATCGATTCAATGCCCAGTTCCTGGTCCAGCCGGATGATGGTATGGTGCAGGTCGTCAAGATAGCGCGATGCGGCCTGCGAGTCTGTATAGACGGCATCGATATCAAAATTCTCGGGCTTCAGCGCCGCAAACGGGCTGGTTTCCGCACGGGTGCGCCCGATTTCCACCTTGGTATTGCCGATTTCCTTATCGGCACGGGCAATCGCTTGATCAAACTGGCCGTCAGCCTGCAGCGGGAACACAGCCCCGGCGGCACCGAACCCGTTGGACAGGTTATCCAGCGGGCGTTTGGCGTGAACATGATCATGCAGCGCCAGCGATGCCGTTGTGGCCTCTATCGCGTCATGCACCGCGGGTAGTATCTGTTTTGCCTCTTCTTCCGTCATGTTGACGGCCACGACACGAACTTCGTCACCACCTGTCCGCAAGGGGATCAGGCGCACCGGCGGGGTCCGTGTTGTGTTCATTCGTTCTTCAATCGAACGCAGAATGCTGCTGGCGACCAGAAGCGCGTATTGGTCGGTCAGTTCCATCGCGGCTTCCTGCACCGCGCGTTTCTCCATATCCGGATAGGCGGCTTGCAGGACACGTTCATTATGTTCGTTGGTGCCGCGCATATTGCTGAAATCGATTTCAAATATGCTGACGGGGGCCTGCGTGAATTGTGCATACAGGGCCGATAATCCCATCACCAGCGGCGTTTGCGGTTTCTGATAGTAATTGGTCAGCGGGTCGCGGGCCTGTTGCGCGGCGCTGAAATCTTCGGCGACCCGCATGGCTTCGCGCGGCAACTGGGGATTATAAGCCTGAATCAGGCGATCCTCCAGTTCCCACGGCGGCATGTAGCCCTGTTCCTGATAGATGACATGAATGAAATCGAGGGCCTGATCGATGTCGCGTGAATCGACGAAGACGCCGCTCGGGCGGTTCAGGTCGCGGATGTAATCTTCCGACGGCTTTTTCTTGCTGGTCGCGGCGGCCACGAAGTCAACCAGCCACGCCTGCACCTCCCGCGCATAGGGCAGGAGACGGATAGGCTCAAGGATATCGCGCTTCAGTTCAGCCGTCATTTCATCGCCATCATAGCTGTACTTTGCATATAAAGCGTTAAATATCTATATTTATTATTTATTTCAATGGGTTGCTTTATACGGAAGCGCTGAGTAAATCCGGTTTTAGCGCGACTTTGACCCATTTTTCCGGCTGGGACTGGAAGACAAGGGCGCCCTGCATGCCGGAACGCTCCAGCGTGGTAATATAGCGCTGCGTCATGTCGTGACGCATGGCCGTGCTGAGGGACTGGCGTGTGAGGATGGCAAGATCGAGGGTTTTGCCGCGGGCGTAGCCATCAAGCTGGACATCGCCCATGGCGCTTAAGTTCAGGTCCATGATGAAACGCGTGCCGCGCCCCTTGGATGATTGTTCGTCGTTGCTGTCCTGATCGGCATCATGATGCCGGTAATAAAGGTGAATTTTATCAACCTCACCCTGACCCATCATCGGGATCACCATGCCGCGCCATTCCGATGTGACCGGTTCTGATGCCAGACGGTTCAGGCCCGAAAATTCGCGGTTCATCCGGCTGATGAATTCCGACCGGCCTGTGCGGCGCAGGGCCTCGATATTTTTTTCACCTAGCCAGTTATTCAGGTCGCCGGATCGTACGGCGGCGATGAAGAGGAGAATAGCTGCCGGGATTTTTGCTGCTTGAGCCGGATTGGGCAGGATATTCGCGAGTGTCTGTGTCGTGGCGGCTTGTAATGATTGCGCCTGAATATCCAGCATTTCATCCAGTGCGGGCCAGTGAAATCCCGACATCAGTTCAAACACCGATGGCGCGGCACCGGATGATGCGGGTGCGGTCATGCCTGCATGCGGCGTCACGATCAATGCGGAACCGGGGGCTAGGTTGGTCGCTGGAAAATTCATCTGCAGGATTTGCGGGGCGTCGGCACCGGGCAGCGTCAGCGCGATCAGCGGCAGGTTCTGCGCGGTCATGCCCATGACATGGGCCAGCGTTCCTGTTGCATGGATCGGCTGTGCCAGCACGGGTGTGCCCTGAGGCGGCGAAGGTACGCCGGGTGCGGTGATATGGATTTGCGGTGCGATGATCTGCTGGATACGTGTGTCAATAAACTGGCCCTGACGCACCGGCGAGGGTGTCAGTGTTGCGGTGGTCATTTGTGTCAGCGGCGGTGCTGCGCGTTCTGTTGTTCCGATCATCGTCGGGCTCAGGGGGCGCAGACTGATTTGCGCAGTTAACGGCAATGACATTGTGCCGGGCGTTTTGATGGGGAATGATAATGATACTCCGGGCTGTGACGTGACCGGGGTCTGTGTCATTGCAGGGATCATGATCTGGCGCATGAATGCCTGAAGTGGGGTTTGTGTCTTGCTGGTGCCGGGGATCTGGATTGATGAGATTGATGCGTCATTCATCTGCTGTATCAATGGCTGCAGTGAATCGCGTGTCAGCGTACCAAAGGCCGCCATCAGGTCACGGGTCATGGCGATTTGTGCGGTTTGCACGGCGCTGGTGGCTGCGGTTGTCACGCGCGATGGCAGGGTTTGCAGAACCTGATCCAGTGATCCATTTTCGATTTGCTGTGCAATCTGGCGCGCCTGATCGGCGGGCAGCGGCGTCAGCCGGGTGATCGCATCGGGCGGCAGCGGGCGCGGTGTTGAGTTCAGCGGGGGCCGTGTCACCGTGTCCGGGCGCGGCGTTTGCTGGTCGCTGATATTGACCTGCCCCGACTGATTCAGCGGCGGACGTGGTGCCGCGGGGGCTGCACCGGACTCCGGTGTTGGATTTGTTGACTGTTGTGGCGGCGTTTGCGGCGCTGGAGCAGGAACGGGTCTGACAGCGGCCTGACGCGGCGTGGTTCCCGGGGGATTGCCGGGTGGGATTTCCACCTCGATCTTCTGGCCCTGCTCCAGCGTGACTTTCTCGCGCGGTTTGACTGTCACATCACCCTGATCCGTGCGCAGCGTCACTGTGCCATCTTTGTTCAGGGCGATGACTTCGGCGATCAGCTTCGCGGTCTGGGTGATACGCGCCAGCGGGCCGCTGACGTCAATGACCTGCGCCTTGATATCGCCGCGGGCGGGCGGATATCCGGAAGCGCCAGAGGGCGGTGTACTGGGAAAGCGTGAAAAACCTGAATCGCTCATTCCCTCATTCTAGCAGAAAAAGGTTAAGCGGCTAAGCGGCTGTCGGATCTAATAAATTCCGGCTGTCGCGCGTACGTCGCCCAGCTGGCGGATCACGGCGCGGGCGATCTTGGTCACGTCTTCCGCGGCATCCGTATTCGGGGAACGTGTCAGAATCGGCGTCTGGTGACGGATGGAATCCTTGACACGTGGGTCATGCCGGACGATCCCGGCCAGCGGCGGGGACAGGCGCAGGAAATTCTCGCAGGCTTTCAGCAGCGTGCGATAGGTCTTTTCACCCTCCAGCGCGCTGGATGCCTGATTGGACACGATGCTGATATGTTTCGACATACCGGCGGCATTGCCCAGTTTGATGAACGCATACGCATCGGTCAACGATGTCGGTTCATCGGTTGTGATCAGCAATGTGCGTGTGGCGGTGGCCGACATCATGCGCACGGTGCGGTCGACACCGGCACCCAGATCAACGACAACGACATCATATTTATCGGCAACCTCCAGAAGCTGGTCGCGCAGATGCGTCAGACGCTGGCTGGGCAGGGATGACAGCGATGCCTGACCCGAGCGACCAGCGACAATATCAAAACCGCCTTCTTCAAACGGCTGAATGACTTTATCAAGGCTTAAGCGCCCGCGGATCACATCATTCAGGTCGCGCTTGGGCATCAGGCCCAGTTGAACGTCCACGTTCGCAAGGCCCAGATCGCCGTCGAACAGCAGGACGCGTTTACCTTCCTTGGCCAGCGCATGAGAGAGCGTAACCGAGAACCATGTCTTGCCGACACCGCCCTTGCCGCTGGCGACCGCGATAATGTTTTTGCCACGGCGGAATGACGGTGTCGCGGGGACATCGTTCGGTGGAAGCTGTGCGGTGACGAAATCGTTCATGGCCGTGATCCTGACTAGGCGTTTTGTTTATGGCGTTGAGGGGCGTTCGGCGGTTGCGCCGTGGATGCCGACTGGCGCGCCAGTTCCGGCATGATGAGGTGGGCAAGGCGACGCGGCGTCAGGCTGATCAGCCCTTCGGCGACTTTGGGGGTGTTGCTGGCATCAGAGAAAATCAGGCCGCCGTGGTGCGCGGCGCCCAGCAAGCCGCCGAGGCGGCGGGCGATATCCAGACGGGTCGGCAGGACCGAACGAACGCCCAGCGTGGCGTAGATGCGGCTCATTTCACCGGATTCATCGGCATCGGCCCCGGCGGGCAGGACCATGACGGGTTCGATGTCTCCCGCGGTAATCAGGCGGGCAAGGTCGCGCATTTCATCCGGCGCGAACGGGTTGTATCCGGCTGTATCGATGAAAACCTGATCGGCGGTGCGGGCGCTTTCAAGGGCGGCGCGCAGCGATTGTGCCGATGAAGCCTTCTTCAGGTCGATCCGCAGGATGTTGGTAAAGGCGGAGAGCTGTTCGACGCCACCGGCACGAATAACATCGGTTGTGATGACAGCGACGCGCAGGCCGCTCATCACGCTGCGGGCGGCGAGCCTGGCGACGGCCAGCGTTTTCCCGGCACCGGGTGGCCCCACCATCATCATCGCGGTGGATGATGATCTTTGCGGCAAGGGGCGGAATGAATAGAGGTGTTCAAAGGCGGCGGTCAGCGCGGTTTCGGCATTATCGGCGCCAATCACGGTGGCGCAGGAAATGACCTGATCGGTGATTTCATCCGGCACGCCATGGCGCAACATGGCGTCGGTCAGCTGTTCGATGACGGCGCTTTCTTCGTCCTCGCTGTCATATTGCAGCCAGGAACGGGATGATGTCTGCGGGCTTCCCACGGTTTCGATTTCAAAGTTCGGGCCGGGGCGGCGGCCAGCGGGGGTTTCCGGGGTACGTTCGAAATTCGCGCGGGTGCCCCGCGCGAAGTCGTGGTCGTAATCGTTGAAGTCGCCTGAATCATGCTGTTCAATGGCTGCCGTGACGCGCACGGCTTTACCGCCGTGCTCCTCGCGGGTGGCAACGATCACTGCATCGTCTCCGAGTGTCTGGCGCACCATCTGCATCGCCTCGGTCATTGTTTTTGCATAAAAAGATTTTAGCCGCATGGCAGAACTTTAGATGAATCGGGGGGAAACCGAATCTACTCCCTGTTAGTATATGTTTTCTGGAATCTCTATTCTAGAGTCAAAAATTAAAGACTCTCTGACAAATATAGGGCATTTATCCCAAATTACTCACGCCATCTTTGACGCACGCGCCCAGACCGGCAAAAGGGCTGAGTTCGAAGATTTCGACCATATCACACAGCGCCTTGATTTGCTGCAGGGACCGTTCGATGGTCAGGACGGTGACGGGATCACGCAGGGAGCCGACCTCGAACAGGTTGATGACCGGGCGCATCAGGACGACCATTTCATCATCCATAAAACTTGCGGAAATACGATCTGTATCAAAGGTTTCTGCCAGAATGGTGAAGCGTTTCATCACGGCGGGATCAAGGACGTAGCGGGACTCGATCTGGCTGGTGGAGAGGCATATAAAATGACGATGAAAGTCGTTATAGACCAGATCAACGTCCTCGTGCAGGAAAAGGTTGGCATTGGGCAGGTTGCCGAGAATGCGGTTCAGGTCGCGGGCGGGAAGTAAAACCGTGTGATGTTTGAATGACTTGTTGAGCTTTATTCGCATGGCAAGTCCGTAGTGGTGGTGGCCCGTCATGATTGAGGTTATGCCCTGACCATCGAAAATCCTGCGGACAGGGTTGATAAAAAAATCCTGAAATTCGATCCTGAAGCCTTTGTATTTCCCTGAAAATCCTTCTTCGACCTTGCGTGTTTTATAGGCGGGCAGGATATGGTGGTCATATATCTCTGTCAGGTAGAAAAAGCCTGCCCGGCGGTACTTCATGTTCAGGTGGCCAGCGATGACCGCCATCAGCTTGCGTTTGGAGATGCTCCGGTAAATATCGTCAAGGAATTCATATTCAAAAAAGATGAAGCTTATCGCGCAGGCGATTATAAAAATAACGTTCCCTGTCAGCCTGTTATCGGCTGTACCTGATGTTCCGGATGCTTCCATCAGGAGATCGAACGCAAACGGAATGGCAAAAACGCAAAAGGTAGCGATGACGACGGCCACCAGAACAAAGACGATTAGCAGGCTGCGGCGCCGATTTTCCAGTAAAAAAATAGTATCTGTGTTTTCCCTGAATATCTCTTCCGCGGTCGGGAACAGATCGACTGAGTCTGCGTTGTCGATTTTCATGTCGTCTGGATTTGCGGATTGCTGCGCAGAAGGTCGATGACCTGAAAGAGCGATTCGACTTCCCATATGCAGCGCTGCATGGCATCGGCGGAAACTGGTTGCCATAAATGCGGAACGACAAACAGGGGGCGATAGCGGGGATAGGCGATGGCGATCTCGCGCGCGCAGAAGCTGACGCTCATCCACTGATCGCGCGGCAGCTGTCCGGCATCCATGAACCGTTCCATGAACATCGGCGGCACGATGGCCTTGGCTTCGATGGGGTCGCTCGAGAGGGTTTCATAATATTTCTCGAATTTCTTCGCCATCGGGGTCACGTTGCTCCAGTTCGGATATTTGATCCGGTATGATCCAACCCAGCTTTTGGGGATGATCACGGTATGGGCTTCGAAAGAGTGTTTCACATAGATGCGGGCGACAATGCCCCAGAATGAGGTCACTTGCCCGTCTTTCATCGACAGTTCCTGCAACGCGAAGGTGACACCGTGGTATGTGCCTTTGATACCTTCGCCGGAACTGTGTTTGCTGGCCTGCGGCAGGATGCCATGCTGGGCGACTTCGCTGGCCTCGAAAAATCCCAGATCGGAGTATTCGAGATTGCCGCGACGGCAGATCGCATCGACGAAGGCCTTGTGCACGGCCTTGCGATAGGTGTGGTTCATCAGCCGGTAGAACATGTAGCAAGGCAACAGGCCAATGATAACCAGAACGGCAAGGGTGACGGCACTGGCTGACAGCACCAGCAGGACGACGCCGAAAATCAGAGTCACGATCAGCGTAATGCCCCCCATCAGCATCAGCGTGTAAAGACGGCGCTTATGCTCCAGCGCGGGGGCCAGACGTTGCATGTCGAGCAGGATGTCTTCGATGATCCGCGGCGTATTTCTTGTCATTGTGGCGACTCCTGCTGGGGCACGGGGGTCATCAGGTCGGTCAGGGCTTTCTCATCCTGAACATTTTCAAGAATGTAGGAATTTTTATAACCGTGATAAAGCGCCTGCGGCAGGGCTATATAGGTTTGTGACACACGGCGCGACAGCATCACGGAATTTGCGCAATAAAAAATGATCGTTGTGTTTTTGTCCGGTGCGATGGCTTGCAGCGATTCCAGGCCGACATCCGGGCCGATATAAACGGCATTTTTGATGTGGCTGCGCTGGTATTCTTCTTTTCCCCGCAGATCGGCAATCACAACGGCGGGGTCTTTTGTCATTTGTTTGAAGTCATCGAGCGACAAGGTGTGTTTGTCGATATCGACGTTGTTCGAGAATTCGTAATAGTCTTCATATGTGGTTGGAATTTCGGCGGGCTGCGCGAAGGCAGCAAACGGGCTTGCGCATAAGAGCAACGCCAAGACAATATATCCCTGTGCTTTCATGGGTATGTTCCTGCCTTATATTTGTCCCAGAGTTTTGATTTTTGCCTTCGGGTGAATTTCGTTCTGGGACATGATGATGGTTTGCGGGCGGAAGCGTTCCACGACCGAACGCACATAAGGGCGAATGCCGGGTGATGTCAGCATCACGGGGATTTCGCCCATCTGGCCGAATTTCTCGTAACCTTCGCGTACGGCATTGATGAAGCCCTGAAGCTGGCTGGGGGCCATCGCCAGTTGTTTTTCTTCGCCGTCGCCAACCAGCGCATCGGCAAACGCCTGTTCCCAGTCAGGCGAGAGCGTTGCCAGCGGCACAAAACCGGCGGGGCCTGTATTTGAATCGCAGAGCTGGCGTGCGAGACGAGAGCGCACATGTTCTGTGATGAAGAGCGGATTTTTGGTGTAGGCGGCGGCTTCCGAAATGCCTTCGAGGATGGAGGGCATGTCGCGGATGGAAACGCGTTCCGATACCAAATTCTGGAGAATACGCTGCAGTCCGGTCACGGTCAGCTTGGACGGGATGACATCGGCCACCAGTTTCTGGTAATCGACAGGCAGTTCGTCGAGCAGGCGCTGGGTTTCCGTGTAGGACAGCAGATCGGACATATTGTCCTTGATGATCTCTGTGATGTGCGTGGTGATGACCGTCTGCGCATCGACGACGGTATAGCCCCGGAAATGAGCCTCTTCCCGATATTGTTCGTCGATCCACATCGCGGGCAGCCCGAATGTCGGTTCGATCGTGTTTTCGCCGGGCAGGGTGATGTTGTCGCCGCTCGGGTCCATGCACATCATCATGCCGGGGCGCACATCGCCGCGTCCGGCTTCGATTTCCTTGATGCGGACGATATAGGTATTGGCGGGCAGTTGCAGGTTGTCCTGAATACGCACGGCGGGCAGGATATAGCCCATATCCTCGGCCAGTTGGCGGCGCAGACCCTTGATCTGGTCGGTGAGCTTGTTCGATCCTTCGCCCTGCACCAGCGGCAGCAGGCCATAACCCAGTTCGAGGCGGATCGTATCCATCGCCAGCGCTTTGGATATCGGTTCTTCGGCGACGGCGGCCTTGGTTTGTTTCTTCTCGACTTCGATCAGCTTGATCGCTGTTTCTTTTTGACGTCTGCTGATGAGCCAGCCGGTCCCCGCGGTCAGCGTGCCCAATGCGAAGAACGGCAGGGCTGGAATGGCGGGCAGCAGGCCGAGTGCGAACATCGCGGCGGAACTCATATACAGCGCTTTTGGGTGGCGGCTGAATTGCTCGAAGACGATTGTCTCCGCTGATCCATCGACACCAGCTTTTGATACAAGTAGACCCGCGCCAACCGAGATGATCAATGCCGGGATCTGGGTGACCAAGCCGTCACCGATGGTCAGCAACGTGTAATTTTGCGCTGACTCTGCCAGAGTCATTTCATGGAACACCGTGCCGATCACGATACCGGCGACGACGTTGATGAATGTGATCAGCAGACCGGCGATAGCGTCGCCGCGCACGAATTTCGCCGCGCCGTCCATGGCTCCGAAGAAGCTGCTTTCCTGTTCCAGTTTGGAACGGCGGTCCTTGGCCTGATTTTCATCGATCAGTCCGGCTGACAGGTCGGCGTCAATCGCCATTTGCTTGCCGGGCATGGCGTCCAGGGTGAAACGGGCGGCCACTTCGGCGATACGGCCTGAACCCTTGGTAATCACGACGAAGTTCACGATCACCAGAATGGCGAAGACAATACCGCCGATCACATAATTGCCACGGATCATGAAATTGCCGAACGCTTCAATGACGTGACCCGCAGCATCCGTTCCTGTGTGTCCGTTTTCAAGGATCAGGCGTGTCGATGCAATGTTCAGGCCCAGACGCAGCGCGGTCGATACCAGCAGGATCGTCGGGAAGGTCGAGAATTCCAGCGGCCCTTTGATGAACAGCACCGTCATCAGGATCAGGATCGAGAATGTAATTGAAACCGACAGGCCCGCATCCACCAGCCATGTCGGCATCGGGATCAGCATGAACATCAAGATGATGATGATGCCGAACGCAAAGGCGATATCGCCCCTGAAAACATTGCGCATCACGCCCTTGGCCTGCGCCATGGATGTCGATGGAAGTTTTGGTGCGGATGTATCTGACATAGTTAAAGAATTCGGATTCTTGGGACGGGCGGCTGTTTGACGAAATCGGGATAGGCAGAGTCCTCTTTATTTTAAGGTTTTACCGCACCACATGCAAACAGGGTTTTCGGCCCCGTGCTGCCATAAAGCTTGCCATTTTGGGCAATTCCTCTAGGATCGCCCCCATGATCCCGGTCCGTTCTGAGAGGTATGCGCGTGTCGCGCTGATCGCGCTTGTATTATGTACAGCGGTCATTGCGGCGGGTTGCCGGGATTATTCGTTCCTCAGCGCGCCCGGCGGGGCCGATGCACCGCCCGCCACGGCCAGCGATTTTGCCGATCAGCTTTCCAGCGAATACAGGCTTCTGGGTGATTTTGCTGCCCAGACCGGCGATGAGGGCGGGTTATCCCCTCTGTTCTATGACAAATCATCGCGTGCCGCACGGGCCACGACGGTTACGCCTGAATCCGTCGAGCAATACAAACTTCCGTCATTTGCCGTAACAGACCTGATGGGCGCACGCAGACAACTGGTCGCGGCCCTGAATAGTGCAAATGTACCTGAAAACGCCAAAATGCTGGCGATGGCGCAGGTGAAGTTCGATTGCTGGCTGGTCTATCAGCGTTATCAGAAAAAGCCTGATGGGTATATCGGTTGCCGCGAATCGTTCTATCAGGCGATGGCGAATGTCGATCTGACCAGGACAGCGAATGTTGTAAAGACCGCGGTCAAGCCACGGCAAACGATCCGGTTCGAGGATGAGACTGTCGTCCTTAATTCGCAATCGCACGACATGATCGAAACGATTGCTGAAAAGGCGCTGGCCGCCGAGGGGACGCTGATCACGCTGACCGGGCATGCGAAAACCAATGTGACGATTGAAGATACGTCGAACAACAGCGTGCGCCGTATTATCGCCGTCAGAAATGCCTTGTATCAAAACGGCATCGACCCGGATTCACTGACGGTCATATTCGACCGGGGCGGCAGTTCGCTGGACGTGGATATCGAGATCCACAATCCCGCAGGCGCTTAGAGCGTCCATCGTTTACGTTCGGCGAGGAACATAAACACTGTTTGCTCTATGTCTGATTCATTGCGGCTTTTGGTCGAGGCCGGATGCCTTGCGTAAGTCGCAATCCGGTATTTGGAATGCCAGCCAGCCAATCATGCCGCTGGGCCGGGCAACGACCGGTTCCATTTTGTGGCATTGGGGATTATTGACGTAGGGCGTTCCGGCATGACGCGGATAAAACCCGGGGCCGTTGACAGACGATTCCTCGGTTTCGATCATCGAAACAGGTGTGCCGCCCGATTTCGCAATCGTGCAGTCATAAAAAATCCCATCGAGGGCAACAACCTTGACCGCCAGCGTATCCATTCCTTGCGCGGTGACATCGGCGGCATAAGCCGCGCCTTCCGGCGTGTGTTCCAGACAATCCATCATCGGTTTATACAAGGCGGGAAAGTCACGCACCCATTCTGTCGATGTCTTCATCGCGTTGGTCATGCGCACGGTGATATCGGTGCCGTTGATCGCGACCATATCGGGGCGGGCGGGTTCCTGCGCATAGGCAGGAATATCATGCACTTTCAATCCGCTTAGTCCCGATGCGGGCGGGGCGGACGGATCTTGCACCTCAGCCGGGGGGCTGGAAAAAGAAGACGCTGGAGATGTTTCTCCAGCGCCGTTCGTTTGTTCCTTTTTACAGGCTGCCAGTGCCAGCAGGGCGCAGGATGCAATCGCAAGATGACGATATCTCATTCACGCAATTCCGCTCTGCTGTCTGTCAGTCTGTGGACTGATTAGTGCTGCTCTGCCGGTGTTTCAGCCGGTGTTACAGGCGCTTCAGTCGGTGCTGCCGGAGCTTCAGCCGGTGTTTCTACCGGTGTTTCTACCGGTGTTACAGCTTCTTTTGCTGCGTCAACAGCTTCGCCAGCGGCTGCCGCTGCATCTTCAGCAGCTTCTTGTGTCGCTTCAACGGCTTCACCTGTTGTTTCTTTTACAGCTTCAACAGCTTCGCCTGTTGTCTCAACAACGGCTTCGCCAGCGGCTGTCGCAGCTTCGCCAACAGCATCAACGGCTTCGCTTGCAGCGGTTGCGGCATCTTCACGTGCAGCAGCTGCATCTTGTGACGCTTCTTTTTTGCAAGCGGACAGTGCCAGCAACGCTACGCCGGCCAGCAAAAGTGTGTTCTTACGCATCTTGTTGTCTCCTGAAATGATGGTGCGTGAAAGTCAGTCTTTTCTATCACGCATGTGGTGAAATTATGGCAAGGTTTAGCGTAACCCCCGGTAATTTCAACAGGAAAGTTGATATACAACCGCAAATAGGCACATTTTCGGTTTTAATTTACATATATTTGAGTTGATGGGCTAGCTGCCGCTGCTGGCCGCCGGAATATTGACCCCGGCATCCTTGTACTCGTTCAGCTTGTTCCGCAGGGTGCGGATCGAAATGCCGAGGATATTGGCGGCATGGGTGCGGTTGCCGAGGCAGTGATCCAGTGTGTTCAGGATCATTTCGCGTTCGACATCGGCAATGGTGCGGCCAATCAGGTTTTCGACAGCGCCAGTGTTTTTCACCACACCTTTGCCAGCGCTTGATACCCCTGCGGGATCAGGGGCGCGGTGGGCGGTGGATGCGCTTTCGCCACCCCAGACATGGCCCTCGGGCAGGATGATCGCATCCGGTTCGATCTGATCTTCCACCGACATCAGGATGGCGCGGTGCATGGTGTTCTCAAGCTCACGGATGTTGCCGCGCCATGTGTATGATTTCATTTTTGCGATGGCTTCCAGCGACAGGGCTTTCTTCGCAACACCGTTGGCTTCTGCATATTTGTCGCAGAAGAACTGTGACAGCGGACCAATATCACCGGGGCGTTCACGCAACGACGGCAGGCGGATATTCACGACGTTCAGGCGGAAATACAGATCCTCGCGGAACTCGCCTTTCTTGACGCTTTCTTCCAGATTGCGGTTCGAGGTGGCGATGATCCGCACGTCAACACGCACGGCATCATTGCTGCCGATGCGGGTAATCTCTTTTTCCTGAATGGCACGCAGCAGCTTGGCCTGCAATTGCGGGTGCATTTCGGAGACTTCATCCAGCAGCAATGTGCCACCGCTGGCTTCCTCGAACTTGCCCAGGCGGCGCGATGTCGCGCCGGTGAACGAACCTTTTTCGTGGCCGAATAATTCGGATTCCAGCAGGTTCTCGGGGATTGCCGCGCAGTTGATTGCAATGAAGTTATTGTTTTTGCGCTTGGAGTTATTGTGGATGTAACGCGACATCACTTCCTTACCCGTGCCGGATTCGCCGGTGATCAGCACAGTGGCTTCCGACGGTGCGATCTTGTCGGCCATCTTGATGACGTTTTGCATGACCGCATCGTTGGCGATCATCGTATTGTCTTCCTGCGTGACGGCGGCCAGAACGGCGGCAATCAGTTCGGCATCGGGGGGAAGCGGCACATATTCCTTGGCACCGTCCTGAATGGCTTTCACGGCGGAACGTGCATCCGTCCCGACACCACAGGCCACGACCGGCAGGTGAATGCGTTCGGCCTTCAGGGCTTCGACAAAGACGCCGATCTTTTGCTTGATATCGACCATCGCGACATCGGCACCTTTACCATTACGAAGGGCGCCGAGGGCTTGCTCGATATCCTCGCAGTGGAGGACTTTGGCGCCGCGCTGGAGGGCGATTTTACCCGCCGCACTGATGTACCCTTCGAGTTGACCGACAATCATTAAACGCATGACATAACCTTTGGAATTCCGGGAACCATGTAATTTATTAATAATAGGGCCAAATCCCAGCGTATCCAAGGGGATAAGCATATTTATTGACATAATTATTTATTGAGTCGTAAGGTCGGAGGATGCCAAGACCTGTTTATATTCCGGATGCGCCTGAGATCACCGTTGTCGAAACGACGGATGAGTTGTTCGCGCATAAACGCGCGGATCACGAATCAATGATCCTGCTGCCGCGCCCGATCAGCGGGTGCTTCAACGATCTGGCGATCTGGTTGCTGCGTCGTCATCCTGCGCGCGATGCGATGATCAGTGATGGCAGTCAGTATCTGCCCGTGTGCTACAGGGTTGGCGATCTTGAAGGGCTTAAAGAAGAGAACGGCATGGATTGGCCCGATGAACTGGCCCTGATCTGCGGTGATATGCACCGTATGGAGCAGGCGAAGCGGGTCACGGCGGAACTGCGCGTCATCAGGGAGAAGGCGTATCATCCCAGCACGTATGAATTCCATCAGGATGGTGCCGGTGAAGTGACAACTTCCCTCACCGAGGAAGTGGGCCGCCTGATGTGCTGCTACAACGATCCGGTTACGGAATGTCTTTTGATTGCCGATGCACATCCTGTGTACCTCACGGGGCTGGGGTTTAGCGGTATCTTTCTGGCTAAAGATGACGCAAAGCCTTACCGTCCCGGCGTGGGTGATATGTGGCGGCAGGTTTGCATGGGGCAGGGGGGATATCCGCTGGTGCATCGCGCGGTGCCGATTGAACCGACTGGCCGGCGGTTTCCCTGGATTGGACCGCGCTCTTGGAATCCACCGCGATTGCTGACGGTGTGCTGATATGACGTCATCACGACACCTTCCCGAAAATTATGATCGCTTTGTTGAGGTGGGAACAGAGGATGAATTTTTTGCCCGTCCGCTGACGGGGCGGGTCAATCTGGTGTGGATGCCGCGCACGATTTCTGGTGATTATGATGAACTGGCGCGGCAGCTTTATATCGTCACAACATGGTGCGAACAGATGATGACCCATCGTGATGCGATCCGTACAAAGCTGGAAAATATCGCCACGTGTGACGATGCGGTGGGGCAGGCGGCACGGCAGGTGATGGAAGATCAGGATTGGGTGATCCGTCGCGGTCTGCGCCCGGACTTCCGGATTGCCGGACCTGATTTTTATGAATATGCGATTTATCAGCCGCATATGGATATCGGTGATGAGGCTGATGAATTCGGCACCTTCAGCTGTGGCTACACCCAACCCGTGACAGGGCTTGCTCGTAATGAAGACGCCACGTTTTCCTATGCAACGCGGCTCGACCGCGTTTACAGCCTGAAGCCGGGGGCTGAAACATTCCATCCCGGCGTGGGTGATGTCTTTCGCATGGCGGCCTATCAAAACAAGAACAAGGTCGAGGGCGTTGTCCACTGGGAGCATCCTGTCAGGTCGGATCGGTCCTTACGGATGTTGCTGATGGCCCGTTACAGCTATTGATTCTTTATGCGCTCAGGTTCCTTGCGATTTGAAAGCAATATTGGTATGGTGCGCCGCCGCTGATGAGGCGGTTCCCGGATTCTATTGTGTAACAAGGTTTTTGACATGACGGCAACGACTTCCCGTAAAGATGTAATCGAGTATCAGGGCCGCGAGGTCACACGCGCCGAAGG
>Ga0075163_10006210_pt1 | contig 15848 bp, 7 predicted proteins | sample JI1023141ADNA_FD_71478 | JGI IMG/M metagenome (GOLD analysis project Ga0075163, IMG submission 71478) | Wastewater effluent complex algal communities from Wisconsin, to seasonally profile nutrient transformation and Carbon sequestration -... | ecosystem: Engineered > WWTP > Effluent > Algae... | reverse complement strand
TCGCGGGTCAGGCCCGTGATGAGGATCGACTGCGGATCCAGCGGTCGCGTGTACCAGAAGCGGGTGATGAGCACGCCGCGCTGCACGCCCTCAAGCAGCCCGGCATCGGTCGACTGCCCGCCCAGAAGATGCGCAACTCCGGGCCGCCCCGTCGCCTCCTTGCCCTGCTTCTGCGCCCAGTAGCGCGAGTAGGTGAGTCCGGTGATCACACCCTTGTCGATCCAGACGTGCGGCTTTTGCGGCAGCCCATCTTCGGAAAATGCTGCGCCGGGCGTGGCCTGCTCGGAGGGATCCGAGCGCAGCGTAATCCCGTCGCCCAGCAGCTTTTCGCCGATGCGATTGCCGCCCCCCGGACGCGAGAAGAACGACCGCCCTTCATCCGCGGGGCGCGCGTCCATCGCCCGCAAAAGAAACGTCAAGAGCTCCCCCACCGCCGCCGACTCCAGGACCACCGTGTAGCGACCCGGCTCCAGGCGCTGCGGCCGCTGCGAGCGCACCGCCTTGTCGATCGCAACCTTGGAAAGCGACGTGGTATCGACCTCCGCGCTGCGATGCGAGACCGCCCCCGCCCAGCCCGAGCCGCTGCCATCCTGCGTTCGCGCCGTGGTCGTAAACTCCGCCTCTGTGCGCAGGTGCGAGGCGCGCAGTCCCGTCGAGGATCCCAGCGCGTGCAGGCTGCTCTCGTGCTGATAGAAGCCCGCCACCTGAAGCCGCTGCTGATCGCCCTGGGCGATCGAGCTGGCGATCGCCGCCGCGCGCTCCTTGGCGCCCAGCCGCGCCGTGGCATCGTCATAGGCGCTGGGAACCGGCAGGTAGCGCTGCGGCGGCAGCAGCGGCAGGTGCTCGGGATCTTCGGGCGCAATGCGACCGAGCTGGCCGACGCGCTGCAGCAGCGCGCGCAGGCCCTCATCGCTGGTCTGATTGCCCTCGGCGGCAGCATGGCGGCGCCCGAAATAGGCGCGCACGCGCAGCTCGACCTCGTCGACATCGCCGGTGGAGGTGATCTCGCCGCAGGCGAAGCGCGTGTTGGCGCTGCGACCGCTGCGCGCGGACACCATCAGCTCGGCGCCGGGCAGCATCTTCTTGCCCAGGTCCAGGACCTTGGTCAGCAGCTGCTCGACCTTCTGTTTTTCCCGCTCGCTTTCCATCTTAGGTGTGCCTCCGGCTGCGCGCATTGGTGTTCAGGATGCTTATCTTCTGGAAGCGGGCCGGCGGGCAGCCATGGCTGACCGCGTTGCTCTGGCTGGGCTCGCCTTTTCCGTCGGAGAGCGAGCCGTATAGCCGCCACGACCTGGCTCCGCCCAGAAGATCGCAGGCGTTCCAGAACTGCACGGAGTTGGCCTGATAGGCGACATCGCGAAGCACGCGCTGGACCTTGCCTTTTTTCACCTCGTAAAACATCTGACCGCCGAACTGGAAGTTGTAGCGCTGGTGATCGATCGACCACGAGCCCGTGCCGCTGATGTAGATTCCATCGTCGGTGGCTGCGATGATGTCCTCCAGGCTGCGCTCCACTTTTCCCGGCTGGATCGAGACATTGGGCATGCGCTGAAATGGAAACGACTTGTAGTCTTCGGCGTAGCTGGTGCCGCGCGACGCCTTCTCACCGATCCAGCCCGCCTGCTCGCGCGTGGTCTGGTAGCCGACGAACATGCCATCGCGCACCAGATCCCAGCGCCCGGTCTTGACGCCGTCGTCGTCGTAGCCGCACGAGGCGAGTCCACCCGGCGTGGTCTTGTCGGCGTAGACCGACAGGTGCGGGGCGCACAGCCGCAGCTTGCCCAGCTTGTCCGGGGTCGCAAACGAAGTGCCAGCAAAGTTCGCCTCATAGCCGAGCGCCCGATCGAGCTCGGTCGGATGTCCGATCGACTCGTGGATGGTCAGCCACAGGTTGCTCGGGCTCAGGATGAGATCGCGCGGCCCCGCTTCCACCGACGCTGCGCGCAGCTTCTGCACCGCCTCTTCGCCCACCCGTCGAGCGTCCTGCACCAGCGGCGCCGCCTCAACATATTCCCAGCCGGCCTGCATCGGCGGCAGCTCGTGACTGCGCGATTCAAACTCGCCGCTGGCCGTGTTCACGGCGGTCGCGGTGTAGCCCGGGCCCAGCCGCGTCACGCTCTGCTCCAGGTACGCGCCGTCGCTGGATGCGAACAGCTTCCACTCGCCCAGAGCCGCAAAGTGCGACGTGCAGAACTTCACGCCCGGGACCTTCATCGCCTCGCGGTTGATCGCAAACAGCAGCTCCGCCTTGTCTTCCAGCGAGATCTTGAACGGATCCTTGGTCATGGGCGTCTGCCAGACATCGACGTGCGCAGGCTCCGGCGCCAGCAGCACCTGTCGCCGGCCGAGCTGCGTGTTGATGCGGGCATTGGCCTGCGCGATCTCGACCGCGCGCAGGGCGATGCGCTCGGCCTCGGCCGCTTCGACGCGGCTGCTGGCTGCAAATCCCCAGGCGCCGCCCGCGATGACGCGCACGCCCAGGCCATAGTTTTCGCTCAGGTCCACGGCGCGCACCCGATCTTCGCGCGTCGCGATCGACTCGAAGCGGCGGCGCACGACGCGGATATCCGCATAGGTTGCGCCGGCCTTTTTCGCCGCGGCCAGCGCGCGCCCGACCAGCTCGTCCAGCAGCGGGTCCGTCAGCAGGCCGCGCGCCCAGCTGAGCCGCTCGCGACCGACCTGATCCAGCGTCGCCAGCGCCACTGCGGAGCCGGTGTATAAAAACTGTCTTCGGCTGAGATTCATCGGGCGCTTATATCACGCTCCCGGACAGCCTCCCAAGCAGCACGGCGCCAGCAAGGCTAATCTAAATAGCAATAGCTGCGACGTGCGAGCGAAGCGCGCTTCGACTGGCTATGATTATTAGCTTCCGGCCAACTAAGGAGACCTCATGGGTAGACTACGACGCATGGTTCCTATTCTTTTCAGCCTCTTGCTGCTCCCCGCCTTCGGCTGCGGCGGCGCGGTGGATCCCGATGCCGCTCGCGCCACTGCCGGCTGCGAGCCCGCGACAAGCGCCGAGCTTGCCGAGTCAACGACCATGCTGCCTGGACGCGCCTGCCTGAACTGCCACACGCAGGGCGGCCAGGCCGGCGACGCCGATGTGCGCTGGACCGCGGCCGGCACCGTGTTCGGCAGCATCAATGCGGCCTGCAACACCGGCGGCATTCCCGGCGTGACCGTCGACATCCTCGACGCTGCCGGCAAGACCCAGATCTCGCTGACGACCAACGCGGCCGGCAACTTCTTCACGCTGGCGCCGCTCACGTTCCCGCTGCGCGCTCGTCTCAGCAAGAACGGCAAGACGCAGGAGATGGCCGAGCTTCAGGTCACCGGCAACTGCGCCAGCTGCCACGCCCAGCCCCCCGCCAACACCGCCCCCGGCCGCCTGTTTCTAAACTAGGTCGCACCTGCCGCTCCCACCTCGGAGCACCGGGGCAATATCTAGGCCAAGCGCGATTGTCGACTGGCCGCTGCCGATGATGGCATACTGGTGAAAATGGGAGACTTGCCCTCGACGATCGGCGCCTACCGCGTCGTCCGCCGGCTCGGCGAAGGGGGCATGGGCGCCGTCTACGAGGCGGTTCACGAGGCCATCGAGCGACGCGTCGCCATCAAGGTCCTCCACCCCGAGTTCGCCCGCAACGCCGAGTTCACCGGCCGCTTCTTCAACGAAGCGCGGGCAGTCAACCGTGTGGAGCATCCGGGTCTTGTGCAGATCTCTGACTTTGGTCAGCAGGCCGATGGCACTGCCTACATTGTCATGGAGCTGCTCAAAGGTGAGTCGCTGTCGCACCGCCTGGCCAGCCGCGGCGGCACGCTGCCAACCGCCGAGGTGGTGCAGCTGAGCTGGCAGATCGCCGATGCGCTGGCGGCCGCGCACGCCAAGGACATCGTGCATCGCGATCTCAAGCCCGAGAACATCATGCTGGTGTCCGAGCCGCACATGCCCGGCGGCGAGCGCACCAAGCTCCTCGACTTCGGCATCGCCAAGGTCGCGGATCAGGGACAGGGCGACGGGCCGCGCGTGCAGACCAAGACCGATCAGTTCTTCGGCACGCCGGTCTACATGTCGCCCGAGCAGTGCGAAGGGGCGGGCCGCGTCGATGCCAAGAGCGATGTGTACTCGCTGGGCGTGATGATGTTCGAGATGCTCTCGGGTCAGCCGCCGTTCATGGCGGATGGCCCGGGCAAGATCCTGGGCATGCACATGTTCATGGATCCGCCGCTGCTCAAAGAAAAAGCACCGACGGTGCCGGACAGTCTTACAGAGCTTGTGCAGCGCCTGCTCGTAAAGAAGCGCGAGCTGCGGCCGAGCATGCGCGAGGTGGTCGCGGAGCTGGCGGCCCTGTCCGAAAAGCACACGCTGCCGCGGCCAGCCGACAGCGCGCATCACGATGTGGTGATGGGCAGCGTGGATCCGCTGCGCTCGACCGATGTCGCGCTGCTGAAGTCGACGCTCGGTGCGTCCGCATCGCAGGCCGCATCGCAGGCGGCCTCGCAGGTCGCGCCGCGGCGGCGCTGGCGACGGATCGCGCTGCTGTTTGCGGTCAGTGCGCTGCTTGTCTTGTCAGCCGCCACAGCGCTGCTCGTGCGCTTTTCGCCCAAGCATGCGCTGGTGTTCGCGCGGCTGCGCCAGGCGGCAAACCTGGTTGCGCACGCCACGGATCCCGAGCCAGCCACGCCTGCGCAAAAGCCGCCGGACCCCACTGCGCCCGGCCAGGCGAATCCAGGCGCACCCGCACCAACCCCGGCGCCCGCCACCGGCGCAGGCAGCGGGACCCCGGCACCCGCGGCCCAGCCGCCGGCGGGCACAGCGCCCGCCCTGCCTCCCATCCTGCCCGCTGGGACCGATCCGGCGCTCGCCGGCACGCAGCCCTCCCCCACTGCCGCGCCGGGTCAGCCCACTGCGGCGCCAAAGCCGGCAGCGCCAAAGCCCGCGGCCAAAAAGCCGGTGGCCAAGACGCCCGTCTACAAGCGCCCCTATCGCAAGATCTATCACACCATCTGGCGCAAGACCTATCGCCGACGGAAGTAGCGGCGACCGCCGGCAGCATGGGGCAGCCCGACGCGAGCTGCGGCCGAGCTCTGCTTTTATAACCACGGAGGACCTATGAAGAAGGCATTGATTAGATTTGGTTTGATGGTGGCACTGGCAGTGCCGCTTGCATTTCAGGCTTCGTGCAACAGCAACATGGTCGGCGGCGGCCCGGAAGATGGGGGCGCCAATGACGACAGCGGCACGATCATCACCGAGCCGCCCAAGATTCCCGGCTGCGTCGGCGTCTGCCTGGTCAACAACAGCTGCCCCGCCTCGGGACCCACGACCATCACCGGCACCGTGACGATTCCATCGGGCCTGCTGCCGCTCTACAACGCCAAGGTCTACATTCCGGTGGGCGACGCAATGCCGCCGCCGCCGCCCAGCGGCGTGAGCTGCGACCGCTGCGGCAACAATCCCAGCCCCTTTTACACGACCACGGATGTCAAAGGTCAGTTCGCGCTCAAGAATGTTCCGTCGGGACAGAACATCCCGCTGATCATCCAGGTCGGCAAGTGGCGGCGCACGATCACGCTGCCGCCCATTGCCGACTGCACCACCACCGCCTTGCCGGCGGCGCAGACGCGGCTGCCGAAAAACCAGAGCGAGGGCAACATTCCCAAGATCGCGCTGTCCACCGGCGCGCTGGACGCAATGGAGTGCATCCTGCGCAAAAACAAGCTGGGTCTGGATGACACCGAGTTTACAAATCCCGACAAGAGCGGGCGCGTCAACCTGTACGCTGGCGCGGGCGGCACCGACCGCTTCCAGGCCGGCGGCACGCTGTTTCCGACGTCGGCGCCCTGGTGGGACACCGCGGAGAACTGGCAGCAGTATGACATCGTGATGATGTCATGCGAAGGCGCTGCCAACGCCGCCGCGCTCAGCAAAAAAAGCCCGGCCGCGCGGCAGAACATGCAGACCTACCTGAACCTGGGCGGCCGCGTGTTTCTTTCGCACTGGCACAACGTGTGGCTCCAGAACGCGGTTGCGGCACCGCCGCCCTCGACGGAGCCGCCGCTCTCTTCGGTGGCGCAGTTCGTGGATGCGGCCACGGATCCCGGCTACACCAACGACACCACGCTGGATGAGGCCACGATCGATATCAGCACGCCCAAGGGCATGGCGCTCAAAGACTGGCTGACCAACGCCACCGCGCTCAATGCCAACGGCACGCTGCCGGTGAAGTACTCGAAGGCCACGCTCACCAAGCGCAACGGCAATGTGAATCCGTCGACGGAAAATCCCAATCCGGCGTACGCCAAGAACCTGATCACGCTGACCAAGACCGCAGGGGCGCTCAACGCCAACCTGGCCAGCCCGCCGCCGCAGTATTTCGCGTTCAATGCGCCGCTCAGCCAGCCTGCGAACAACCAGTGCGGGCAGCTGGTCTTCACCGATCTGCACATCTCGGGCGCACCGTCCAACATGGCCGGCGATCACTCGGCAAACGGCACCTTGATGGCCTTCCCCAACGGCTGCACGACCACCACGCTGTCGCCGCAGGAGATGGCGCTCATCTTCCTGATCTTCGATCTGACCAGCTGTCTCGCGCCGGTTATTGGTTGATTATCCGCCACGCAAGAAGCGCGCGGCGCGATAGCCAATGAGCATGCTCGGCGCATTCATCGCCGAGACCGGCACATTGGGAATCACCGACGCATCGGCCACGCGCAGCCCCGCCACTCCACGCACCCGCAGCTGCGGATCCACCACAGCATCCGCATCGCTGGCACCGCCCATCCGGCAGGTGCCGGCGTAGTGATACGTGGTCATGGTGTTGCGCTTGAGGAAGCGCTCCACGCGCCTGGCATCGCTTGCTCGCCGGCCGGGGATAAGCTCGCGATTGCCCCAGTCTGCAAGCGGCTGGCTGCCAGCGATCCGGCGCGCGAGCGCAATGGCGCGAAGCATGGTGTCCAGATCTTCGGGATGGGCGAAGTAGGCTGGATCGATCAGCGCCGGAGCCTCGGGATCCGCCGTGCGCAGCGTCAGCTGGCCGCGGCTCTTGGGCTTGCCCAGGATCACCACAATTCCATACATGCGCTCGACCAGACGCCGCACCGCCTCCAGCTGAAACGCCTGCCGGATCAGATAGCGCATCGCCGCGGCCGGCCAGCGCCGCTTGTACAGCGACTCGGGCAGCGCCATGGCCGGCAGCATGCGCAGCATGCCTTCGCGAAACGACGAGCGGGCGCTGTAAAAGACGTAGCAGGTGTCGGCGGCATCCGCGGGCAGGTCGCTGCCGGGATTGGCGCGATGGAAGCCGTAGAGCTGCGCCCAGCTACAGTCTGTGGGCTGCTTGCCGAGGAAGAACAGGCTGACGTTGGGATGGTCCATGAGGTTTCGGCCCACGCCAGCAAGCTCGACCTGCACCGGGATCGCGTGGCGCTGGAGCTCTGCGCCCGGCCCCACGCCCGAGAGCAGCAGCAGCCGCGGGCTCTCCAGCGCGCCGGCCGCCAGAATCACCTCGCGGCGCGCTCGCGCCGTGCGCACCTGACCCTCGTGCAGATACTCGATGCCCGCCGCGCGCAGCCCGCCGCCAGCGTCTTTTTCAAGCAGGACCCGGCGGGCGGCGGCCCGGGTGCGCAGCGTCAGGTTTGGACGCGCCGCATGCGGACGCAGGAACGCAACATACGAGCTGCGGCGCTGGTTCTCGGCGCGATCCAGGTTCATCCACTCGTAGCCCAGATAGCCGCGCAGGGCGCCGTCGTTGAGGTCCTGCTTGCGCGCAAAGCCGCTCGCCTCGGCCGCTGCGATGCAGGTCTCGGTGAACTGCGTCTGGGACAAGCGCTCGACGCGCAGCTGCGACTCCAGCGCGACGAAGTCCGGCACCACGTCGGGCCAGCGCCAGCCGTCGACGCCCCACATCGCGTAGTCGCTGGCCGCGCCGCGCGTGTAGACCATCGCATTGATCGCGCCGCTGCCGCCCACGCCGCGCCCCGAGCCCAGAAACAGCCGCGCCTTGTGGCAGCTGGGCTGCGGCACGGAGAAGCGCTCCCACATGAGCTCGGGATTGATGAAGGCGTTCTTGTACTGATCAGCGGCCAGCGTCTCGGGATTTTCGTCTGCCGAGAGACCCGCTTCGAGCAGGAGGACGCGCACGTCCCGGTCCGCGCTCAGCTCGCCAGCGATGATGCAGCCCGCGGAGCCCGCACCCACCACGATGTAATCGAAGAGCTCATCCTGCGTCGCTGCGTTTGCCATCGTCGCCATCGCTACTGAGCTCCCGCAGGCATGGGCGCCATCGTAAAGTGAAGCGTGCGCCCGGGCCGCAGGTCGCTGTGATGCAGCTCGCGGCCGCTGAGCGGCACGCCATCCAGCGCAACCGCCTGCACATACGGCCGCTCTGCCGAGACTCCCGGCGCCTCGATCGTGAACACGCCGCCGCCGAGTGTGATCTCGATGCGGGGAAACAGCGGTGCTCCGATCACATAGCGATCGCTGCCCACGATCGGATAAAAGCCGAGCGCCGAAAAGATGTACCAGGCCGACATGGTGCCGCCGTCATCGTTGCCGGGCAGGCCAGTGGCCTCGTCGTTATACTGCGTGGCCATGAGCCAGCGCACCCAGCGGCTGGTGAGCTCGGGACGGCCCATGAGCGCGAACAGATACGCGGCGTGGATGTCCGGCTCGTTGCCCGCCCAGTAGTACGCGGGCTGCTCGGCGCCGAACTGCGCGGCGCTCCTGTCGCTGGCGTCCCAGTCTGCCTGCGTGCCTTCAAACATCTGGCTGAGCCTGCTCACCAGCGCCTCGTCCCCGCCGAGCATCATGCTGAGTCCGGAGGCGTCGTGATCGTTCATGAGCAGGCTCTGCCAGCCGTTGGCCTCGACATACTCTTCGCCATACTTCGACGGGCTGTAGCTCATCCACGAGAAGCTGCCGTCCGCTGCGCGACCGCGCAGGAAGCCGCTCTTGGCGTCGTACAGGTTGCGATAGCTGCGCGCGCGCTCGCCCAGGAGCTGCGCATCGCTCTCATGTCCCAGCGCCGCCGCGAGCTGGCTCAGCGCGAAATCGCCGCGCGCATACTCGGTTGTCAGCGAGACCGAGCCGCTCACATAGGAGGGCACATAGCCAAGCCGCATGTAGTCTTCGACATGGTTACGACCGCCGCGTCCGCCCGTCGGTGAAGCGCCGTCCATGGCAGCCGCGCGCAGGATCTGGTACGCCGCTTCGGCATCAAACCCCGTGACTCCCTTGAGATAGGCATCCGCGACAACAAGCTCTGCCGGGGCGCCGATCATGCTGCCCGAGTCTCCGCCGGCCAGCGGCCACTTGGGAAACGCGCCGCGCGCCTGCGCCATGGCCAGCAGCGACTGCACCGAGTCGCGCGCAGCATCGGGGGCAATCAGCGAATAGAGCGGATGCAAGGTGCGATAGGTGTCCCAAAGCGACAGATCCGAGACATAGCGGAAGCCATCGGCACTGTGGACCTTGCCGTCGAAGCCGAGGTAGCGGCCATCGACATCGCTGTGCGTGCTGGGCATGAGAAACGAGCGATACAGGGCCGAGTAGAACATGCGCCGCTCGGGCTCGCTGCCGCCGGTGATGCGCAGGGTCTTGAGCAGCGCCTCCCAGCTGGCCGCAGTCTTCTGGCGCGTCCCCTCCAGCTCCCACGCGGGCAGCTCGGCATCCAGGTTGGCGGCGGCGCTCTCTTCGGAGACCAGCGACAGCCCGACCTGAAGCTCAATCGGCTCGCCCGCGGGTCCGGCGCCGGTTTTTTCGCTGTCGAACAGCAGCACGGCGCCCACGCCCTTGCCCGCAGCTTGCACACCCGAGGCCGGCGCAGCGCCTTCGCTCCACACCAGCTGCTCGCGCCACGGAGTCTTGGTGCGGGCGACAAAATAGACCTCATAGCCGCCGAAGCCGCGCGTCATTCCCCCGAGGCTGCGCAGGTGTCCGCTCAGGCGATTGTGGGCCGGATCGATATGCAGCTCGGCGCTGGCAACCTGGCCACCCTCCAGGTGGTGATCCAGATCGAACAGCAGCGCCTTGCCTGCCACTGCATCGTCAAAGCGATAGCGGTGATGCGCCGCATGTGTCGTCGCCACCAGCTCGCTGCGGATGTTGCCGCGCGCCAGCGTGACCGCGTAGTAGCCGGGGCTCGCCTCTTCGGTCTGCTTGCGCATCGGCGAGCCGTAGCCATCGGGCCGCGTGCGCTCCGCGGAAAAGGCATCAAGCGGCATCACGCCGAGCACGCCATAGTCGGTGGCGCCGGTGCCGTGCAGATGCATGTGCGAGAAGCCCTGCACCGTGTCATCGCCATACCAGTAGCCGCTGTAGTGCAGGAAATTGACCGTGCCCCACGGCCCCTTGGTATCGGGGCCAACCTTGGCAAGACCGTGCGGCGCCGAAGCGCCGGGAAAAGCGCTGCCGTTGCGATAGGCAAAGCCACCGCTGCCGATGAACGGCACCACGTAGGCCGCGGGCTGCGTGACCTCGGTCGGCGGCGGCGCGGGCGGCTCCGGTAGCTCGCCCGAACAGCCCGCCCCCAGTGCCAGCAGCGCCGGTGCAGCGGCCAAGCTCAGGCACGCAGCGACGGAAAATCGACCAGAACGAGCAGGCGGATGGCTCATGCCCGGCACCCTATCACAATCGCGGATGCCGATATCGATTCCTGCGCCGATGCCCCAAGCAGAATGTTCAGCGCTGCGAAGATCAGAACTTCCCGGATGAGATGAGATGAGATGGGATGGGATGGGAATCGACACTTGGGAATCTGTCCGGGTGGCGCCTTGTCGCAACCTGGCGAATTCATGGCGAAATGCGGCCCCAGTTGAACAGGGGCGCGACACTCGCCTACAGTGAAGAAGGGAATTCCTTGCGGGTCCGGCGCGCGCTGGGAAGGCCTTCGCGCAGGGGGCGCGGAGGCCACGCTCCCGCACCGATTTCAGAGGACAAGGGGCACTCATGAGCAGTTCCTTTATCTTGGCGCCCGGCCAGAAGCCCACCACCGCTTCGCTGTCGAAGCGGAGCACGTTGTCAAAGAGCCAGCCTGCCCCAGCGCCCTCAGCACAGCCGGTGACTGCGGCTCCTGCGCTCGCGCCGCCGCCGGCTCCTCCCGCGGCCCCTCCTGCTCCAATCTCGGCGCAGCCGAGCGCGGTTCAGCAGCGCTCGCTGGCGCTCACGGCGTCCAAGGATGGGGACGGCAGCGGTGAAAAGGGCGCGCAGCGTCAGCTTTCGCCGGCGCCCTGGGCAGTGCTGAAGCCAGCCGCTGCGCCGCCCCCACCGGATGCTCCGCCAGCGCTGTTTGTTCGCACCAAGGGGACGGCCCCGTCGGGCGAGATGGTTCAGGCGCGCGCAAGCGCCAGCCTGATGCCGAGCGCCGAGGTTCACGAGGCGGCGAGGCAGGGCATCAGCGGTACGAGCAACAAGCTGCCCTATCTCCAGACGATCCAGCGCTCTTTTGGGCGGCACAGCCTGTCTGCGATCGAGGCCCACACCGACACGGCCGCGCAGCGAGGGGCGCGGGCGATGGGCGCCGAGGCGTTCACCACGGGCAAGCACGTGGTCTTTGGGCGTGAGCCGAGCCTGCACACCGCCGCCCACGAGGCCGCGCACGCGATCCAGCAGCGGGCGGGGGTGCAGCTGCTCGGCGGCGTCGGTCAGGCCGGCGATCCCTACGAGCAGCATGCCGACGCCGTCGCCGATCGGGTGGTGCAAGGGCAGTCGAGCGAGTCGCTGCTCGACGCCTTTGCCAGCCGTCCAGGGCGCGTGACTGGCGACGGCGGCTGGCCGGTCCAGCGGCGGCTGGAAGGGGCGCTGGAGGGCAAGAGTGAGAGCGATATCATTCAACAACTTCGTCTTACCTATAAAGTCAGCTTTGTTGATATCGAAAGAATCAAGGATAAGATAAAAAATAAGAACGAGCCTTATTCCAGCTGTGAGCAGATCGCGGAGGCGCTGCAGCTCAAGACCCTGGCGCAGCCGCAGTCAAGCTCGTCTCAGTCCGCGCCGGTTACAGATCAGCAGTCAGCGTCTCCCAGTGCGCCCGTCTCCGCGAGCAGCCAGCCCCCCAAGCCCCTGATTGTTCCGTCGAGCGCACCGTCGAGCGCACCGTCGAGCGCTCCGTCGTCGGCGACCCCGGTGGTGGTCAAGCCGGTCAGCGCTCCCAAGGCGAGCAGCGTGGGTGGCACAACGACCTGGGAGCGCTCGCTCAAGGTCGGTAATCTGGAAGTCTCGGCCAAGCCTGGAGATTCCGCCGATGCATTCGGTCAGCTGAAGTTGAACTTCAACTTTACCGATGAGGGTCTGGCTTTTAATGTCGATGTAGCGAGCAAGCCCAGCTTGATCTGGGATGCCGGCGATGTTGTTGAGATCGCACTGCAGATTCCCCCTATGAATTATAAGGTGGGAGATCTCAGGATTCAGAAAGATGCAAATCAGGTAAATATCAATGGATCATTTACCTATGCAGAGCTGGTCAAGCTGCTGGGGGGAAATGATCTCACTCAACTAAAAAAAGCAAAGACAGATAAAGAAAAAAGAAAAGTTCTTGCTTCCTTAAAGCCGCAGATGGGCTTTCTGGCAATGTGGCGAACCAAAGATGAAAAAGGTGAGCAGCATCGCAGCGGCGGAATCGATCAGAAGGGTGGAAGCGGACTTGTCACATTCTCGTCCGAGGTGGACCTGGCCGCTCTGGCAAAGACCGAGATCATCCGCAATGTTGGTTGGAATGAGAGCGAGCTGCTCAAGCCCGGCCGTCCCGTCTATGACGCTTTCAAGGATCTGCTACAGGTCAATAAAGAGCTGGCCACTACGCTGGAGGCTGAGTCGGAATATCTGGTGCCTGATGTAAACCGGCATAAAGAGATCCTGGCAGCGATGGAGCAGCTGGCCCAGATGGATCCCCAGAAGCGCGAGACTGATTACGGTATATTGAAGATGGATGCTGCCAGCCAGAAGGAATACAAAGATACTTATTATGATTTTGAAGGCGAAAAGGAGGCCAATTTTCCTCTGCTGCGAAGCGAGGTGGTCTTCAGGCGCAGAGAGGTTGCCACCGACGAAAAGGGCACCAACCTGATTGCGGTCAAGGGGCGCACGCAAAGAGGCTCTGGGTCGGATGCCGGCGAAGCGATCCGGCTGGCCGCCCAGATGCAAATGGAATATGACCCCGCAGACCCCACGCATGCGGCCAGAGTAGCGGAATTTTTGAAGGATAAGAGCGCCGATAATGCATTCTCGCGCACGCTGCGCGATGCCTTGAAAGCAAAAGGACGGGAAGGGGTTCTTGATGTCCAAGGGGGCGTCAAGGTCAAAAAGGCTCTGACCATTCGTTCGATAAGGACGAAGTACAAGCTATGGCTGGCCAATCAGACAATGATAGATTTCAGTGCTGATGAAGCCTATGGTTCTACGGATACCGTTCCCGAAGATCCCAAGAATGTAATCTACAGCTTTGAGTTTGGCGTCGGTCACCCCGGCCTGGTGGCCAGTGGAGCTGGCGGCAGCGGCCTGGCTGAAGAGGATCCGACGCTGAAACACATTGAGGGTCTGAGCAATGAAACTGTGAAAGCGGCACGACTCCGGGATCACCTCAGTGTGCGGAATCAGCTGCTGCATCGCCCTTATCACATACCGGCTGATCTGGATAATCCCAACCTGTTCAAGAAGAGCGACTACGAGCAATACAAAGCCCTTCGCGATAGCATCATGAGCAAGCTGTTTCTATATAAGGATAAGCCCTTGAAAGGTGGCAACAAGGCCAGCCTGCTCGCCGTCAAGATGGGCCTCTTCGGAAGTGACTGACAGCACCTGGCAGTGCGTCGCGAAAGTCGGCCGCGTCTCCTCATCCCGCTCGCGGCGCTCGCGGCGCTCGCTGGAGAGGGGTGCTTGAGCGCTTGCAGCGCGCCTCTAGTGCCTCGCCCCAGTGATTTGACCGGTTGAACTCCCAAGAATTCCTCTCCCCCTCGGGGAGAGGTTAGGTGAGGGGGCGGTGTCACGACGGGCGCCGCTGCCCTCACCCGACCTCCCCGAGGGAGAGGGGACTTGGCCAACCGGTCAAAACTTCTGTGGCAAGGTACTAGCTCGTTCCCATCCATAAACCGTAGCGAGCAGGCCCGAGCAGTGTGGCGCCCGCCCGGAGCGGCCTCCTGGCCGTGAGGACGGACGACGCGCTGAGCGGGGCGCGCAGCAGGTTTATGGATGGGAACTAGCTCGGCTGCTTGAACTCGTCGAGCAGCTTCTGGAGGTCGGGCAGGTTGACGGGCTTGACCAGGTGGCTGTTGCAGCCCGCCTCGTGCGAGCGGGCGCGGTCGCCCTCCTGGCCCCAGCCGGTCAGCGCGATGATGATGATGTCGCGCCCCCAGGCATGCCCGCGGATGCGGCGGGTGGCGTCGTAGCCGTTGAGGCGCGGCATGCCGAGATCCATCAGGATGATGTGCGGGCGGAAGGTCGCGGCCATCTCCACAGCTTCGACGCCGTCGTGCGCGATCTGCACTTCGTTTTTGAGCAGCCGCAGCAGCATCGCCAGGCTGTCGGCGCCATCGCGGTTGTCATCGACCACCAGGATGCGCCGCGACGCGCCGTGCGCGGCCTGCGCCCCGCTGGCCTCGGACTCATCCACCGGCGGCGGCTGCTGACTGCCCAGGACCGGCAGCGTCACGGTGAAGGTGCTGCCCGTGCCCTGGCTGCCAGTCTGGTTGCTGCTCTGGTTGCTGCTCTGGGCGGTCACCTTGCCGCCGTGCATCTCGACCAGCCCCTTGACCAGCGCCAGACCGATGCCCAGGCCGCCTGCCGAGCGCACGCTGGGCCGGTCGAGCTGCGCGAACATGTCAAAGATGCTGCCCAGCGATTCGGTGGGAATGCCGATTCCGGTGTCGCGCACGGACACCGCGACCTCGTCTCCGCGACGCTCTGCGGACAGCCAGATGTGGCCGCCGCGCTCGGTGTACTTGGCGCTGTTGGTCAAGAGGTTGCTGAAGACCTGCGCGAGCCGGGTCAGATCCGCGTCCAGATAGATCGGCCGCTGCGGCAGCGAGACGGTCAGCTCGTGGCCTTCGGCATCGATGAGCGGACGGGCGGTCTCAAGCGCGCTGCTCACCACCTCGGACAGGGCCACCTGCCCGCGCCGCAGCTCCATCTTGTTGCGGTTGATGCGGGCCACATCGAGCAGGTCATCGATGAGCCGCACCATGTGCGCAAGCTGCCGCTCCATCATCGAGCGCGCGCGCTCGGCCGCCGGCGCATCGCTGCCGGCCAGGCGGATGATCTGAAGCCCGTTGCGCAGCGGCACCAGCGGATTGCGCAGCTCGTGGGCCAGGAGCGCGATGAAGGCATCCTTCTGGCGATCGGCCTCGCGCAGCGAGTCCTCCATGCGCCGCCGCTCGGTCACATCCGAGCCGGTCGCGGCCACGAACAGCACGCGCCCCGACTCGTCGCTCACCGGCGCCAGGATCAGGTCGACCACGCGCTCGCTGCCATCGGCCACGAAGTAGTGCGTCTCGGTGCGAAACAGCTGCCCCTGCGCCGCTTGCAGCGAGCCCAGGCGAACCAGCTCCTTCAGGCTGTCCGAGCGGTTCCACCAGCCGCACTCCCAGAATGGCCGGCCGACGACATCCTCGCGCGTAAAGCCGCACGACTCCAGACAGAGCCGGTTCGCTTCGATGACGATGCCGTCGAGGGAGAGCACGCCGGCGAAGTTGGTCCCCTGCTCGAAAAAGGCGCGGAACTTGGCGTTGGTCTCGGCCACGTGCGCAGACTCGGCGGCGGCCTGCCGGTAGCGCAGCTGGCTCTCATGCAGGGCCGCTTCGCTGCGCTTGCGCTCGGTGACATCGCGAAAGACCAGCACCGCACCGATGGGCACAGC
>Ga0075163_10006209_pt1 | contig 15850 bp, 5 predicted proteins | sample JI1023141ADNA_FD_71478 | JGI IMG/M metagenome (GOLD analysis project Ga0075163, IMG submission 71478) | Wastewater effluent complex algal communities from Wisconsin, to seasonally profile nutrient transformation and Carbon sequestration -... | ecosystem: Engineered > WWTP > Effluent > Algae... | reverse complement strand
GCGCCTGGGGGAAAGAGCACTGGTCCGACAACTTCGAGTGCATCACGCCCTCCGGTCCGCTCGGATTCGTGAGCCCCTGCGCGCCCTGAGGCGCGAAAGGCAGACCCGCTCGACCTGCTCGAACGACTCTTGTGGACGAGACGGCTACGAGCCGCGCTTCTTGACGATCGCGTCGAGGCGCAGGCCGCTCGCGCCCTCGCCGCGGCCGGCGGTCTTGCTGCGGCCGGCCCACACGAACGCGCGGCCGTCGGGGGTGCGGGCGTACTGGTAGGTCCGGCGGACGACGACTCCGTCGCGCGGGACCTCCTCGTCGGCGAGGCGCAGGAAGTCGCTGGTGAACGGCGCGCTGCCGTTCTGGCGGAGCAGGAGGCCGCGCGGGTAGACCTCCGTCGGGGGCCCGTCGAGGTGGTGGCGCAGGAGGGCGCGCCGCTCGAGCTGGATGTCGAAGTTGCCGGCCGGCGGGTTCGGGGTGGCGGGCACGGCGATGAAGGGGATCCAGTTCTCGGGCACCGGCGTCATCAGGCGGTAGACGATGTCGGCGGTGATGCGGTCGGCGTCGCGGGTCTCGAGGCGCTGGCTGGCGGTGAACTTCGCGGCCTCGCGGGTGCGGTCGTAGGACTCGCCAGAGGCGCCCTGGGCCCGGCGCTCGACGGCCCAGACCATGTTGGCCATCTCGTCGCGGAACAGGGCGACCTCCTCGAGCGGGTCGCTCTCGAGGCGGGTCCCGAACGCGGGCGGGAGGAAGAACAGGCCCTTGAGCGCCGGCGCGTTGTTCGGCGTGCTGGTCAGGCCGAACATGGTCCACGACGACCCGTCGGCGCTCTGCGACGGCTGGACGAGGGTCTCGACGCCGAAGGTGTCGCGGACCGCGAACTTGGTCGTCTTGAACAGGGTGCCGGCCGGCAGCGGCACGGGCACGACGAACCAGTCGTTGCCGTAGACGAGGGCGAACTCGGCGAGCAGCATGAAGGTCAGGTCGGTGGGGCCGACGTCGATGCCGCCGAGGTTGACGGCGGCGTCCTCGAACTCCCAGTAGCGGTCGGCGGGCATCCCGGGGAAGCGCACGGGCGAGGGGATGACGGGGCGCAGGACGACGGGGGTCGGCGGGACGGCGACCTTGGGCTCGCCGAGCGACGTGGTAGTGGTGGCGCGGAACGAGTACCAGTCGAGCTCGCCGCTGGCGTACTCGTCGGCGACCAGGGTGACGTTGCCGCTGCTGAATTTGGCGCTGGCGGCGAGGGCGTACTCCTGGCGGCGCGGGTTCCAGGCCTCGGGGTTGATGCCGGTGTCGCGCTCGCTCATGGCATCGTCGTGCCAGCGGAGCCAGCGGGCGACCGCGTTGCGGGCGGCGGGGAGGTTCGCGGCGGAGATCGCCGGCGCGGCCGGGAGCGTGGTCAGGTTGCCGGTCGCGTCGAGGCACGGGCGCAGGGCGCGGGCGAGGCCGGCGGCGTCGACGCTGCGGCCGCGCAGCAGGACCCGCCAGGCGGCGGCCTGGGCGTCGGCGTCGCCCTCGGGCCCGGCGGCGCCGAGGCGCAGCGGGTAGGCCGTGACGTACTGGGGGATCAGGAAGGCGAGGTTCTCGGCCTGCAGGATCCGCATGAAGTGGAGCCCGGATAGCGCGGCGGCGCGGGCGTCGCGGTTGCGGGTGTCACCCTCGCGCTCGACGAGCGGCTCGAGCGGGGCCGTCTGGGCGGCGCAGTCGCGGGCCCTGGTCGCGGCGCTGGGATCGACGGCGCCGAGCAGCACGCGGGCCAGCGGGGCCTGCTCGCCGCTCACGCGCACGTCGATCGGCGTGCCGGCGTCCTCGCCCTGGAACTCGCTCATCTGCCACTGGCGGGTCAGCAGCCACAGCGGGTCGGCGAGCTGGGCCTGCAGCCCGGGCTGCAGGTCGGGCGTGTAGGGGATCGCCTCGAGCCGCGACCACGTGACGAGCGACGGGGGCTGCTGCGAGAAGGCCTGCTGGATCTCCTCGAGGCGATCGAAGATTGCGTCCATGATCTCGTTGAACATTACTTGAGCAGCTCCTTCCCGAGGACGCCGGCGGCCTGGAGGTTCGTGGCGCTCTGCGCCCGGACCTTGAACAGGTCGATCGACGGGACTTCCTTGGTCACGTTGTTCGGCAGGTAGACCGCGGGCAGCAGGCCGCCCGCGAGCACGTCCATCTCCTTGGGTCCGACGGCGCGCAGCTGCGAGAGGGTGATGGTCTCCTCGACGGCCGCGAGCAGCGACGACACCGACCAGCCCGACTGCGTCGGGTTCGCGGGGACCGCGAGCAGGATCGCCTGCGGCGCGCGGGCGGCCGGGGCGTCGTAGTGGAAGCTCATGGCGGTGGTCTCCTCGCGCGCGGGGATCAGCTCGAACCACTCGTCGCACACGAACCCGGCCAGGGTCTTGTCGGCCCGCGGCGCGCCGTGGCGGTGGACGGCGAGCGCGAGCGCGGCGTCGGCGGGCGCGGCGCTACCGGGCAGCGGGAGCGCCAGCCAGCGCTGGCCCGCGCGGTGCGGCAACTGGGCCACGACGCACTCGCCGACCGGGGCGCCCTTCAGCAATTGCCTGGCGCTGAGGATCGACACGAGCAGGTTGGTCGGCGGGCGGACGGGGGCCAGCTTGGCCAGCCAGCCCGCGGCCGCGAGCGCGTCGCCGCCGGTCAGCGCGGTCTGCTCGGCCAGCGACGCCGTCAGCTCGGCGGTGTTGCCGGGGATGAACAGCGGGAGCACCGGGAAGTTCTTGCCGAACACGGTCTGGATGGTCGTGACGGCGGCCGCGAGCTGTTGCGCGTCGCTCAGCGGCTGCTTGGCGTTGTCGGCGTCCTGGCGGTCGAGCTCGGCCTTCACGCGCTCGACGGCGGCGAGCGCGGGGCGGGCGAGTTCGAGGTGGAGCTCGAGGTCCATGCCCGGCGGCGGGACGGTGTCGGGGACGCCGAGCCCGGACGCGGCGAGCAGCGCGGGGACGAGGTCGGCGACGCGGGCCGCGGCGATCGCGGCGATGAGCTGGGCGCGGACCGCGAGGACGCGGGCCTTCACGGCGGCGGCGCGGGCCTTGAGCTCGTCGAGCTGGTGGCCGTCGGCGGGCATGTTCTCGGGGAGGTCGAGGTCGCGGCCCGAGGCCGGGCGATGATCGCCGATGAGCTTGCGGATCCAGTCGCACAGGACGCGCAGGCCGGCGAGGCCGACCGTCTCCGCGGGCAGGCCGGACGGCGGGTCGTCGAGCAGCTCGAGGATCGTCGACTCGTCGGCGTCGGGGACGTGGGCGGCGAGCTCGCGGACGACGAGCTCCTCGAACTGGCTCGGCCGGGAACCGCCGCCGGGGGCCGCGGCGAACACCACGGACAGCGGCGAGAGGTCGAGGTTGAGGAGCATCAGCGACAACCGGGCGACCTCGACCGGCGGGGCGCCGGGCTGCGGCGAGCGCAGGACCCGAGCCGCGATCACGATGCGGAACATGGGGCCGAGCAGCGCGCCGACCCACGCGTTGACCCGCGGCTCGGCCGCGCCGCGCGCGTCGGTCTTCCAGTCGCCGGTCGCGGTGTCGCTGAGCAGGACCATGACGCGCTGGGTGTAGCCCTTGCCCGAGCGCGGGGTGCGGACGACCTGCGGGTCGGGCGGGCGGCCCTGGCGGTCGAGCGCGGCCACCGCGGCGCCGGCGCGGTCGTAGTTGCCGAGCACGGTCTGGTACACCGACTCGGCCATCAGCACGTCGCTGGCGGCGTCGAGGGCCTCGGCGATGCGCGTGACCTCGTTGTTCACGGCGTTCTGATGCTCGATGGGCGCGTTCAGGTCCTTGAGCGGCTTGAGGCCGAACAGCGGCTGCTGACGCCAGTGCTCGAGCAGGGTGATGCCGTTGACGACGTCGTGGGCCGCGATCGCCTCGAGCGGCTCGCTCGCGGGCGGGGCCTGGACGCCGGTCTTGAGCGGGAACAGGCGGCGCAGCGTGAGCACGTAGCGCATCAACTGGGGGTCGCGCTCCTGCAGGCCGCGCTCGAGGCGGTAGCCGAGCAGGGCGGCCATCGATTGGCCCTCGGCGACGGCGCGCAGCAGCTCAAGCGCTCGTTGCACGCGCAGCGAGCTCATGTCGATGCTGAGCGGGGTCTGGCTGACCGGGACGTCGCCGGTCTGGTGGCTGAGGTGGCCGCTGCGGAGGATCGCCGCGGTCGCGGCGTGGGGCAGCGACGGCGCGTGCACGTAGCCGAGGCTGTCCGGGGTGGTGTCGGGCTTGAGGTCGAAGACCCAGCCGTAGCCGCCGACGTGGACGCCGCGGGGCTTCTTGGCGCGCAGCTCGGTCAGGCGGCGGGTCGCCAGCGAGGTGAACCACGCGTCGAGGCGGTGCGAGTAGGCGTCGAGGACGCTGCGGAACGCGCGGTCGAGCTCGGCGCTGGGGCGCGACGCGAGCACGTCGAGGTTGACGAGGCAGGCGGTCAGTTGGGTCAGGATCGCCGGGCGCGGCAGGTTCTGGCGGTACACCGCGGTGATGTACTCGGCGATCGTCATCTGGCTCGAGATCGACGGCAGGATCACGTCGGCCAGCTCGCGCCGGCTGTAGACCTTGTTGGTCTGGGCGGCGCCGGTGCGCGGGCGCGGGGTGACGGACCCGGCGCGCATGACCTCGGGGACGCGCAGCCCGGCGGCGCGGGGCGACGCGGGCGCGCCCTTGCCGATGTTGAGGTGGTGCTGGTGGACCAGGCCGGTGCTGCACTGGTCGAGCTCCTCGAGCAGCGCGTGGGTCAGGAGCGAGTGGAGCAGGGTGTCGGGGTCGTCCTGGGCGGTCAGCGCGGCGCGGGCGTTGGTCACGCCGCGCTCGCCGCGGACGGTGCCCGCGAGGCCGCGGAGGTAGTTGTTGGTCAGCGGTTCGGTCTCGCTGACGCCGCCGGCCTGGACCCACGGGACTGGCAGCGGGTAGTGCGTCGGGTCGGTCACGAACGCGGCGATGCGCGGCTGCTTCGGCCACTTGAGGTGCGGGCCGACGATCTGGTTGATGGCGCCGCCCTGGATCCCCTGGTAGGACTCGAGGCCGGTCGCGTTGGCGGCGGTGGCCGAGCCGAACACCCGGCGGAACCGGGCGGCGGACGACAGCGGCGTCGTCTGGAGGATCTTCAGGAGGGTCGCCTCGAGCTCGTCGCGGGCGTCGGCGGCGCTCATGCACGGCACGTTGCGCAGGCCGAGGTGCCAGTAGGAGCGCAGCCGGCACAGCACGCTGTACAGGTCGTCGGTGAAGGTGTCGCCGGCAGCCGGCTGCCAGCCGCCGGCCAGCACGGGCAGCACGCCGTACGGCTGCTTGCCGAGGCGCAGCGTCGGGAGCGGGCCGCCCGGGTGGAGGTGGGCGGTGACGTGCTGGCGGACGCTGGCGATCGTCGCGTCGGACACGATCGGGTTCGCGTCGGCCTCGTCGCCGGGCGGGTTGCACAGCTCGTCGAGGTAGTGGCCGAGGGTGCTGCGCCACAGGACGTTGGCGAGGAGCTGTTCGGTGAGCTGGTCGCGCTGCGTCGCGCCGGGGGCGCTGTCGAGGGTGACGTCGGCCGGATCGAAGCCGAGGGCCCGGCCGAGCAGGCGGCTCGCGCTGTGGTTGTCGAGGCCCGCGGGCGTGCTGGCCGGGTCGAGGGTCGCGAGCAGCGCCTCGGGCGAGCGGCCGGGGTCGGGGGTGGCCTCGCTGGTGTTGTTGGTCGGCGTGCCGGGGCGGACGTAGGCGCAGCCGTCGGTGTAGTGGTGCGCGTTCAGGAGGTCCGCGAGGCGGAGGGCGGCCTCCTCGGGGTTGTGGGTCCAATCGACGCCGAGCACGATCACCCGCGACAGGCCGGCGGCGAACGAGGCGCCGGCGGCGAGGTCGGCGGACGTGATGGTGATGGCCATGCCCTGCGCGAGCGCCCGGTCGTAGTCGACGAGCCAGCGCATCGGCTCGTCGATCGCCATCTCGCCGGGCTTCGGCGGGGTGACGGTGCCGGGGGCGGTCGGGGTCGGCGAGGTCGCCAGCGAGTCGGGGGCCGTGCTGCCCCACTTCTGGAACACCAGGCGGCGCGGGGTGCCGGTGCTGTAGCCGATCGCCAGCCAGCGGACCGGCAGCGCGGTGGCCTTGGCGGCGCGCGACCAGTCGCGCGGGCGCGACGGCGTGGCCGGGAACTGCGGCGGGGCGCCGCCGCCGAGGGCCTGGACGTTGGTCGGCGTCAGCGAGCGGGCGACCCAGCGGCCGCGGCGCGGGCCGAGGCGGGCGGCGAGCTCGTGCCAGGCGGCGGTGCGCTTGTCGGCGTCGGTCTTGGCCTGCCAGCGGGCGAGCCAGTAGTCCTCGCCGACCCGGCGCTCCTCGAGCGTGAGCTCGGGCTCGTGGGTGTGCAGGTGCACCTGGTCGGGGTAGATGCGGATGCGCAGCTCGGTGCCGTTCTTGAAGAAGCGGGTCTCGAGGCGGACGGGCAGCATGGCGACGGGCGTGGCACCGTCGAGGAGCGTGACCGACGTCTCCGGGCTGACCTGGGGGAGCGGCTGATCGGGATTGATCGTGGTGCCGGTGGTGGTGTTGCCTGGCATGGATTACCCCTGGACCATGCGCTTGCCGGCGATGGCGACGCGCATGGGTCTCTGGATGGTGATGCGCGCGAGGTGGGCGCTGTTCTTGTTGAACGACACACCCTCGAGCGTCTTGTTCTTGAGCGGGCTGTTGTCGAGGACGAGGTGGGCGCCGGGCAGGACGTTGGTGTGCTGCCAGGTCGCGTCCGACCAGCGGGTGAGCGCGGTGATGCCGGTGCTCGGTGGTTCGTCGAGGCCGAAGCGCGGCTCGGTCGGCTGCTCCTGCAGGACGAAGAACCACCCGTCGTCGGAGGCGAGGTCGACGTCCCGCAGGCTGAAGCCGGCGAAGCTGACATCGGGGGCGAACTGGCCGCGGAACACCGGCTCGAGGATGTCGCCCGGGCCGGGGTTTTGCTTGAGCGCCCCGCCGACCGCACGCCACGCGTAGATCATCGTGTTCGGGTAGCGCCGCAGCAGCTGGCCGCGCAGCAGCAGGACGATCTGGCCGCCCGCGCCGGCGCCGCGGACGTGCGCGCCGAGGCTGCCGCCGGTCCACTGGTGGATCGGCGCCCCGAGGTCGGGCGAGCCGTCGGACCAGTCCCAGAAGCGGGCCAGCACGGTGCCGCGCTGGTCGGTCGGGTAGCCGCGCCACAGCAGCTCGCGGTTCATCTCGTGGTTGAGGCCGACCATGAACGCCTCGATGAAGCGGGGGTTGGTCTCGACGAGGGTGATCGACTCGGCGGGCAGTTGGCCGACGCCAGGGAGGAACCGCTGGCTGTCGAGGTCGGCGAGGTACGTGTACATCGCGGCGGCCAGCTCGGGCGCCGCCATCACGCGGTCCTGCTGGTTCGACATCTTGAGGCCGGCGTCGGCGGGCACGGCCAGCATGTTGCGCACGCGCTCGGGCACGTTGACGCGGGGGTCGATGCGCTGGGTCAGGGTGGTCCGCGCGGACTGGGTGTCGAACGACTTGAACACCGGCTGCGCCTCGGCCGCGCCGATGCGCGCGGCGTTGGCCATGGCGGTGAACGCGGCCTGGTAGCGGAGCGCCAGGATCAACTGGATGAAGGCCGCGGGCGTCATGTTGTTGTTCGGCCAGCCGACGATGCTGGACATCTGGTTCTGCGGCGGGACGACCAGCGGGACGCCGACGATGCCCTTCTGGGCGAGGTCCGTGCGGGCCAGCAGGACCGGGGCGGGCTGGTTCGCGGCGTTGCGGATCGCCGCGGCGTGGGCGACGACCTTCAGGTGCTCGATGCGGGGGACGCGGACGGGGATGCCGGCGGGCGCGAGGTCGACGTCGGCGTCGGTCACGGCGCGGTCGAGGAGGGCCACGCGGGTCAGGCCGTCGGGGACGAACCGCGTCGGGTCGACGGCGAGGATGCCGGCGGCGAGGTTGCCGACGAGGTTGAGGCGGACCGACCGCGAGCCGGCGGTGGCGAGGCCGGCCGTCCGCCGGGCGGCGCGCTTGAGCAGCGGCCGCTGCGGGCTGAGCATGCGGCGGAGGGCGACGTCGACGCCGGCGTCGGGCAGGCTGGCGCGGGCGATGGACCCGCGGATCGTGAACGGGCCGAGCCGGGTGCGCGCGTGGACCGGGGCCGTGACCTGCAGCAGGCGCTCGGCGGACATGCGCAGGTAGTGGCGCTCATACATGCAACGCAGGGCCTCCTGGGCGAAGCGGGACCGGTTGAGCAGCGCGTTGGCGGCGATGACGTCGCCGACCTGCTCCCAGCAGGCCTGCATGAACGCCTCCTGGTTCTTGCGCACGACCTCGGCGCCGAGACCGGCGGCGGCGCGCATGCGCGGGTCGAGGTTGAGCTCGCGCAGCCACGCGGGCGCGCCGTCGAGGCGGTGGCGGCAAAGCGGCCACCCGCCGTACAGCGGCGGGGCGATCGCCGCGCCGGGCGTGTTGTCGCCGGCGAGCACGGCCGGGGCGTTGACGGCCGTCTGCAGGCCGGTCTGGAGCGGCGCCGGGATGTCGGCGAGGGCGCTGGCGCTGGCCTTCGGCGCGCGCAGGACGCCCTCCATGCGCGTGTAGGCGGCCGGGGCGGCCGGGTCGACGCTGGCGAGTCCTCCGCGGGGTTCGCCGATGTACATCGACTGGAACCCGAGCTCGGCCGGCGCCTTGGTCGGCGTGAGGCGGCGGGCCAGCGATTCGAAGTCGCCGGCGGGGCCGGTGCCGAACTCCCAGTGGTAGTACACGGGCAGGACGACGGGCACATCCTCGCGGGTCGGGCGGACGTCCCAGGCCGGCTTGGCGGCGGCGGCGGCGGGGGTCGCTCCGAGCCCGCGCTGGACCCCGAGGTCGAAGGCGGGGACCAGGCAGGCGACGTAGTGCTTGCCGGGCTCGAGGCGGCGGGGGCACAGCAGGCGCGCCACGCTGAGGTGCGGCTTGCTGGTCATCTCGCCGGCGAGCGTGGTCGCCACGGAGCTGTCGCTGAGGACCTGGACGTGGGCCCAGGCCCACGACTCGGCGAGCTCGGGCAGCTCGGCGCGGACGTGCTCGGCGGGCACGCGGATCGTCGGCAGGGGCGCGCCGCGGTCGACCTTGGGGGTGCCGACCTTGCTGCGCTCGAGCACGACGAGCACGCACCACGGGCGCAGGCGCTGGTCCTGGCCCGGGCTCGCCGGGGTGAACATCCACGGCAGGTCGGGCAGGTCGAACTCGATCGCGGCGAGGTAGTTGGGCTCGCTGTCGGTCGAGTGGGGCCGCGGGTCGGTGCGGACGATGACGCGGGGGTCGATACCGGAGACGTCGCCGGGGCCGTACAGGCGCAGGTCGACGGGCGGGACGGCGGCGTTGCTGACGGTGATCGCGACGTTGAGGGGCGCGCGGGCGGGCAGGTCGCCGCCGTTGTCCGGCTGCTTGGTGTGGGCGACCAGGCCGCGGCGCGACCAGGGCATGAAGCGGTACTTCGGGAGATCGGTCATGGCTACTTCACCTCGTAGGCCTCGACGACGGCGTGGGTGCGGCCGAACCGCGGGCGGCCGAGGACGGCCTCGGCCCGCTGCTGCGCCAGCGACGGCGAGCGGGCGGCGAGGCCGTCGAGCGGGACCGCGGACGCCGCGAGGTCGTCGCGGCTGGCGACGGCGAGCAGCGGGTCGGACACGCTGACCTTGCGGTTCGCGGCGGGTTGGAGGGCGTCGGTCGCGCGCAGGGACGTGCACCCCGCGGCGCCGGCGCGGGCCTGGCCGAAGATGCCGGCGCTGCTGAGGCCCCACTCGGGGGGGATGTTGAGGATCGTGATGATCAGCAGCGGGTGCTCGGGGATCACGGCGGTCTCGTAGTCCAGGTCGGCCGCGACGACCTCGGATGGGACGACGTAGTCGCTGCTGCCGACCATGACGCCGGCGGCAAGCTGTTCGAACGCCGGCGACTTGAGCTTCTGCGCGTCCGTCATGTCGCGGAAGAACGAGCGGGCGAAGTACTCGGTGGTGATCCGCGGGGTGACGGCGACGGCGCCGATCTTCACGGCGGTGATCTCGAACTTGTTGGCGCCGAGCACCCGGTTGCTGCCGAAGCGCTGGAGCTCGAGCCCCAGCGGCGCGATCTTCTGGCTGACGTGTAACTGGCCGAGCGGGTGGGCCAGCATCGGCGCGTCGGCGGCGGCCGTGGTGGTCGCAACGGTGACCGGCGCCCACGAGGTCGGCTGCTGGGCGCGCCAGCTCGACGGGTGGGCGAGCGTGAGGGCCAGGATCGCGGCGACGTTGGTGCTGGTCTGCTCGATCGCCGCCGCGGTGCCCCACGACTCGTCGAACGACTTCTCGACGTCCCACAGCAGGATCGAGAACGAGACGGTGCCGCGGGCGATCCAGCGGCCGGGGCCCTCGAGGTGCATCTTCAGGTCGACGCTCGCCAGCGTGAAGCCCTCGAACTTGACCTCGACCCCGGCGCGCAGGTCGGCGAAGAAGCGGAACACCGGGTCGAGCTGGATGAGCACGTCGTAGCCGAGCCAGCCGGCCAGCTCGACCGGCCCGAGCTTGGCCGTGAGCCGCATGTCGTTGCCGAACTGCACGGTCGCCGGGGTGATCGCGTAGTACTGCGCCGACGTGAACTTGACCGCGCCGATCGCGAACACGACGCCGAGGCGGTCGAGCACCGCGGGCGTGCCCGGTGGCGGCGTGAAGTCGGGGTGGAAGCCGCCGGCCGAGAGGATGAAGTTCGGCTGGTCGCCGAATTCGGCGCGCACGTACAGCTCGCCGGTCAGCTGCAGCAACGTCACGTGCGAGTCGCGGAGGCGGGCGCGGAACTCGAGGCGCTGGACGTCGAAGTCGTAGTAGCCGTGGATGTCGACGAGCAGCTTGATCAGCTCCTTGCCGGCGGGCAGGAGCGGGGGCGCGACGAACTGTAGCTGGCCGAGCAGGACGATGCGGTGGAGCGACACGGGCTGGTCGCCGCCGAACACGTTGTCGAGCTGGAACAGCAGGCCGAGGCGGATCGTGACGAGCTCCATCCAGCCGATCGTGAACATCGGACCGAACACCAGCGCGTGCGCGGTCGGCGGGAACACGGTGCGCAGGCGGCCGAGGATCCGCGACGAGTCGGCGACGACGTTCTTGGGGAACAGGATGTCGTCGAGCACGCCGGTGCGGATCCCGGCCGACAGCGCCTCGACGTCGAGGCCGTGCTGCAGGCCGATCATGCCGCCGACGCCGAGCAGGGTGAAGCCCCACGATAGCTGGATCGCGGGGAACTCGCTGAAGATCAGGAGGAGCAGCGACCACCCCTCGCTGCCGTCGGGCATGCGGGTCGACAGCATGGCGATCGCCTTGATGCTGATCGTGCCCTGGATGCTCAGCTCGAGCGTGCCGGCGTACTCACCGCGGTCGGGGTTGATCGAGAGGTAACCGCCGCCCTTGATCAGGTCGGCGTCGATCACGAGGCCGACGCTGGTCGGCGGCTTGAAGCCGACGTCGAGGTCGAAGATGCCGAGGTTGTTGGGCTGGCCGGACGGGCGCTTGCCGACGCTCAGGTCGAGCGCGAAGCCGAGGCGGTCGAGCGTGCCCTGGACCGGGCCGAGCTTGAAGCCGAACGCGCCGGTGACGGCGAGGCCGACGTCGTGCCCGTGCTGGCCGGGGCCGAGCTCGATGTCGATGTGATGGACGGTGAGCACGCCGCCGAGGGTCGCGCCGACGGGGATCGTCGCCTTGAAGCCGGCGCCGCCGTCGACGCGCAGGCCGTTCTGGTCGAGGACGACGTCGAACTCGAGGTCGGCCTTCGCCTCGCCGCCGGCGATGCTGCGCAGGAACGAGTCGCCGGCGCCGCCGATGTCGGCGATCAGGGCGCCCTTGAGGCCCAAGCGGAGGGCGGCCGACAGCGCGGACAGCTCGACGCCGGCGGTCCAGCGCGAGAACTCGAGGCGGGTCTTGCCGGGCTCGCCGAGCAGGAGGGCGGGCTTGGCCGCGGAGCCGCGGCTGTACGTCGCCTTCAGGGTGCCGTTGGACGCGCCGGCGAGGGCCTTGAACGTGACGGGTTCGCCGCCGATGTAGAAGCTGGCCTGGCCGGGGAAGTTGGCCACGAGCTTGGCCTCGGTCCGCCCGTCCGGGGACTTGTAGGCGAGGTCGAGCCCGCCGTTGAGGGCGAGGAACACGGCCGGGCCGCCGTCGTCCTTCGGCATGAAGCCGTGGGTGAGTGCCAGCGCGACGCCGTCGGTGGGCCTGTACAGGAGGGTGCCGAGGTTGCGGGAGATGCGGTCCGCCTGCTGCGTCAGCGAGCCGACGGACGGATCCCAGCCGAAGTAGTAGTCGAACGTGTCGGGCAGGTGCTTGTCGGCGAACAGCTGCTCGCACAAGCCGAGGACCACCGACGGGATCATGCGACCGAGCAGCCGCTCGCCCGTCTTCTGCTCGAACCCGCCCTGGCGGATCGCCCCGAGGAGCATGTCGACGTTGAACAGCTCGACCTCGTCGGGGTCGTCGCTGATCAGGAGCAGCAGTTTAAAAATGGCGTAGATCGCGGGCAGGCGCAGGCGCAGGGTGTCGACCGCGGCGAGGCGGGCGAGCAGGTACACGAAGTCGGTCCAGTCGACGGTGTCGCTCTCGAACGACGCGTACAGCGCCTTGAAGGCCGGGACGATGTCCGTGATCTGGGCGATGGTCTCGTCGAACGCCGCCTTCTCGGGGTCGAGCCCCTTGGCGACGCGGCTCAGTTCGGCGAGATCGGACTTGGAGACCGGCTGTCCAGGTGGGAGGCCGAGATCCTCGCGGATCAGGCTCGCGATCGTCGGGTCACCGAGGTGCTCCTGGACCCACTCGGCGGTGTCCTTGAACCACTGGATGATCGCCTTGAAGAGGTTGGCCGGGCTGTCCTCGTTCGGGTCTGCCATATCACCGCCTGTCAGGGATCACGGTTTCGCCGGCTTCTTTGCCGGCGGGAAGTTGGGGAGTGGCTCGCCCGGCGGGGTCACGAGCGGGACCGCGTGGACGGCGGCGTCGACCGCCTCGTTGTTGGCGCCGTTCTGGGCGAGGATCGTGTGCACGACCTTGAGGGTGGGGCCGCTGCCGGTGAACGAGACGAGGCCGATGTTGGTGCCGAACACCATCTGGCGCACGTGATCGAGGTGCAGCTTGGTGAAGTCGACGTGGCGGGGCACGACCGCCGCGTAGCTGGCGAACATGTTCGGCGTCAGGGGCACGTCCTTGGCGAGGGTCGGCTGCTGGTACGCCGCGGGGATCTGGGCGTTCGGCCGGATGTCGCGGATCATGGTCATGCGCCAGCGCCAGTCGAACACGCGGTCGGCGGTGGTGCCCGCGGGCCAGCCGCGGGCGGGTAGCAGCGCCGGCGAGCGCTGGGCCCGGGCCTGGCGCCCGAGCGCGACCTTCGGGACCACGCCCTTCTCGTCCGCGGGGTACTTGAGCTTGAAGCCGCCGGCGTGCCAGGCCAGGCGCTCGGCGGCGAGGCCGGCCTGGTACTCCTGCAGGTGCGCGTTGTGGCGGACGAGGGCGTGCAGGACCGGCTTCATGTCGTTGCGCGCCGAGCTGCAGGTCAGCTGGACGATCCGCGACGGCGTGGCCTCGAGGTCCTTTTGCCAGAGGTCGAGCGCGAGGGTGTTCGAGTAGTGGACGTCGCCGGACAGGATCACGACCTTCCCGTGCTTGGCGAGGTGCAGCAGCATCTGCTCGAGCGCCTCCTCGTTGGCGCCCCAGCCCTCGCCATCGTAGTCCTCCCAGCCCCACACGGGCCCGCCGGGGAGGGCGGACTCTGCGAACTTCTGCTTGCGCTCGAAGTTAATCGCGTCGCGGACGCCCTGGACGATCGGCTGGGCGATCGTGTCGAACAGCGTGGGCGACAGCACCGGCGCGGGCGACACGACGATCAGCAGCGGGGTCCCGACGAGCAGGCTCGCGGGGATCTGACTTGCCATGGAGTCGCCGAGCAGGCTCGGCGGGCGGACCGTCTCACCGGTGAACTTGCGGTGGGTCCGGCTGTCGGTGACGGCGACGACGTGGGTCTGGCTGGCGACGGTGAAGTGGAAGCGGGCCCGCTGGTCGGGCGTCCCGGAGCCGGCGCCGATCAGGGTCCGGAGCCTGTCGTCGACGGTGATGTCCGCCAGCCCGGGCTGGGCCCCGTTGGCCACCGTCGCGGCGGCGTCGAGGAGGTCCCTGTTGTTGCCCGGGGCGGCGAACGCCGCGGGGTCGTTGCCCCACATCTGGAAGATCGTGTGGGCCATGACGCCGTTGCGGACGACCGCGAAGCCGAGCGACGTGCTGTACACGCGGTTCCACCAGCTCTTGTTGAGGTTCCAGTCGTCGGTGATCTCGTGGTCGTCCCACTGCATGTAGGTCGCGACGTTGGCGAGGGCGCGGGCGACCTTCGGCACGGTCGACCGGAACACGTCGGCGCGGTGGTTCTCCTCCGCGGTCTCCTCCTCGGTCGCGGGGCGCCATCCGCCCTTCTTGATGTAGTCGTGGACCGTCTCCCACGGGGTCAGGTGCGCCGCGGCTTCGCTGCTGGCGTCGATCGGCTGGTATAGCTGGTCGAGGGTGGCCATCGCCCGCCACACGTGCGGGCTCCACACGGCGAGGTACATCGCCGCGTACTCGCCGAAGCCGATCAGGTGGTTGTGCGCGCCGGTGCTGGTGAAGCCGGCCTTGGTGCGCAGGAGCAGCTGGCGGCGCATCGCCGGGAGCTCCCGGGTCGTGCACCCGCACGACGTGGCCAGGGCGCCCTCGCCGAAGGGGACGTACTCGGTCTTCCCGGCGCCGAGCAGGTCGCGGCCGAGCTCGGTCAGCATCGGCAGCAGGCACGGGGCGACCTCGTCGGCGTAGATCTGGTCGCCGGTGAGGAACAGCTGCTGCGTCCGGTTGCGCGACGGATTGTCGAGGTTGGCCTTGATGTGGTCGTCGAGCCAGGCCATCGCGTCGAAGTGCGGGCCGTTGGTCTTGCGGCAGCTGGCGTGGGCGAGCCGGAGGCCCGTCACGCTGTCCGCCGGGGTGACGAACGACGGCAGGCGACCGGCGGTGTACCCGAGGGCCAGCTGGCCCGGGAACGTGTCGGTCGGCGGCTTGTCGGCGAGGAGGCCGAGCTGCTGCAGGCCCTTGTCGCCGACGAAGATGTCGTACGAATAGACCTGCAAGGGCGCGAGCGGCCCGGCGAATGCAATGGTGACGACGACGACGTGGAGGTTGTCGCCGAACGGCCGGGTCGGGGCGATGCCGGTCCCCACCTTGTTGCCGCCGAGGTCGTAGACCTCGGCCCTCACGCTCGCCGGCTTGCTGGTGGCGATCCAGAACGACGCCGTCGTGGGCTCCACGCGCCGGACGATCGGTCCGGCCAGGATAGGTGGCAGTTCAACCATGGCGCCCTTCCGCGCCGCGATGTGGGCGCAGTTTGCGAGGCTCGGGCAGGCCGGCAGAATTAGCAAGCGGGCGCGTCGCGCTGTTTCGGAACGTGTATAGAGAGCGCCGCTCGATATCGTCGGTCGTGCGTGCGGTGTGCGACGAATCGGGCGCGGTGTTTAAGCAGGCGTGCCGATGCACCCCGGCTAGAGGCGGTCCGCCGCGGTGATCCAGAGCGGGCCGTCCGCGCAGCGCACGAGCCTGCCGAGGCCGGATGGCGGCTGGGTGAGGCTGGTGCGACGCACCCGCCAGCGAGCGCCGTCGATGACCGCGACTGGCCCTTCGACGCGGTGCAACCAGGCAGACGGACGGGCAGGGCGCCGCCCACGGCGTGGGTCTGCCTTGCGACGAAGCGCGTGATCGGGCCGGTCCACAGCACAGGAAGGCTTGCGAACAAACTATCGTCGCCCCGTTGTCGCAACGAATGCGGGGTCGGCCCGGCATTGGGCTGTAAAGCCACAGAGGTTCGTCTAGAACGCCAGGCTGAGCTGGGACTGGAGGCGCATGTCCGGCGCGGACCG
>Ga0075163_10006208_pt1 | contig 15850 bp, 14 predicted proteins | sample JI1023141ADNA_FD_71478 | JGI IMG/M metagenome (GOLD analysis project Ga0075163, IMG submission 71478) | Wastewater effluent complex algal communities from Wisconsin, to seasonally profile nutrient transformation and Carbon sequestration -... | ecosystem: Engineered > WWTP > Effluent > Algae... | reverse complement strand
CGTCATATCTGTGCAGCCTGCTTTCCGGCTAAAATTCCTTTTTTTCAATACGACTGGAAAAAGGAATCCTGGAACCTGGTGTTTATTGCTGGTATACTGATCGGTGCTTTTATTGCAGCCAGGTTGCTGGCAAATCCCGAACCGGTTGTGATCAATCCAGCGCTTGCCAGAGAACTCGCCGGATATGGTATTACCGATAACAGCAATTTATTACCACCCGAAATTTTCTCTTTTGAGCAATTGTTTACCCTTCGTGGATTTGTAATGCTGGTGCTAGGAGGTTTCCTGGTAGGTTTTGGAACCCGGTATGCAGGCGGTTGCACTTCCGGTCATTCCATTATGGGTTTAAGCAACCTGCAATGGCCATCTCTTGTAGCCACCATCATGTTTATGGTGGGTGGATTTATCATGGTGAACCTGGTTTTACCTTTTATTCTTTCTTTATAAATTTTAAGTATGTCTGAAAATATCAGTCAAAATAAAAAATCAATTGTTCAACAAGCGGAAACAGATTTTGAAATCCGTTCGCTTGATAGCATGTGTTTGAATGAATCACAGGAAACTCATCCTGCATGGCATAAGATAAAGTACCTGCTGGCCGGTATCTTTTTCGGCATAATCCTGGTGAAGGCAGAAATTATTTCCTGGTTCCGGATACAGGAGATGTTCAGGCTGCAAAGTTTTCATATGTATGGTGTGATTGGTACAGCAGTGGTTGTGGGAATGATATCGGTTATGCTGATTAAAAAATTTAGAATAAAAACTATTTATGGAGAACCGATAACGTTCAGTCCGAAAAAATTCAGCATTGGTCAGGTTTATGGCGGATTGCTGTTCGGCCTGGGATGGGGAATAACAGGCGCTTGCCCCGGACCCTTATTCGCACAGATCGGCGCCGGGTTTCCCGTAGTGGCTGTAGTGTTGTTTAGTGCCATTGCAGGTACCTGGGTATATGGACTGGTCAGGGAAAAACTACCACATTAATCAATCGGACTGCACGAAATTTCAATATGACGTTGTCATAAACATCAATTCATCCGGCGTTTTTTTCAGTTCATTAACGCTTTCATTTTTCTTCCGCATCGGCGGGAGTAGTTTCGCTTTGCTTCTGAATGGAGCAGTTAAAGTGATAACGAAATGAAAAAAATAATTCTATTGCAGCTATGTTTTATCAGCACATTGGCTGTGTTTGCACAAAACAATAACGCTTCCGGTTATACGATCCCTGATCTGAAAAAGGTTAAACATCTGTTGCCAGGTGCAGAAATCAAACCGCCTGTAAAAGACATAAAAAAGCTTTCCCTGATTCTATCGAGGCCACCATCCAGAGCAGAACTCGTGAGCGGTATTCAGCAATCAATGGTGCAGATCAAAAAAGGGATTCCTGCACCCGAAGTAGCTGCCATAGAAAACAGCGTTTCTTCGTTACCGGTAGAAACCATTCACCAGAAAGCCATTGCTGAATTTTATGCAGATGATGAAAAGAAAGCCATCCTGCTGATGATGGAACTGGCAGTAAAACAACCCGATTCTTTGCTGGTTTTGAACAACCTGGGAGCCATGCTCAATAAGGGCGGAGCCGAACACAAAGCAGCTCCCATTTTAATGCATTGCCTGGATAAGTTACCCAACAGCAGTATTGTGCTTAACAACCTCGGACAAAGTTTTATGGCACTCGGCGATTTATTTAAAGCGGCCGATTATTTTAATCAATGTCTTTCACTCGACTCATTGAACGTGGAAGCCAATCACAGTATGGGGATGCTGCATTACTTTAAGAAAGAGTACGATGCTGCCATGAAATATTTTGAAAGAGAAATGAGTGTTGCCATTCGAAGGAGTACCATGGCAATGGCATATAAAATGGGGAAGAAATTCAATCTCAGGGAACTTACCCGCAGGAAGCATGCCCGTTCTGGTAGACCCGAAAAAAATCATTTTGAAGAAATTACCATGGGGAAATTTTCGTTGCCCCAATTTCCAACGAAGGCAGAAGAACTGATTGACCGCAAAGCAGAATGGATGAGTTATGCAGCAAGCATCCAGGCCGAGCAATTATTCTGGTTGAACAATTCCACACAGGTTTCATTGAAGTACAGTGAATCATATGGTAAACAACATCCGGGATTGTATGCCGATCTGGTGCAGGCGATGCTGGATGAGTTGAGCGAAGAATTCACACCCGAGTACCTGAATAATTTTTCAGAATCTGATGCAGCATATTTAAAAGAAATCATAGAAACAAGAACAAGGGAAATCAACAGTGTTGTTTGTGCAGAAGCTCCTTCCGGAAGCAGCCTGGAAGTGCAGGAAGCCTTTGCAGTACAATGTTGCGAAGAACAGCGGCGACCGAAAGCAGATAAACTGGTAGCTGAAATTGCTGAGCGACTCGAACCGCTTTTTAAAGTAGGGCAGTTACGCTGGAAATCTTATATCAATCAGCTGGTAGCCATTGTTCAACTCGATCCTAGTGCGGGCAACCAGATGCTGGTGTACAACGCAGTATCAGGATATTTTAATTATCTCGCTCTGGGAACATTTTTCAGCAGCAATGGAGAGATCAATAATTTCCTGATTGATTGCAGGCCTGATTACAAGCGGATTGATCTGGATAGTTTGGTTGAATCGAACCGCGATTGGATGGTGGGTTGTCCATCCTGGCTGAACGTGGAAGTTGACTTCGACGGAATGGTAATCAAAGCCGATTGCAACAAATATGTGATTGAAGCCGGATCCAGTATCATGGGCGCTTTTGAGCATGAATTTAAAAGTGGAAAGTCTACCCTGCTATTGGGCCCCGGAGCAAAATTAAAATTTATGGGTCTGACAAGTGAATTCAAAAGTCAGCTTATGCTGGTATTCGACGGCAATAAGTCCTTATCTGATTTCGGCATAAAAACTACAGCAGAAATCGGTGCTTCCGGTACACCATTACCCATTGGTGGTATTAAAATCGGAGGCAATGCAGCTGGTATAGAAATAAGCAATACAATGACCATCAATGGTGGGTACGAAGAAAGCCTGGAGAAGAAAGGATTGCTGGCATTGTGATAGTATTAATGAATAAATATTGAAATAGAAGAAACATGCCTGCAGTAAAATCATCGTTGCATATTTATGACCACACTCAATAAGGAAGCCCATCCCAATCATTGACAGAACAAAGGATTTGCATTATCTTAACTCATATACAAATTAAATTTTATGAAAAAGATAATGCAGGTAGCGGGCATCCTTTTATTTATATTTTGTTCAAACAACACAATAGCGCAATCGTCTACTATTTCAGATGACAAAGACTGGACTGCACAAAACGTGTTTCTGAATAATACAACGGAAGCGGCTTATATCATCCGCATCGGCGATATTGATAATCTTGGCTTCGGCTGGCCTGAAAACTTTGATCCTTTTTGCGGAAGGATGACCGATACACATGGTTATCCATGGGAGGTTAACAACGCTGATCTTCCGGGATTCGACAGGATATTACTTTCTTCTCTATATAAAGCAAACCGGGAACAGGTTTGTGGAAGCGATGGATATTCCAATGCTTACAATGCAACAACATCAAAGCCTGTAACCTACAACATTCCTACTGATAAATTAAAAGAGGTAACAATCAGTAATGCATACCTGCAGATTTTTATAGATGATTTTCAGTCACCAAGTTTGTGTTCCCGATTCCAGGTAACGTTAAACAATAAACGCTTTACAGAAGCCGAAAGGATTATCAATGCAATTGATCAGACCGGTCCCGTGGGAAAGCTGATCACCATTCCATTACCGGAAGATTACTATACAGAAATCAGTAACCAGCCTTTTATGAAACTCTATATAGATGACATAAAAGGAAGTGGAGATGGATTTGCGATTGATTTCATCCGGCTGCTGATCAACCGGAAAAGAGAAAATACCTGTAAAGGAACTTTCAACGGAAGAGTACTTGAAAAAAATACCGAACAGGCAATCAGCGGGGCAATGGTTTGGCTGGCAGATAAAACAACCGTTACCAGCGATGGAGAAGGCCGGTTCACGATGAAAGATATCCCAACTGGTTTTGAAGTGGTATCTGCTTCTGCAACCGGATACAATGAAGGATATGCTACAGCAGATATCGGAAAGGGTGAAGACAATCCGGAAATCACGATATACCTGGAGAAAGGCAAGAAAGCTGTATTTGATAAAAAGAATATTGTAGTAGGCCAAGCCATTACACTTGATAATATTTTATTCGACCAGGGAAAAGCATTGCTGAAACCGGGATCAAAGCCAGTGCTGGAAAGTGTAATTGCTTTTCTCAAAGCCAATCCGGGTGCTGAGATTGAATTATCGGGCCATACCTCTTCTGAAGGTGAAGCTGCGATGAACAGGTCGTTGTCGTACAGGAGGGTTAAAGCCTGCAAGGATTTTATTATTGCCGGGGGAATAGATGCAGGCAGAGTGACGGCTTCAGGCTATGGTGCCGACAGGCCCGTAGCACCCAATGATACAGAAGCCAACCGTGCATTGAACCGCAGGGTAGAAATGCGATTGTTGAAATTATAATCACGTAAAACTTTTCCTGAAATAAAGTTTGCAGAGAATTCTTGTAATCATCAACAGGAGAAAATAAATGTGAAAAATTTTTTAAACACTTAAATATTAATTGTGCGCATTCGGGTATAAAATATTCCCGTTCGGTAACCATTATTTTTAACGTGGTTTTCTGCCTTGTACTTTCATGTTGTTAAATTAATTATCCATTTTTAAAATTCAACATCATGAAAAAAATTATGATTGCCTCAACCAGCCTCCTGATGATGGTTGTCCTCTTCACCAGCAATGCATCAGCTGCTGTTATTGTAAAGCCTGTTACTGAGAAAAATTCAGTAATGGCAACACCTCCACCTGCTGTTAGAGCAGCTTTCACTGCAAGGTTCGGAAATGTACCTGTAAGAGAATGGAAGCTTCGCAGCAATGGTAACTGGAGGGCACATTTTCTGCGCAATGGTGTAGCCTGGGAAGCCACTTATACTGTAACCGGTGTACTGGTTAAACTGGAAAGGGATTAATTGCTCAATTACATGTATCATAGAGCCGCCCTGGTTTTCCGGGGTGGCTTTTATATAAATAAAAAACCTGGTTTGCAGGTAATCGTTACCGTTACAAACCAGGCTATAGTGAAAAAAATCTTTATTAAAGATTATCGTATTCGTATAGCGGATCAATATGTGAACCCGCTTCCATTTCGCATACAGGCTTGATGATACCATCACTCAATCCATAAACCCAACCATGCAGTTGCGGTCTTTGTTCATACTTCCAGGCTTTTTGAATGATGGAAGTTTTAGCAAGGTTCATTACCTGTTCTCTTACATTCAGTTCAATCATTTTGTTGATGCGTTCATCCTCTGTTGGTAGTGCGTCCACTTCTTCTCTGTGAATACGGTGAATATCTTTGATGTTGCGCAACCATTTATTGATGATACCAAGAGAGTTGTTGCCCATTGCAGCTTTCACACCTCCGCAACCATAGTGGCCGCAAACAATGATATGATTTACCTTGAGGTAAACAACTGCATATTCAAGTACACTCAGCAGGTTGATATCTGTATGCACCACCATATTGGCAATATTGCGGTGTACAAAGATTTCACCGGGCTGGGTACCTGTGATTTTATCAGCAGGCACACGGCTATCGCTGCATCCGATCCACAGAAACTGCGGTGTTTGTATATGAGAGAGGCGATTGAAAAAATCGGGATCTCTCTGAACCTGTTCAGCAGCCCAGGCTTTATTTTCGAGTAATAACTTTTCGTATGGATTCATTTTGATTTAATTATTGGTGGTGAAAAAATCAGTGTGCGCTATCATCTTCCGGTTTAGGCAAAGCTATGGCATGCTCAATCAACTGGTGCGATTCATTGTATAAACTTTTATTAACGGTAACGATGATATTTTTCAGGTGTGCATGCTGTGTAAATTCATTGATGGTTTCAATTACATCTTTATCAATGAATTCTGCTCTTGTAAGATCCAATACCAGGTTACTGTTGGCAGGAATTTTTTCCAGAGTTTCTTTCAGCAATGGTTTGATGAAAAAGGATACATCCTTCCGGAGCCTTACCAGGTGATAATCGCCATCCTGAACAGAAAATACTGCAGTCCGGAAATTACTTCTGATTACATAAAACAATCCAACAGCAATACCAATGATTACTCCTTTGAGCAGATCCGTTAATACAATGGCTACGATCGTAATGATGAAGGGCATAAACTGATCCCAGCCTTTGGCAAAATATTCTTTAAACAAAGATACTTTCGCCAGCTTGTATCCTGTAAATACCAGGATAGCTGCCAGCGCTGCTTTTGGAATCAGGTTTAGAATATCCGGAACAAATGCCACGCAAACCAGGATGAGCAATCCATGAAGTATGGCGCTGGCCTTGGTTCGGGCACCGGCATTTACGTTGGCACTACTGCGTACAATCACACTCGTTAGTGGAAGTCCGCCCAGGAATCCACTTACCATATTGCCTGCACCCTGGGCCATCAGTTCACGATTGGGTGGCGTAACTCTTTTGAGCGGATCCAGTTTATCCACCGCTTCAATACCAAGCAATGTTTCCAGGGATGCAACCAGTGCAAGGGTAATAGCGGTTATCCATACATCTGTATTGGCAATAAAAGACCAATCCGGCATGCGGAAGAATGATAAAAATTCACTGGTGCTATTGGCAATCGGGATGTTTACAAGGTGTGCATCTTTTTGAGTGATGGTGGTTTCCAATCCGCCCAGCAGTTTATTCAGCAGGATACCTACGATTACAACCAGCAGCGGCCCGCTGAGCAACTGAAATATCTTTTTACTTTTCACCCATTTGATTTCATAAACAATGAGGATAAGTAAACCTGTAAAGCCAATGATCATTGCATTGGGTGTAAGGTTGTTGAGGGAGTTGAAAATAGATGAAAAAGTATTTTCACCGGATGCCTGGATAAATGCTTCATCACCTTCAAAGTCTTTATCATATCCCACCAGGTGCGGGAGTTGCTTCAGGATAAGAATGATACCGATGGCTGCCAGCATCCCTTTGATTACACTATTGGGAACATAATCACCGATAACCCCTAATTTAAAAATTCCCATTAAGAGCTGGAAAATACCTGCGATTACAACTGCAAGGAAAAAGGCTTCGGGCGCTGGTAATTTTAAAACTGCAGCAGCAACAATGGCGGTTAAACCGGCAGCCGGACCACTTACACTCAACTGACTTCCGCTCAGGAAACCAACTACCACACCACCCACGATTCCTCCAATGATACCACTGAACTCATTCAAACCACTGGCAACGGCAATGCCCAGGCAAAGCGGAATGGCCACTAAAAAAACAACAATAGAAGCCGGCGCATCAGCACCTGCATTCTGAAAAAATTTTTTCATAATCAGTATTACAGTAATTGTTAAAAGCTGGCTGAAAGAAATTTACAGTGAACCCCTTCACATTTAAGTTATCAATCAGGTATAAAGCATACCAGCATAGATGCAAAAATCCAACATAGATTTTATTCTATGGCAAATAACCAGATTATACTTTGGGAGGAGGAGAGATCAGTTCGAAATGAACAGTAGGAAGTTTTTCTTCATCATGGGATTTTGTTTGTACCTGCATCAATGCCAGGTCAAAATCCTTTGAATGGTCTTTTTCGTGAATGTATTCTTCCTGGATAGAACCATTGTTTCCGGAAGATGATTTTTCTTCTTCAGGAGCCTGGGGAATATTTTTGTTGTCGGATTTACCAGGCATTTCATTGCCGGAAGTATATTTTTTGAAATCCTGTGTTAAAGGATAAACAAAGAAATTCAACCCGGTTAATAACCAGAGACAGAAAGCCATTAACAATACAGTGAAAATTTTCGTGTATTGTTTGCTGATAGTATTTGTTGTTTTTACTGGCATACCGGTTGCGTTGCAAATATATACAGCACAGGTTAAAAAATGAATGTTTAAACAGTGGCATTGTCAAAATCTGGCAGGAATTTAACATAAGGCTGAGCAGAAAAGCCCTGTAATCTGTATAAACATAAAAAACCGGCAATAGTTGCCGGCTTAATGAAGTAATAATTAATAACTTAAATATTCAAACCTCCGCAGGCGCTGATGGTTTGCCCTGTGATGTAGTTCCCCCAGTCTGAAGCCAGGAAAAGGGCAACATTGGCGATGTCTTCTCCACTAGCAAATCTTCCCAGCGGAATTCCGGCTTTGTATTTTTCGGCACCCTCGCCATCTTTTAAGTAACTGGTCATATCTGTTTCCACAAATCCCGGAGCAATGGCATTGCAACGGATATTGCGGCTGCCCAGTTCCTTGGCTACACTTTTGGTAAATCCGATGATACCCGCTTTGCTGGCTGCATAGCTGCTCTGCCCGGCATTGCCCATTTCCCCGATAATGCTGCTCATATTGATGATACTGCCGTTTTTGGCTTTCATCATAGGCCTGATTACCTGTTTAGTCATGTTGAAAACACTTTTCAGGTTTACCTGCATTACTTCATCCCATTGTTCTGCGGTCATGCGTAACAGTAAGTTGTCTTTTGAAATGCCGGCATTGTTAACACAGATATCAACCTGTCCGAAATTTTTAATCACATCATTCACCAGTTCCTCGCAGGCAGTGAAATCGGCAGCATTGCTCTGGTAAGCTTTTGCTTTAACACCCATGGCAACGAGTTTCTGTTCGAGCGCAGCGGCTTTTTCTGCACTGCCATTGCTGATATAAGTGAAAGCAACATTGGCGCCATGTTCGGCAAACTTTAAAGCGATGGCTTCCCCGATTCCACGGGCAGCACCGGTAACGATTGCGGTTTTACCTTCTAATAATTTCATAATCGTATTTTAAATGATATACTGCAGCAAACCAATCTTCTTATTGCTGGTATGCTGTGCTGCGCAAAAATATATAAAAAGCCCGGTTATGGCATATAGCCAATACCGGGAATAATGTTGTGTATTATGAATGATTGCGGGAGATTGCTAAAATTTCTTCCAGAATAATTCTTTCATTGCTGAGCCTTGGTACTTTGTGTTGCCCACCGATTTTATTCTTGCTGCGCAACCATCTTGTAAAACTACCATTCGGCAGGATGTGCACCCTGGGTAAACTCAATGCGATATCACGATGTCGTTTGGCCTCATAGTCGCTGTTGATATTCTTCAGCGCTTCATCAAGGTATTTTGTAAACTGTTCAAGGCTATCAGGTTCTTTTTCGAATTCTACCAGCCATTCATGTGCTCCATTCGATTGTTCGGAAAAATAAACCGGTGCTGCCGTATAATCGATTACAATGGCACCGGTTTTCTGTGCTGCAATGGCAATGGCTTTGTCTGAATTGTCTACAATCACTTCTTCACCAAAAGCATTCATATAATGTTTCAACCGGCCGCTGACAATGATCCGGTATGGATTTACAGATGTGAACTGAATGGTATCACCTACCAGGTAACGCCAGAGCCCGCCGGTGGTGCTGATTACAAGGGCATAGTTTTTATTTTTTTCTACCTTGTTTAATCCGACTGTTACCGGATGCGGCTTGCCATATTCTTCTACCGGCATGAATTCATAAAAGATACCATGTTCGGTGAATAGTGTCATGCCATGATCGTCGGGTCTTTCCTGTGCTGCAAAAAAACCTTCACTGGCATTGTAAATTTCCAGGTAGTTGATGGGAGCACCAATGATTTTTTCAAATTGCTCACGGTAAGGCACAAACGAAACACCGCCGTTGATGTAAAGTTCAAGATTGGGCCATACTTCCTTAATGGTATTTTTCTGTTTTATTTCCAGGATTCTTTTGAGCAACAGTAAAGTCCAGGTAGGAACACCCGCCAATGAGGTTACATTTTCCTCTGCGGTTACCTGGGCCAGTTTTTCGAGTTTGCTTTCCCATTCATCCATCAGGGCTACACTCAGTTCGGGTGTACGCAACCAATGACCCCAGAAGGGTGTGTTCTGCATGAGTACTGCACTCAGGTCACCATATTGTACATCATCATTCAACTGGTTGATCTGGTGCGAACCGCCCACCACCAATCCTTTACCGGTTAGCAGGTCGCTCGACGGAAAATTTTTGTAATAGTTGGTAAGTACATCCTTGCTTGCCTGGAAATGATTTTCCTGCAGGCTTTCTTCACTTACCGGAATGAATTTGCTTTTATCACTCGTTGTACCGCTGCTTTTGGCAAACCAGTTCACCGGGGAATTCCACAAAACATTTTCTTCCCCTTCCATCATTCTCAAAATGTAAGGACGAAGGTCATCATATTCGTGTATGGGTACCTGTTGTTTAAAAGCTTTTACCGAAAAAAGGTTGGAGAAGTTGTATTTCTTACCGAAAAAAGTGTACTGAGCAGCAGTTACAAGCCCCTGCAAAACCTCCCTTTGTGCTGCCACAGGGTGGTTGGTCCAGTTCTGTATGCGCCACAGACGCATCCTGGCCAGCCTGGATATTGCAGGAGATAACAGCTTCATGTATGGAAAGATAAAAAAATTGTGGTAAACAGTGCGTACAACCTTATTTACCTGGCAGCTTGTTCGTGAAGATAATCTTTGCGTTTCAGTTCAAAATTGCGGCCCAGGTATAGTCGCCTCACCTGCTCATCGCCCGCCAGTTCTTCTGCTGTACCATGCTTAAATATTTTGCCATCAATCAGCAGGTAAGCCCTGTCACAGATGGAAAGGGTTTCATTTACGTTGTGATCGGTGATGAGGATACCGATGTTCTTGTATTTTAATCTGGCGATGATTTCCTGGATGTCTTCCACGGCAATCGGATCAACACCGGCAAAGGGTTCATCGAGGAGTATGAATTTAGGATCTACTGCCAGGGCACGGGCAATTTCTGTTCTGCGCCTTTCGCCACCACTGAGGGTATCTCCATTGTTTTTCCTTACATGCTGCAACCTGAATTCGTTGAGCAGGGATTCCAGTTTTTCTTTTTGTGCGGTTTTTTTCAGCGATGTCATTTCCAGTACAGCGGTAATATTGTCTTCCACACTTAACTTCCTGAAAACACTGGCTTCCTGTGGCAAATAACCAATACCCATCTGCGCCCTTTTATACATGGGCAGGCGGGTGATGTTGATGTCGTTGAGAAACACTTCTCCGCTATCGGGTTTCACCAGGCCTACTACCTGGTAAAAAGAGGTGGTTTTACCGGCGCCATTCGGACCGAGCAAACCAACAATTTCACCCTGACTAACGTTGAAGGATACATTGTTTACAACCGTACGGCTGCCGTAAACTTTTACAAGATTGTTGGTTTGAATGGTTAAGCTCAACGAATAAAATTTTTACAAAAATAAGGGATGATGAGGGGCTTTCAGCGATCCAGGCTCAATTATCAAAACTTTATCAATTGGCCTTTAAAGAATGGCGATCCCTTTACAAAATTCCCGTTTTCTTTAATTTGGTTTTATCTTTACCGCGTATGAAAGTAATCGACCATATCAATCATTCCGACAAGACGTTAATCTCTTTCGAAATACTGCCTCCGCTGAAAGGAAAAGGCATTCAATCCTTATACCAGCACCTCGATCCATTGATGGAGTTCAAACCTGCGTTTATCAATGTTACTTATCACCGCAGTGAACATGTTTTTAAAAAGAAAGGCGACGGTACTTTTGAAAAAGTAGTGGTGCGCAAGCGTCCGGGAACTGAATCGATCTGTGCGGCGATTATGAACAAATACAATGTTGATACGGTCCCGCACCTGATCTGCGGTGGTTTCAGCATCAATGAAACCGAAGATGCACTGATCAACCTGCATTACCTCGGCATCGACAATGTGCTGGTATTGCGGGGTGATGCAGCCAAGAATGAATCGAATTTTGAACCGGAGCCGGGCGGGCACAAATACGCCATCGACCTGCTCAAACAGGTGACAGACCTTAATTCGGGATTATACCTCGAGGAAGACCTGAAAAATACCACCAAAACAAAATTCTGCATCGGTGTGGCCGGGTATCCCGAAAAACATTTCGAAGCGCCCAATATGGAAAGTGATCTCCGCAACCTCAAAGCAAAAGTGGATGCCGGAGCCGATTATATTGTAACGCAGATGTTTTTCGACAATGCGAAATATTTTTCTTTTGTAAATGCCTGCCGGGAAATTGGCATAACGGTACCGATTATCCCGGGTTTGAAACCCATCTATTCAAAAAAACAACTCACCATCCTGCCGAAAACTTTTCACATCGATCTGCCAACACCTTTGTCTGAAGCAATCAGCAATTGCAAAACAGATGAAGAGGTAGAAAAAGTGGGTACAGAATGGCTGCTCCATCAATCCAAAGAACTCAAAAAATCAGGTGTTCCTGTTTTGCATTACTATACACTGGGCCGACCACATATTGTTGCCAGTGTGGTGAAGGAACTGGTTTAGTTGATTTATTCTTCTGTTTCAAAATTCAGTGAACATTGAAAGCCGTGGATGATTTTTACGCCGGTAAGATTGTCAATCGGACTGAATTTTAAATGAGTGTGAGGTTGTACAATATGTAAATAAATCATAGTAGTATAAATATTTGCATGGCCCATTAAATCACGGATTGATAAAATATCCAGTCCGTCTTCAAGCAAGTGTGTAGCGTATGTATGGCGAAGTGTATGGGTTGTTACCGATTTGATTATTCCGGCTTTTTTTGCAGCTTCTTTAACTGCCCATTGAATTCCTCTTCTTGATATTGTTTTATTAAACTTTATTTCAAAATTATTTTTTGTTCTTGTATTAAAAAGAGAGCCGATTGGTTTATAGGTTTCAATATATAACTTAAGTGTGTTCTGAAGAAAATTCCCCAAAGGCAGGTATCGGTCCTTTTTTCCTTTCCCTTCCCTTACATGCAAAGTATTGCGCTGAAGATCGATATCCCGAACAAGAAGATTCTTAACTTCTGCACACCTTAATCCGCATCCATACAGTATAGCAATAAGTAAACGATGTTTTAATAATGCTGGTTTGTTCAGCATATTAATTACTTCATTCTTACTAAGTACAACAGGTAGTTTTTTAGAACTTTTGATAGAGGGTAGTTTGATGAATTTTTCATCCAGACCTTCCATTTTGAAAACAAATTTTAATGCTCCAACGGTTAGTTTGAAAAATGTTTCCGAAGGGTTAACATATTTCTTTTTGATGTGATAAAGGAAAGAATCTATTTGATCTATGGACAATTCCGTTGGGATTTGTTTACAGAATAACGCTACATGCGCCAGATGTCGTCCATAATTTACCACCGTACTTTCTGATTTTCCGGCAATTGAAATTTTCATCCTGAAACGTTCAAAAAAAGGATGAAAGCCCGGTACCTGTTCTATTGCTTCTTCAACCGTAGTTTTTTTTATCATTTTTCCGGCAATATTAAAGTTTACGTTAAACTATTTACTGAATCAGACCTTTATAAATCCAAACTATCTTAAATTTATCGTTGATTCATGAAAAGGTTATTGCTCATATTGATGCTGATGCCGCTGGGTTTACTTGCTCAGCCTGGACAAAATGCTGCGGAAGATATTACCGGCACCTGGACGGGTTATGTAAGTACCAACCAGAAAAAACTGCATTATGAAGTGGTACTGTCCGACAGCAGCGGAATATTAACCGGCTTTTCAAAAATCACTTTCAATATCAAGGGTGAACAATACTCTGCCGTTAAATCTCTGATCGTAAAAAGAGAAAAGAACAAGTATATACTCGAAGAAGATCAACTGCTCTATGATAATCTCCAGGATGATGGTCCGAAAAAAACCAGGCAGATCAATACCGTTTGGCTCGAAGTAACCGACAAACAATTACTGCTTACCGGTTCTTTCAAAACAATAACAGCAAAGGATATGCGCAAAGCAAGCGGGGATATCAGTCTGCACAAAGACATCAGCCCCGACTCTTCTGCCCTGCTCGCCGAACTGGATGAAATGAAACTGGCGAAAGATCTTTCCTTCCGCAAACCAAAACCGGCACCCGAACCCAAAAAGGAAATCATTCCGGAAGAACCCGAGTGGGTACTCAGCCGCAAACCGGTTAATAACGGTAAGCTGTACACGAACGCAAAACCGCTTGCCCGTGCATCAGCGCCCATAAAACCATTCTACCGTAAAATTGCCATGAAACCAATTCCGGTGATGGCGAGGGCAACGCCGCCTGTAGCTAAACCACCGGTGGCAACGGTTGCCAAAACGGAACCGGCAAAACCTGCCATAACACCTGTGGCTGCAGTATCAAAGCCAGTAACAGTAAGGCCAGCCGGACCTGTATTTGATCTGGGCAACCGCAGTGTGGAGACCATTCAAACCGTTTATTTTAAAAACGACAGCATTAAATTAACGCTCTATGATAACGGTGAAGTAGATGGCGACACAGTAAGTGTGGTATTGAATGGAAAGATGATCATGAGTAAGAAAGGACTCAGTACAAACGCCATCACGCAAACGGTTTATTTATTACCTGAAATGGGCGATTCGCTTCAGATGGTCATGTATGCCGAAAACCTCGGCACTATAGCACCCAATACCGGACTCCTCATAGTTCAGGATGGCCGCGACCGTTATGAGATCAGGTTCTCGGGAGATCTCACGAAAAATGCTGCCATTATCTTCAAAAGAAGAAAGGGCTGATAAGTTTCATTTTTTCTAAACAATCAAGATTGCAAAAGCGTATTTCTCCTGATGCGCAGTGTTGCGAGTGCTGCCAGCAATAGAAGGGTTGCTGCAAAAAGGATGGCATTGCCCGGATTTCCACCTAACAGGTTCGTATACACGAAACCGAAACTGAGGTTTTGTATGATCATCGGAACAACGATCAGCATATTTACAATCCCCATATAAACGCCATAACGTTTAGCAGGAATGCTTTCAGCAACGATGATATAAGGAACACCCATCATGCTGGCCCAGGCCACACCCAAACCGATCATCGGGGCAAAGAGCAGGTATTTATTGTCTATGAAAGGAAGCGCTGCGAGGCAAACAGCTGCAAAGAAAAGACAGGCAGCATGTACCATTGATGCACCAAATTTTTTCGCCAGCCCAACCAGGCTGAAAGCACAGATGAACGTAACGATATTGTAAAAGCTGTTGATCAGGCCGGTCCAGGCAACCGCATCCTCATACAAAGCAGGATTTGATTTTGAAGTTACTTTCCAAACCGATAGGGCCACACTGTGCGAAATGAACTGCCAGTAACACATCATGGCATACCATTGAAAAAGATACACCAGTACGAGTTTGCGCATATTCAACGGCATATCAAGGATGGCCGAAAAAATATCTTTGAAGATGGTTAATACCGATTTTGATTCGCTTTTTAATTCTATAAGCTCTTCCTCGGTGGGAGGCAATTCGGGTGTTTTTAAAACCGACCATAATACAGAAGCGATAGAGCAGATAGCACCTACAAAGAAGGAACCGAAAACCCAGTATGGGATACCGGCACTGGTTTGTCCGGTGATCAGTTGTTTGAATATCCACAAGGAAGCTGCAGCGAGCGTGATACCGAAGCCGGTAAAAAAACTCTGCGATAAAAATCCCAATGCCTGTTGTTCAGCGGGCAAACGATCGGCCACAAAAGCCCTGTAAGGTTCCATCGCTGTATTGTTGGCGGCATCCAGCACCCATAGCAAACCCGCAGCCATCCAGAGCGAACTGCTGAAAGGAAAAAGGAAAAGACAGATGCTGCAAAATACAGCACCGATCAAGAAATAAGGTTTTCTCCTGCCCCATTTCGGATGCCAGGTTTTATCACTCATGGCGCCAATGATCGGCTGAACGAGTAAACCGGTGATCGGGCCGGCAAGATTCAGTATGGGTAAACTTTC
>Ga0075163_10006207_pt1 | contig 15850 bp, 15 predicted proteins | sample JI1023141ADNA_FD_71478 | JGI IMG/M metagenome (GOLD analysis project Ga0075163, IMG submission 71478) | Wastewater effluent complex algal communities from Wisconsin, to seasonally profile nutrient transformation and Carbon sequestration -... | ecosystem: Engineered > WWTP > Effluent > Algae... | reverse complement strand
TCGTTTCTAAAAAATAATTCTCTTCCATCCGAATTAATTTGTGGACCAAGGTTAACAGGTATAGACCACCTTGTCCAACTCTCATCTAAACGGTCGGCTACATAAACATCGAAGCTCCCCAATCCGCCCCGTCTGCCATTAGAGGCAAAATAGAGTTTGCGACCATCGGTACTTAGCGTGGGGCTTGATTCCTGAAAGGCTGTATTAATCATGCTCCCCAGGTTAATGGGTTCTGTCCACTGCCCGGATCTTTTAACGGTGACATACAAATCTTCTGCACCGAGTGTGTTGTATGATTCGGCAGAGAAAACAAATACTGATAAATCTGCTTGCCATTGCCCGCTTAAAAAGGAAGACCGATTTAGAAAATAAGGAATTGAAATGTTTTGTGGTGCCGACCAGCCAGTGCCCGTTTTTTGTGATACAGATATACCTTGTGTAGTAGGGTTATCACCATTTTTGGAATAATGACTTAATAAGTAAAGTTCTGAACCATCCGGACTAAGACCGGCCACACCATTATATCCTCTATTGTTTAGCAAGGAGCCTGCATGTACAGGTGCCGACCAGCTGCTACCAACCCATACCGAAATCCAAATATCTCCGGGGTCTTTCTTACCGGCTATGTTTTGTGGATGATTGGCGATGGTCAGATAAAGTGTTTTTCCATCTGGGCTGATGACCGGGTTCTGTTCATCGTATGATGAATTGACCAGTGCAAATGGATTGGTTTGTGAAAAGGAATGAAAATGTATAAAGAGGAGAAATAGAAATGTGTACTTCATTGAACTAAGTATCAAGATGCAAATTAAAGGATGTTATTACATTAAATAAATTCAAACATTAAAAGTCTAATGGCAATTACTCCTTGCTAACCCACACATTGTCTTTCAGATAAAAACGCCAAGGCAATTTGGAATCCTCTCCTGCATAATCAATGCCAATGCGGAAAGCTGTTACAATTTCGTTTTTATTAATCTTAACACCATTTTCAATCCAAAGATCTGATTTCAAAAGACTTGCGCCATTCAATTTTCTATCAATACCCAACGCTTTCGTTAATTTACCGGGGCCGGATGTTATTCGCTTTAATGAATTAGTCTTCATCCGCGCAAGCATGGTTTCTTCACCCTTTAAGGGTTGGAGGGCCCGAACAAGAACAGCATCTGCCTGGCCAGCTTTATTGGTTACAATATTGAAGAGATTGTGCACCCCATAACATAAGTAAACATAGGCAACTCCGCCCTGCTCAAACATTACCTTGTTTCGCTCAGTCATCTTATTGTTATATGCATGGCATCCCCGTTCGCGATAGGAATAGGCCTCCGTCTCCACAATCAGGCCGCTGGTAAGCTTTCCATCTGTAAGAGTAACCAAGGTTTTACCCAAAAGGTCGCGGGCAATGCGAACAACGTCTTTATGCTCATAAAAGGAGGCTGGCAAAGGCTTCATTAGTCTACAAGATCAGTGGGTTTTTAAAAGAATAAAATGGTTCTATTTTTACACCCTAAATTTAAAATACAAACATGAAGAACACATTATTAATCGTATTGCTGGCCGTTGGTCTGGTGGCAAATGGCCAGATTCAGACGCCACAGGCAAGCGCAGCAGCTTCCGTAACAACCACGGTAGGTCTTACAGATGTTAAAATTGACTATTCGCGCCCTAGCGCCAAAGGAAGAAAGATTTTTGGCGATGCAGCCACCGTGGTAGTTCCTTATGGCAAATTATGGAGAACAGGCGCCAACGCAGGTACCAAAATCACGTTCAGTGATGATGTTAAAGTAGAAGGTATTGCTGTCCCTAAAGGCGAGTACTTAATCTTCTCATGGCCAGGTGCTACTGATTGGACAGTTTCATTATATAAGGATATTAAATTAGGTGGTAACACAGATGGTTATGATAAAGCGCAGGAAGCTGCCAACTTTAAAGTAAAGTCAGAAAAACTTACTGAACGGGTTGAAACGTTTACTGTAAGCATTGGTGATATTACTGCCGACAACAAATCAGCCAAAGTGCAAATTGCCTGGGAGAACACTTCGGTGAAATTCACGATCGTAGCTGATTTTGATGCCAAGGTAATGAAGTCGATTGAGGCTAATACTAAAGTGAATCCGAATAACTACTACAATGCGGCTGTATACTACCTTGAAAATGGTAAGGATTTAAAGCAGGCATTGGAATGGATGAACAAAGCATTGGAAGGAAACGCAAACCCTCAGTTCTGGCAATTGTATCAGAAAGCCAAAATCCAAAAAGGACTTGGTGACAAGGCTGGTGCACTAGCGACTTCAAAAGCTTCATGGGAAGGTGCCAAGGCAGCTAATAACCGCGATTATCAAATGATGAATGAAGAACTTCAGAAGTCATTAAAATAATCATAAAATCAAATTCAAAAGAAGGCTCCGATTATTTCGGAGCCTTTTTTATTTCTTCCCTCGGAGTAAAAAGTTGTAGGATCAAGGCTGTGGCCACTACTAACACACAGCCAATGATATTATAATAGAGAAAGGCTATCTCATCGTAATAAAAGAAGTAGCACAGCAACACGGATGCCTCCCCCACTAATGCAGCAATAAATACGGCATTGCTTTTAACTGATTTTAGATAAAAGGCCACAAGAAATATCCCAAGTATAGTGCCGTAAAAAAGTGAACCTACAATGTTCACAAACTGGATCAGGTTCTCAGCCTGATTGGCCAACATAGCAAAGGCCATAGCAATCAATGCCCACATAATAGTAAAAAAGCGGGAAGCCCGTAAGTAATGAAGCGGTGATGCTTCCTGTTTGAAAGAGCGTTTGTAGATATCAACCGTTGTAGTCGAGGCAAGTGCATTTAGTTCTGAGGCCATAGAAGACATGGCCGCTGAAAACATAACGGCCAGCAACAATCCAATAATGCCGTGGGGTAAATAACTCAATACAAAATTCAAAAACATATAGTCGCGATCCTGTGTTTTTGCAGCAGGCAGCGCTGCCGAAATGGTTTTCTTCACTTTGGTACGGATGCTGTCTTCTCTCTTTTTTGCGTGATAATAATTTAGTTTTGATTCTTCAACCAAAGCCTGGTTGTCCTGCTGGATTCCTGTAACAAGATTTGTTACGGCCTTTTGTTTTTGCTGATAAATACCTGAGTACTTCTCCTCAAGATTTTTGAGCGTATCGGCATAAACCGTTTTTGCAACGCTGTTCTTTAGGGGTTGGTTGTGAAATACAGGAGGTTGGTTAAAGAGGTAAAATACAAAGACGAGTACTCCAATAAAGAGAATCATAAACTGCATCGGTATTTTGAGCAGGCCATTGAAAATTAATCCCATCCTGCTCTCGGTTAGTGACTTGCCACCCAGGTATCGTGAAACCTGCGACTGATCAGTACCAAAATACGAAAGGAATAAAAATGTGGAAGCCAGTAAGCCGGACCAGATGTTGAATCTGTCACTTAAACTAAAATCAGTAGTCACTATGTTGAGCTTTCCTAATTCACCGGCAATCTGAAGTGTATCTCCAAAGGAAATATGCGAGGGCAATAACCGGTACGCCATTGCACCAGCCAAAATCATTCCCCCCATAATGATCGTCATTTGGGTGCGCTGGGTAAGGCTTACTGCCTTGGTTCCCCCCGAAACCGTGTAAATGATAACAAATAATCCAATCAAGGCTGTTGTTACAAAAATGTTCCAACCCAAAATTGTTGACAGAACGATTGCAGGCGCAAAGAGTGTAATTCCGGCTGATAGCCCACGAAGCATCAGAAACAATCCGGCAGCGAGTGTTCTCGTTTTAAGATCAAATCGTGTTTCAAGATATTCATAGGCTGTATATACTTTCAATCGGTAGTAGATTGGTACCATGGTTACCGAAATGATTACCATCGCCAGGGGCAATCCAAAATAGAATTGCAGAAAACGCATGCCATCTTCCATTGCCTGCCCCGGAGTAGATAAAAAAGTAACTGCACTGGCTTGTGTGGCCATGATGGAAACACCAATCATCCACCACTTCATGGTGTTATCGCCTTTCAGGTAGCCCTCGATATTTTTTGCACCGCGTGTTTTCCAGGTACCATACAGTACAATAGAAATTAAAGTGCCAAAGAGGATTGTCCAATCAAGTAGATTCATGAGAAGAGGTTGGTTATCCAATAGAAGACCAATACCTGGGCTGCCATAACCCCAAGTACAAGCAAATACCAACTACTCCAATTCTTGAATAAGGGCGGCTTCTGATCACTCATCTATTTTTTCGACTTTATTTTAGTTGGGGCAGGACTCTTTGTCTTGCTCAAGGAAACAAGATTGGCAAAAAGCTTATATGCTCCCGGCACACCTTCGGGTAGTTCTCTAAAGAATGAAAGACCTGTGTAAACATAATGACCAGTACCATACTTGGCAATAAGTAAACTACCATTGCGCGCAGGTTCCCCTTTATCATTCATGGACAATAGTGCATCAAATGAATCGCTCCAGGTTGATGGAAAATATAATCCTCGTTCCTGCACCCAGCCCTCAAAATCTTTAGCAGTAATTTTATTTGGATAATTTAATGCAGGATGATCCGGTTTAAGAATCCGGACTTCACTACTCTCCTGAGTTACGCGATCCCGCGAAAGCGTTATCGCATAGGGTGAGAATTTATCGGCATCTATTTCGAGATCATTGTTCGTATTGTATTGAACCACCACGGTGCCACCTTCCTTAGCATAATTTAACAAGGTGGGCATCGTAAAACGAATGCGTTCATTGGTATTCAATGCTCGAATGCCCAACACAACAGCATCTACGCGTTTCAGATTGGAAGCTGTTATCTCTTCATCTTTCATTTCCCACACCTCATATCCAAGGTTCCGCAGATTTACCGGAATGTCATCGCCCGCTCCCTTAATGTAGCCAATGACCGAGCCAACTTTACTTATGTTGATTCGCAAGGCCCTTGCTTTAGCTGGAGGTAACAAGGTCTGTATCGGAATATGGTCGTATTGAATTTGGCGAATCGAATTAGAATAACGTTGCCCTTCAATATCAGCAGTGGCACGGATGGATCCGTCAAACTCTTCTTTTCCTCCGGTAACTTTGAACATAAGTGTTTGCTCTTCATTCATCTTTCCTAATTCAAAAGGAATGACGGCAGGTTCTGAGGTCCAGCCCGCTGGAAGTTCTAGCTTGACATTGCCTTTTAGCCGCTGTGAGGATGCAGACTTAACCAGAACATAAATAGTTTGGGGAGTTTGATCTCGGAAAATAAAAACAGTTTGCGGAAAATTAATAAAGACAGGCGGTACCACTTCAAAAGGTCGCGTGAGTTCCCCTTTTACAGGATCTGTCCATTTATATACAACCGGAACAGCAACAGTCATACTTACACCTTGCACAGAAACGCGTGCATCCACAATGATGGCCGGATCATTCTCTGGTTTACCAATCATGGTGGGATCTTTTACAGTAAAGAGACCTGTTGCGTGAGGCTCCTTTAACCAATAAGGTGATGAGTACTCTTTGTCGGATTTTATGTTTTTGACTGATTTGAAAGCTACCGGATCGTTGCTTTTAAGTAATAATGAGAACGTAGAATCAATAGCCAGCGATTCACTTTTTAAATTATCGAGCATAATTATTACACCCGATCGATTGATTACCTCGAAGGCTAAAGTCACTTGCTGGCCAGGTGATGCCATATAGTGATTTGCAATAATTTCGATATACAGTCCGGTACAATCACGAATCAGTTGTTCTACTTCATTTAGTTTACGATTTCTCCAAACAGAATTTTCAAGTTTAGAAATCTGGTTACGAATCTCCAGCAACTGTGGCACACTGGCCGAGGGATTTTCTTCGTTAAACTCTTGAATAACTTTTTGAATGAGCGGTTGAATTTTTTCACCGCCTTTCACCCGAGTCCAGGTAGTATTTACTTTTTCAAATACATCCTTGTCAATCCTGTCCCCTTTCACATATTCAAAAAATTCCATTGCATCACCACGCCTGCCAGCAGAACCAAACCCCTGACTTTTATGCTGGGTCCTGCTATCTGCTGCAATCTCGGAATATGATTTTCCCAATAAGGTATTATAGGTACCTACATTCATAGTAAGTATACCTGGAGTGTTTTCATTTATCGTTTGGTTCCACCAACGACCTGTATTCGTGTAAAGAGAACTTACCTGCCAGGTACCAAATTGTTTTACTTGTTCAGGGAATACGTTGGGGTTGTTCGTGAGATCAAAAGCTTCCTGCGCAAGAATGGCGGATGAAGTATGATGTCCATGCCCGGCACGCTCATCCGCTGGAAATCGAGTCAGTATTACATCTGGCTGAAACTGTCGAATCACCCGTACAACATCTGACAGTACTTCTTCTTTATTCCAAATCTCCAGGGTCTCCTGATAGTTTTTCGAAAAGCCGAAGTCAATCGCCCTCGTAAAAAATTGCTGTCCGCCATCAATTCGCCTGGCAGCCAAAAGTTCTTGTGTACGAATAAGTCCCAATAGTTCTCCAATCTCCGGACCAATCAGGTTCTGACCACCATCCCCACGTGTCATCGATAGATAGGCTGCAGCTGCTAACCGATCATTGGCCAGGTAGGTAATGGCTCGGGTATTTTCATCATCGGGGTGTGCCGCTACATACAACACAGACCCCAGAAAGTTTAACTTCTTAAGCTTAAGCTTTATTTCAGACGATCCGGGCTGATGAAACTGAGAGTAACCTGCCAGTGATGCAAAAATGAACAAACTAAGAAAGGCATTACGCATTGTGCGATGAGAATTAAACCGTGAAATAAAACAAAAAAAAGTAATCTATGGGAATAGGTAAATTAAGCGGCCTGATAAGAGTTTTAGCGGAATAGACTTAGTCTCTAAAAAACATTAAAACTTACCACGCTTTTCTTCGTTTACAAAAAAAGTACCATCCTCCTGAATGGTCATGAAAATCCGGCTAACGGGTTTCTTATCCGCATTTAGAAATAGCACGGTAAATTCATTCGAAACGATTTTATCCTTAATATCCTCTGTAAAACCCCAGTTTATTATTACTTCGCTTCCAGCGGTGATCTTTTTATTACTAATCAGATTCCTGTTGCTATCCGTAGCTTTTATTCTAACCTCATTATTGGAGATCGTCAACACTTTCAGTTTAATTTTCAGATACGGCAAAGAACCTCCTTTATCCTTATGAGCTCTATCTTCTTTACTCTGATCATAGCTTAGGGTGTAAGGATCCGCTCTTGAACGCTCCTGAATTGAGAAATCCATTTTCAATTCGAACTCGTTGGAGGGCTTGTACGGCACTTCGCTTTGCACGAATAAGAGAAATAGAATAAGATTAATCATTTAGCATCAGTTGGTCCACAATCATTCTCAAGGTATCACTATGATTGTTGATTACCAAAAACTCAATTCTGTCATTGAAAAACTGGACTTCAGAAACTTATTAACGATAGTCAATCATGGTATTTTTTTATGTCTGTATTCTCATTTTCTTTGCAACTCAAAATTAATTCTATGAAAACAGCTGAAATCCATACCAAAAAAGGAGTCATGAAGATTCAATTCTTTGAAGCCGATGCTCCTAATACAGTTAAGAACTTCGTTGATCTGGCCAAAAAGGGCTTTTATGATGGCCTTATTTTCCATCGTGTTATACCAAACTTTATGATCCAAGGTGGCTGTCCCAATGGAATTGGAAATGGAGGACCCGGATACAAGATTGATTGTGAATTAACGGGAGAAAATCAATATCATGATCGGGGTGTTCTCTCCATGGCCCATGCGGGACGTAATACAGGGGGATCACAATTCTTTATTTGTCACAACCGCCAGGGAACTAAACACCTTGATCGCAACCATACTGTTTTCGGAAAAGTGTATGAAGGTCTGGACGTAATCGATCAGATTCGCGCTGGCGATGTAATGGAGAAAGTTGTTATTAACGAAGTGGAATAATCTAGAGAGTATAACTAACCTGGGCTGAAGCGCGATTTGCTTTAGCCCGGGCTTCTTCGATAGATGTTCCTTTAGCAAGACAAACCCCCATTCTTCGTTCCCCATTTACTTCAGGCTTGCCAAATAAACGCAATTGTGTATCAGGTTCACTTAAGGCAAGTTCTAAACCGGAAAATGAAATATTCTGTGATTTTCCTTTCACCAAAATGACTGAAGATGCCGAAGGTCCGAGTTGACGGATGACGGGTATCGGTAACCCGAGGATTGCCCGAACATGCAATGCAAACTCTGTCAGATCTTGTGAGATCATTGTGACCATACCTGTATCATGAGGCCGTGGTGACAACTCGCTAAAGTAAACAAGATCTCCTTTTACAAAGAACTCAACTCCAAAGATTCCGTAGCCTCCTAATTCATTCACAACGCGTGTTGCAATCTGTTGGGCTTCAGCGAGTGCCTTCTCATTCATCGGGTGTGGTTGCCACGACTCCTGATAATCTCCATGCTCCTGCCGGTGGCCGATCGGTTCACAAAATGAAACTCCTCCCCTATGCCGAATCGTTAACAAGGTAATTTCAAAATCAAAATCAATAAATCCCTCAACGATTACTTTGCCACCTCCGCTGCGACCTCCTTCCTGTGCATAGTGCCACGCAGTCTCTATATCTTTTTCAGTCTTCACCACACTCTGGCCTTTGCCGGATGAACTCATAATGGGTTTCACTACGCACGGGAATCCAATTTTCCTTACTGAGGTTTCGAAGTCGATGCGTGTATTAGCAAAGCAAAAGGGTGAGGTTTTAACTTTCAACTTGTCTGCTGCCAAGGTTCGGATTCCTTCCCGGTTCATGGTCAAACGTGCTGCATTAGCCGTTGGAATTATTCGAAATCCCTCCTGCTCTAATTCAACCAGTGTATCAGTGGCAATGGCCTCTACTTCGGGTACGATGAAGTCGGGCTTTTCTTTTTCAATGATTGTGCGAAGTGCTTTTCCATCCAACATCGAAATGGTGTACGACCGATGCGCTACCTGCATTGCGGGCGCGTGATCATAACGATCCACGGCAATTACCTCAACCCCATAGCGTTGAAATTCAATAACCACTTCCTTCCCTAATTCTCCGGAGCCCAGCATCATTACTTTTACTGCAGAGGAGGTCAGTGGAGTGCCTATTCTTATCTGATCATTCTTTTCTAAACTCATAATCATTCTTTTTTAGGTGTCTGACAGCTTTGAGCCTGCCTGCTCCGCCAACTGGCGGATTCGGCAAAGGCTGGCGGTCTGACGCCTTAGATTACTTTTTTTCTCCGGGATGGTAGGTATTCTCAGCATGCTTCACCACATCCTTTTTGTAAAACCATACATCCTTAAATTTTCCTTGACTATAGATCAAAGCCTGATCTGCGAAGTGTGGTGACAATGGATTGTTGTTGTTACCACCTGCCAGCAATGACTTTGCTTTAACTTCTTTCCCAAACTCAACCACAGCCACAAAACTATTGCCAACATAGCCATACATTTTTTTTGTGCCAGGATATTTCCTGCTTCCAAAAGCAGCCAACGATCCCCAAAAAGATGATGTTGATGCTACCGCAAGACTTGGCTTTGTATCATCATATGTCTCTGTAATTTTTCCAGTCAATCGTTGAAAGCGATTAACTTCGCCCCAGGCAACTTTCCACGTGCCGAAGTCGCGCTGCAGTTCGTCTACCACATTTTCAAGCGCTTTGATTTTTTCTTCGGCTGAAGTTTGAGCAACCATATAATTGATGATACTTAACTGATCACTACCTGACGGAATTCTGGAAAAGATTTGTTGGCGTAACTCCTGGCCCCAGTAAATAGCTAATGTTGCCGGTATAGAAGTAACTCCATAACTTTTATCCCAGCTTTTAAGTGTTGCCATGGGTTCCTTCAATTTTGCTTTTGAATCATTTGCAGGTGTTGATTCATAGGCATCCACCAAAGAAGGGATTAGGTTTACAAACCCTGCCAGGTAAGGATCATACGCTGCCGCAATAAGTTTGTCCAACGTAAAAGCAGGCTCGCGTTTCAACACACGCTCAGCATTAATACCCCTTGCATTCTGGGCATCAGGAGCCATGTAAGTAGGATAGTTTGCCGGGTTCGGACTTTCCTCGCCCGCCAAGGTAAATGGTGTGGAGTTGCAGTTTTGAATCCATCCGTTAGGTGGATTAATGGCATGCACAATTTGTGATACTTCATGCAGTCCTTGCCAATCAGTATTAGGGTCACTCCCATTTACTGGCTTACTCCAATCATACTCCGGATTCCGCTTTGGTATAAAGTTCCCATGCCAGTAGGCGATATTCCCTTTACTATCGGCAAACACGGTATTGTTGGATGAGTTGGCTTTAAGCTCCATTGTTTTCTGATAATCAGCCAAACCTGTTGACCGGGTGCGTTGAAAGGATTGCGTAAGTGCTTTCAATGGCTCAACCATCATTGAAATGCTTATCCATTGTTCACCTTGCCTGGCAACCACCGGTCCATGATGTGTATACCGTGCAGTAAATTCCTTGTATCGTTTTTGATTGCCGTCTTTGTAAGCCAGTCTGATTTTTTTTGAGATAATAGGTCGCGCAGAATTTCCATGTCTATAATAAATGGAGTCACCACGAACAACAATATTTTCTATAAACTCATCCATTACATCTGCCTGACTGGTGGTATGCATCCAGCCACAATGTTCGTTGAACCCCTGGTAGATAAAAAACTGGCCCCAGGTAACGGCTCCATAGGCATTCAAACCTTCTTCACTGGTAACATGTACTTCTGGCCGAAAGTAAAAGGAAGTGTGTGGATTAATTAAAAGCAAGGCATTACCGGTAGCGCTTCTTGATGGCGCTATAGCAAATCCATTCGAACCGCGAGGCTCTGGCTCCCGTTCATTATGGTCTACTTCCTCGTTCTGAATCTCAATCTCCCCCGCTCCGTAAAAATCCTTTAGCCGGCTTACTGATATTGATTCTATATCACCACCAATACTTCCTTCACTAAATAAAAAAGGCATCCAGGGCTGAAACCGATTTAACAACTTTGGCTTTACCTGTGGATGGGTATATAAATAATAATTAACACCATCGGCAAACCCATCGCATAACCGTTTCAACCACGCAGGGCTCTCTTTGTAAATTGAAATGGCTTGCAGAGTATCGTAAAAGAGCCGGGATCGCAAGTCATTGTATAATTTTGATTCGCCTTCTATCTCTGCCATTCGTCCAACCGCGGTGACATAATTCATTTCAACCCGCTCAAAGTCATCTTCACATTGGGCATATAAAAATCCAAACACGGCATCGGCATCGGTCTTACCGTAGATGTGTGGAATGCCCCATGTATCGCGGATGATAGTGACTTGCCTGGACTGCTTTTGCCAGCGGGTAATCTCCTCTTTGCTGAAAGGCTGGGCTGCCACTGAAACGGAGAGCAGAAAAAGAAAGAGGAAGTTCTTCATAAATTCGGAGTTAATGAGATTGAAATTTATAAAGAATTGGCGAGTTGCAAGTACCTTTAAAATAAATGCCGCATTGGTTATAAAAAACCTCCTTTCATTTCGATCGTTTAAGTAGCACCCTTTGTGGTCATCTCTTTATGCGGAGGCTGCTTCATACTCCCTCGTCAGCGTTTTTACAATCTCCCCCATCGGCCGGATGCTATGAACATGCTCAATAGCCGGACCTGCACACCATACAGTTTTATAAGTAGCTCCAAACGCTGCATGCTCCACTTTCTTCATACCCCGGTAAGCGATAATCATCTTCGCATACTTCTTAAGGGTTTTGTTGTTGTTCAAAATCCGCTCCAGCCAATTTGCTTTAGTACCCATTTGTTGAACATACGGAGTATTGATAACTGTTAAAGCGGATCCTGATAGCTTGGTCGACAGTACAATATCCTTTTCTCCATAGTCAATCATGGCTTGCTTATACTCAGGCGAGATATCCGCTTCCTCGCAGGCTATAAAGATTGTACCAATAGAGGCCCCGGCTGCTCCCCAATCCATCACTTCCTTCAAATCCTTTCCATGAGCGATGCCCCCGGCTGAGATCACGGGAATGCTACAGTTTTTGGTGAGCAATGTAACCAACTCTCTGGGTGAAATTTTACCGGCATGTCCACCTGCGCGGTTATTTACGGCAATTACTGCATCTGCGCCCTGACTTTCCACTTTCTGTGCATAAGCGAGATCGACTACATCACAAAATACTTTTATTCCTAATGGCTTGCACTGATCGATCACTTCTTTTGGGTTGCCTAACGAGGTAATGATAAAATCGACTTTCAATTCAAGCAAGGTCTTTAGTTGACTATGATACTTTGGGTTCGATTTATTGACGATCAGATTTACACCGAATGGTTTTGATGAAAATGACTTGATGTCCTTGATGGCTGTCCGCAACTCATCATCAGTGCGATAATTTAATGCTGGGAAAGCAGCAGTTACTCCATTAGTCAGTGCGGCCTTTATCATCTTTGTGTTTGAGATCAAAAACATTGGCGCCACAATTACCGGGTAATCGATGCCTAAAAGTTTATCGAGAGTAATAGCCCTCATGGATTTGTAGTCTAAATTTCAGGAAGATTGCAAAAAAGTTATGAAGTAAAAAGGGTTCTTCAAGTTCATTTCCAGAGGATTCCTAATTGATTGAAAGAATTAAGCGTTGTGGTGGTGAACCAAAATAGATTGAGTGCCTGGTCGATACGACATGAAATGTTTATGCGATGATCGGGTATCGCGTGAGATATAAGTTTTTATCTTCGTTCAGCTGTTGGGCACGTACTGCATGACAAAACAGAAATAAAGTATATGAAAATGACAACTGAGATAATAACAACGACACACTATGAAAACTGGAAATAAAAAGGAGCTGTCGACAATACAACCTGCCTTGCCGGCAGGCAAACGGGCGGAACTACTCAACATATTAAAGGCACGTTTTGAGAAAAACATGAACCGTCACAAAGGTATTGAGTGGGCTACCGTAGAGGACAAACTGAATGCGGCCCCTGGCGGAGAAAAACTATGGTCTCTCAATGAAATGGAAAGAACAGGGGGTGAACCTGATGTTGTAGGATATGATAAAAAAACAAGCACATTCATTTTTTACGATTGCTCAGCGGAAAGCCCCACTGGCCGCAGAAGTGTTTGTTACGACCTGGAAGCGCTGGAAGCCAGAAAAGAAAATAAACCAAAAAACAGTGCTTTGGGTATGGCAGCTGATATGGGCATTGAGATCTTAACTGAAGAACAATATCGGTACCTGCAAACATTTGGAAAGTTCGATACGAAAACATCAAGTTGGATAAAAACTCCGGCAGAAATTAGAAAACTCGGTGGGGCCATCTTTGCTGATTGGCGCTATGGCCAGGTCTTCGTTTATCACAACGGTGCAGAATCTTACTATGCAGCAAGGGCGTTCAGAGGTTCACTAACGGTTTAAGCAAATTCAATTTAAGCGTTAAATCAAAATGCAATTTAAACCAGCAAGGATTCTGGCAGATGGATTATTAAATCTTATCTAAAAGTCTTTTAACCTCGTTCCTTAAACTTGCTCTGCCATCGTGCTGCTTCTTTTTGTTTTTGGATGGTGCCATTAGCATGAAGTTGCGACAATCTCGTATTCATTGGGCCGCGTGAAGTAAGATGATAATCGCCACATTCCTCGCAGCGATACACGGCAACTGGGCCACCCCCCAACCGATAATCAAAATGAATATGAGCTTCAATCAAAGCGTCCTCAGCGAGTTGTTCGCTCTGGTATAAACGTTTGCCGGTAAGGCACTTCTTCATGAAGGTGGATTTGGTTGAAAAGGTTTAGTAATATTACTGATTACAAGTTGCTAATCCATGAATCCACTTCACAAAGAAATACTGGGTCAAATTCAGCATCATTCGGGCAAGCCAACACAACATACCTTTCTCAACAGCTACCTGGGCAACAGTCACCCGCGTTATCCTATCAGCATCCCGATTCTACGAAAAATTGCCAAAGAGTGGATAATGGCCCATAGTGAGTTAGCAACTTCAACATTTGCTACGTTGTTAAGCAGTCTTATAAAAGGAAAATCTTCAACAGAAAAATGCATGGTTGGTATTCTTCTGGACTATGCAACTCCTGAACAACGAAAGTTTAACCCAAAATTATTTAACACTTGGCTCAACTACCTCGAAGGCTGGGCTGAAGTAGATTCACTTTGTACAGGCCGCTATTCAGATACGGAAATCCTCAGGCAATGGAATATCTGGAACCCACAACTAATTCAGTTTTCGAAAAGTAAAAACATTCATAAACGAAGGGCATCCCTGGTTTTACTTTGTTCACCCCTGCGAAAATCAGAGGATACCCGTTTAGCAGGAATGGCATTGCGGAATATAAGCAAACTTAAAGCCGAAAAGGAAATCCTGATCACTAAAGCAATTTCATGGGTGCTTCGAAATATGGTAAAGCATAATCGTTCTGCAGTCCAAAAATATTTGAAGGAAGAATCCGATTTACCAGCCATAGCGGTACGAGAAACAAGACGAGTATTAGAGACCGGAAGAAAAACCTCTGGAAAGAAAATATAATTACAGAAAAATATTATTTCGTTGCAGGAATAAACTTCACAACCTTATTAGAAATTGGCTTCACTGTTTTTAAGTAGCTATAAATCGCAACCAGATCTTCTTCCTCCATCTGTCCATACATTGTCCAGGGCATCATGCTGTTGAACTCACCCATGGCTACTGTTGGAGGCGTGTATGTTGAATCGGCATACGATTTAAATCGTTGAACAAACATTTCTTCAGTCCATGAACCAATTCCGGTTTCTTTGTCTGGCGTAATGTTCCCTGACATTACAACCGAGCCATCCGGAAATCTAAAATCACGACCACCGCCAAACATAAGTTCTGGAATAATCTGACCTTTATCTACTTTGGTGTGGCACTCAGCACAGCCGGCTGCATTGGTCATATAAGCGCCATAGGCAAGCAGGTCACTCTTTTCTGGTTTGGTCTGATGAACTGGTTTTTTCGGGATGGTATTGAGAATGAAGTTCATCGGAAAGTCCGGCTCAGAGTCTGGAACATTATTTTCAATGGCCGGAATAGAGCGCACATAAGAAATAATGCTGTAAATGTCTTCCTTATCCATGCTACCGTAATAAGGATATGGCATGAGTGGAAACATGGCCCGCCCCTCTTTAGTAACCCCGGAAGTGATAAGTCTGAATAATTCACCATCGCTATACCGGCTGATGCCAGCCGGAGTGATATTTTTTGCATAGAACACTCCTGGCATACCAACACTCTGATCAAAGCGATCCCCTCCCATGCCCAGGGTTCCTTCCATGGGCGGCCCTGCAAATTTTGACCAGTCGCGTTTAGAATGGCAATCCATACAAACGGTAACTGTATTTGCCAGGTAGCGCCCGCGATCAATCCTTTCTTTTGTATAGTCTATTTTAAGTTCCTCAGCTTCACCCACATCGGGTAAGGCTACTTTTACATAGGTGAGTAGTCCGGCAATGGCTATAATCACGATAGCCAATAAGTATCCTGCATACTTGAGTATTTTCTTCATGGTCGGATTAGGTTTTGGGTCTACCAATATACAAAAGTATTGATGTTCCTATCACCGGCAGCAGCTACTAAATACTTACCAAAGGATAACTGACCAATATCATTCTTTGATCCGATAAACATGAGTTACTTTAAGTCATTCTTAAAACATTATGTTAAAACGTCTACTGCAGATTAATCATGAATTCTGGAATCATGAACGTAGTCTTAAAGCGTTACTGATCTACTTGTCGCTATCCCTATTTGTATGGATGCCCATGCCAACCTACCGGTGGTGGGGATTCATCATCAGCGATTTTCTTTTTTATTTGATTATTCTTT
>Ga0075163_10006205_pt1 | contig 15854 bp, 15 predicted proteins | sample JI1023141ADNA_FD_71478 | JGI IMG/M metagenome (GOLD analysis project Ga0075163, IMG submission 71478) | Wastewater effluent complex algal communities from Wisconsin, to seasonally profile nutrient transformation and Carbon sequestration -... | ecosystem: Engineered > WWTP > Effluent > Algae... | reverse complement strand
ATCCTGGTCACCGTGGTGTCGATCAACCTGGCCGGCGACGGCCTGCGCGACGCGCTGGACCCGAAGATGCGCAAGACATGAGCGCACTACTGGACATCGAGGGCCTGTCGGTCAGCTTCGCCACCCGGGGCGGCGGCTTCAAGGCGGTCGACGGCGTGAGCCTGCACGTGGACGCCAACGAGGTGCTGGCCATCGTTGGCGAATCCGGCTCTGGCAAATCGGTCGCGATGCTGGCCATCATGGGCCTGCTGCCATGGACAGCCACGGTCACGGCCGAACGCATGCGCTTCGACGGGCAGGATCTGCTGGCCATGACGCCAGTCCAACGCCGAGCGCTGGTCGGGCGTGATGTGGCGATGGTGTTCCAGGAGCCCATGAGTTCACTCAACCCCTGCTTCACCGTGGGCTACCAGATCGGCGAAGCGCTGGCGGTGCACACCCCGCTGGACCGCAAAGCGCGCCTGGCCCGGGTGGTCGAGTTACTTGAGCAGGTGGGCATCCCCGATCCGGCACGGCGCGCGCGGGCGTTTCCGCACCAGCTCTCGGGCGGCATGTGCCAGCGGGTCATGATCGCCATGGCCCTGGCCTGCAAGCCGCGCCTGCTGATCGCCGACGAGCCCACCACGGCACTCGATGTGACCATCCAGGCGCAGATCCTGGATCTGTTGCAGGGCCTGCGCCGCGACACGGGCATGGCCCTGGTGTTGATCACGCACGACCTGGGCGTGGTGGCCGAGTGCGCCGATCGGGTGCTGGTGCAATACGCCGGCCGGCCGGCAGAAACCCAGGCCGCCGCGGATCTGTTCCGCGACCCGCACCACCCCTACACCGCCGCCCTGCTGGCAGCGCTGCCCGAGCGGGTGCGCCACGGCGAGCGCCTGCTCGCCATCGATGGGCTGGTGCCTGGCCAGTTCGACCGCCCCGCCGGCTGTCTGTTCGCGCCGCGCTGCGCGCATGCGCAGGCGCTGTGCCACGCCATGGCGCCGCTGGCGGCCGGCACCGAGCTCGGCCGCGCGCTTTGCCACACCCCGCTGGTGGCGGGCCAGCCCGTCGCGCTGGGCTTTGGAGAAGCCGCATGACCGCCGACGTGCTCGAAGCGCGCGATCTGCGGCGCGACTACATGGTCTCGCGCGGTTGGCTGCAGGGCCAGGCCACGGTGCAGGCCTTGGCTGGCGTGAGCTTCCATGTGCAGGCCGGCCGCACGCTGGCCGTGGTGGGTGAATCGGGCTGCGGCAAGTCGACCCTGGCGCGCCTGCTGACGATGATCGAGACGCCCACCGCCGGCGAGTTGCTGATCGACGGCCACGACGTGGCCCAGGCTGACGCGACCCTGCGCCGGCAACTGCGCCGCCAGATCCAGATCGTCTTCCAGAACCCCTTCGGTTCGCTGAACCCGCGGCAGACGGTGGGCAACGCCTTGACGGAGCCGCTGTTGGTGAACGGCCTGGGCACGGCCACTGAACGTGAAGCCCAGGCCCGCGACATGCTGCGCCAGGTGGGCCTGCGCGACGAGCATTTCGAACGCTACCCGCACATGTTCTCCGGCGGCCAGCGGCAGCGCATCGCCATCGCCCGCGCCCTGATGCTGCGGCCGCGTGTGCTGGTGCTCGACGAGCCGGTGTCGGCGCTGGATGTCTCCATCCGCGCCCAGGTGCTGAACCTGCTGGACGATCTTCAGCAGCGTTTCAACGTGGCCTATGTGTTCATCTCGCACGACTTGGGCGTGGTGCGCCACGTGGCCGACGAGGTGATGGTGATGTACCTGGGCCGCTGCGTCGAGCAGGGTCCGCGCGACACCATCTTCGACGCGCCGCTCCACCCCTACACCCGCGCCCTGTTGTCGGCCACGCCCACGGTGGACCCGGCGGCGCGCCGCGAACGCATCCTCCTGAAGGGCGAGTTGCCTTCGCCGATCGACCGGCCGAGCGGCTGCGCCTTCCGAACCCGCTGCCCGCTGGCATTCGAGCGCTGTGCCCAAGACGAACCAACGCTCGAGCCGCGAGGCAACCAGCGCGTGGCCTGTTGGGCCGTTCCCGGCTGACCGGGCGGGCGTTCAGCGGCCGCGCTGCGCGAGCCAACGGGTGACCTGTTCGACCACCCACTGAGGTTCGTCCAGCGGCAGATCGTGCCCGGCAAGCGGGTGCTCCGCCAGCGGCAGGCCCCAAGCCGCGGCCAATCGGCGCGAGCAGGCCGGATCGACCAGCCGGTCGCCTGCGCTGGCCAGCACCAGCAGCGGCACGGCGGGTGGCTGCGCCGGCACTCGGAAGCGCGCGGCAGCAAGCAACTGACGCAACGCGTTGGACGGTGACACCGGCCGCTCGACGCGCCAGGCCGCCCAATCGTCGAGCAGAGCCTGGTGGTCGGCGGGCCGCGCACTGGTGAGCCGCAGGACGGCCTGCTCTCGTGCTCGTGGCCCGGCCCCGCCGCCCAGCGCCAGGCGGGCGAGCGCCGGATAGTTGGCTGGCAGCAGCCGCTGCTGGAAGGCACTGAATGGCCGCATGCTGGTGTTCACCAGCACCGCCCCGGCCACCTCCGCCGGCCAGCGCGCCGCCCAATCCACGGCCACCATGCCGCCAAGCGACAGTGCGAGCAGATGAACCGGCATTGCCACGCCCTGCTCTCGAAGTTGCCGGCGTATCGCTTCGACCATCGCGCCGACACGCGTCGTGCTGCGCTCGGTGTGCAAACTGCCGTTGCCCGGCAGGTCTGGCGTCAACACGCTCGCACCGGGGCATGCCGCGCGCAGCAAGTCGGGCACCGGCCCCCAATGCCGGCGTTCGCGCGTCAGCCCACGCAGCAGCACCCAGGTACCGGCAGCGTGGCCCGCCCTCATGTGCTGCGCCCGCCGTACCAGCGCGCCAGGGCCCGGCGCCGGTGCTCCTCGCGCTCGTCTCCCTGTGGTTGCCAGCGCGCATGGCTGCCGGCGGCCCGGCCGACAAAGTCCAGCAGGCTCAGGTGGCGGCGCAGCACCCGCTGCTGCCGGTGCTGGATCAGCGGGTTGAAGATGCCGTGGCGCGAGAACATCTGGCGCGGGTTCTTCTTGATCCACAACCAGGAGCCCATCTCGAGCGTCAGCGGCAGGAACACCTGCGACGGCGACGCGCTGCGCGCACCCAGGTAGAGGTGATCCCAGAGGTCGCCATGCGCCAGGTACTGGCGGCTTTGCGGCTCCATGATGTAGCGGTGGTGCAGCAGCGCCTGGTCCAGCATCTCGCTGAGAGACTGCAACTCCGGCAGGTGCTCGATCGGCTGCGCGCTGCAGGCGCAGGGAAACCACAAACGGTCGTTCATGCCGAAGCCCGAATGGCAGTCGAGCGCGAGGCTGAACGCCCGGCCCAGCAGTTCGGTCCGGATGAGGTCACACAGTGCGGTGCTCTCGCGCTCCATCGCCGCATCGCGCGCACCGCGGTACCAGGGCAGCGCGGCGCTCAGCCGCTGGCCACCGACCAGCCACGGCACCGGCTCCTCGGCATCCTGCGGCGCGTTGCGCATCAGGTCGACACCATTCGGGTTGGCCCGCGTGCCACGCCACAACCCGCCGGGGTTCAGCAAGGGCACGAACACCAGGCACATCGCTTCAAGCTGACGGTGCAGCGTTTCATCCCAGCGCAGGCGCATCACCAGGCTGCGCAGGTAGGCAATCACCACCTCGGCGCCGATGCGCTCCAGGCCATGCACGCCGCCCACGTAGGCCACCGCCGGCGCCTGCGCATCCGAACTGCCCAGGTGGTAAGCATGGACAGGAAACCGGCGCCCGTCGACGTCGACCTCACACAGCAGGCGCTGGCGCAACATGGGCCCTCCCAGTTGCGCCAATGTTTGCAGTTCCAGCAGTTCGGGAAGTTCGGGCGGGGCCAAGCGCAGCAGGCAGTCGGGTCGGTGGGGCAGCATACCGGGTGCGTGTGCCATCCGTGTGTCACATCCACGCGCTAGTGTCCGGACTGTCAGCTCACACCGGCGCCGCGCCGAACCCCGATGAACATCGTCCGCCGCTGGATCACCCATCCCGGCCTCGCCTTCGCCGGCACCCTGCTGGCCGGCCTGGCAGAGTTGCTCGCGCTGGCGCGCTCGCGCAGCCGGTCCCGGCTGCGGTCCGCTACCCGTTGGACGGCCTCCTAGGCAGCCTGCGAGCCCAGGTCTTCTTCAGTTGACACCTCGGCATCCACGCGGAGCTTGACCAATGTCACCGGCACCGGTGACCCGTGGATCAGGTCGTGCGAGACCGAACCAGCAAACGCGCTGCGCAACGCGCCGCCGCCGTGGGAGCCCATGATCACCGCGTCGCATCCCTCGCGCTCGATGATCTCCACCAGCGCGTGGGCCGGGTCGCCGCTGACCAAGACCTCGGTGGCCTCCATGCCGGCTTCACGAAGCAGCACCTCGGCCGACTGGAGGACGTGGCTGCCCGCCGCAACGCGGATCTCGTCGAGCATCTGCGGGTCAGGGGCACGCACCATCTCGTACAGCGTGGCCGGCTCCTGCACGTTGGCCAGCACGAACTCGGCACGAAGCCCCTCCCGCCGCAATGCAATGGCATGGCGGACAGCCTCGAGCGATACCTCGGAACCGTCGATCGGCAGCAGAATTTTCATGGCGGGCCTCCAGAGGCGATCCTGCGCCACGGCGCGCCAACGCGCAAGGGCAGATCAGCCGAGCGCAGGGCCGCCCCAAACCGGCTGGTTACCCGCTTGGCGGGTGGGGCCGGTCACCCGGCACCGGGTGTCCCACCACTCAGGTCGCGGCCGCTGCGAACACGTCGTCGAGTTGGCGGGCCCAGCCCTCGCGTACCGAGGGTTCCACGAAGCTTGCCTCGAAGCTGTTGCGGGCCAGCGTGTAGGCCTCACGTGGGCCGAGCTGTGGCAATGCGGCAAAAGTTTGCACGAAGTTCTCGTTCAGATAGCCGCCGAAGTAGGCCGGGTCATCCGAGTTGACGGTGGCCACGAGGCCTGCGGCGAGCAGCGCCGGCAGGTTGTGCTCGGCCATGGTCTTGAACACGCACAGCTTGACGTTGGACAGCGGGCAGACCGTGAGCGGCATGCGTTCTGCGGCCAGGCGCTCGACGAGCGCAGGATCTTCCACACAGCGCACACCGTGGTCGATGCGCTCGGCATGCAGCACCTCCAGCGCGCTGACGATGTAGGCGGGCGGCCCCTCCTCGCCAGCGTGGGCCACGATGCGCAGGCCCAAATCGCGGCAGCGAGCGAACACGCGCGCGAACTTCTCCGGCGGGTGGCCGCGCTCGGAGCTGTCCAGGCCGACGCCGATGAAATGGCCGCAGTAGGGCAGCGCCTGCTCCAACGTCGCCATCGCAGCGTCCTCGCTCAGGTGGCGCAGGAAGCACAGGATCAGCGAGGCGCTGATGCCCAGTTCGGCATGGGCGCGCTGGCAGGCATGGTGCAGGCCGCCGATCACCACCTCGAACGGCACGCCGCGGTCGGTGTGGGTTTGCGGGTCGAAGAACAACTCGGCGTGGACCACGTTGTCGGCGGCCGCCTTCTCGAAGTAGGCCCAGGCCATGTCGAAGAAATCCTGCTCCTTCAGCAGCACGCTGGCCCCGGCGTAGTAGATGTCGAGGAAGCTCTGCAGGTCGGTGAAGGCATATGCCGCGCGCAATGCGTCCACGCTCGGGTAAGGCAACGTGACACCGTTGCGCTGGGCGAGCTTGAAGATCAGCTCCGGCTCCAGCGAGCCCTCGATGTGGATATGCAGTTCGGCCTTTGGCATGGCGCGCAGCAACGCGGGGAGCCGGTCGCGGCCTATGCGGTTGAAGTCGATCATGACAAATCCTCCAGCATCGCGACTATGCCCCGCCCAGCGCCCGTTGCGTCCTGCCTGAGCGCGCGCAGCGCCGCTCACTCCCAGTGGCGTGCGCGGACCCGGCTTTGCCGGTCCGCTGCGCGAGCCCCCTCGGGGGGCAGCCCCGGGAGGGGCGTGGGGGCTGCATCAGTTCGCGATCTGGCCCAGGAAGGCGCGGATGCGCGGATTGTCCTGGTTGTCGAAGAAATCCTTCGGTGGCCTGTCCTGCAGGATGCAGCCCTTGTCGAAGTAGAGAACCCTGTCCGCCACCTCCTTGGCAAAACCCATCTCGTGGGTGACCACGATCATGGTCATGCCACTGGAAGCCAGGCCCTTCATCACGTCCAGCACCTCCTTGACCGTCTCGGGGTCGAGTGCGGAGGTGGGCTCATCGAACAGCATGATGCGCGGCTGCATGGCCAGCGCACGGGCAATGGCCACGCGCTGCTGCTGGCCGCCGGACAACGCGAAGGGGTACTTGTGCGCGTGCGCCTGCATGCCAACGCGCTCCAGCAGCGCGGTTGAGCGCTGGTCGGCCTCGGCCAGCCCCAAGCCGCGCACGCGGCGCGGCGCCAGCGACACGTTCTCCAGCACGGTCAGGTGAGGGAACAGGTTGAACTGCTGGAACACCATGCCGACCTCGGCGTGCAGCGCCTTGAGGTTCTTGGGGCTGTCGTCGACCGGAATGCCGTCGATGGTGATGGCCCCACTGTCGTGCTTCTCCAGGCGGTTCAATGTGCGCAGCAAGGTGCTCTTGCCCGAACCCGACGAGCCGATGATCACAGCCACTTCGCCAGCGTTGAAATGCGTGCACACATCGCGCAGCACATGGGCCGGGCCGAAGTGCTTGTTGACTTTGTCGACCGTGATGAGCGGTGCCACGGCGCTCATGGGATGCGCCCCTCGATGTCGTAGTAGCGCTCGATGCCGTTGGTGATCTGCGTCAGCAACGTGGTCATGATCAGGTAGAGCAACGCGGTCGTGATCAGGATCGGTACGGGGTCGAAGGTTCTCGACTGCACGCGCTGGCCCACATTCACCAGTTCCAGCACGCTGATGTTGTAGGCCAGCGAGGTGTCTTTCAGCAAGGCCACGACGTTGCTCACCAGCGGCGGCAGCGCCACCTTGAAGGCCTGCGGGAAGGTGATGTCGACCAGCGTGTGCCAACGGCCCAGGCCCAACGAACGCGCCGCTTCGAACTGCCCCTTGGGCACCGCCAGCAGGCCCGCCCGGAACGACTCGGCGTTGTAGGCTCCAACGTTCAGCGACAAGGCCAGAACCGCCGCCGTGAACTCGGTCACCCGCATCGCCTCTTCGAGCCAGGTCCCCTTGGCGATGACCGGGAGCGCGAAGTAGACGAAGAAGATCTGCACCAGCAGCGGCGTGCCGCGAATGATCCAGATGTAGAAGCTGCACAGCCAGCGCAGCGGCAGGATGCGGGAGATCTTGCCCAGTGCCGCCAACAACCCCAGGACCAGGCCGAGCACGCCGGAAACGACCGTCAACTGGACCGTCATCAAGGTGCCATCGGCGAAGAACTGCGCGTTCGACCCAATCGGCTCCGGCGCGAACGCGATGATCCTGGCCGCGACCCAGAGGGCCGCGACCAGTATCAACGAATCCATCACGATGGAGGCCTGGCTGCGCTGCTTGCGCGTCCAGCGCTGGGGCCACCCGATCCGCAAAGTTGCCATGTTGTCCGCGTGATTGCAGGTTGATCGGGGGGCCGTGCCCAGCGTCGTTGCGCCGGCTTACTTGCAGCGCACGTCTTCGTTGAAGTACTTGGCCGACAGTGCGTCGTAGCCACCGCCCTTGGCCATGAACTCACCCAAGGCCTTGTTGTACGCGCCAGCCAGGCCGTCGTTGCCCTTGCCGACGGCAGCGGCGATCTTCTCGACGAACAGCATGCCGGTGGCCTTCAGGCCGGTGTTCTTCTGGGTCTTGAGCACATCCATCACGACGAACTTGTCGGTGATCCATGCGTCGGCTCGATCAGCCATGACCGCTGCCTGCGCATCCGGATCCTTCGGGAAGTTCTTGACCTCCTTCACGCCTTGGATCTTCTGGGCGGCGTCGAGGTAGGAGCTGCCGGTCTGCACGGCCAGCACCTTGCCCGCCAGATCCTTGGCGGTGCGCAGTGCGGCGTTCTTGGTGACGATGGCACCACCCGAGCAGTAGTGCGGGGAGGTGAAGGTCACGGCCTTGGCGCGTTCGTCGGTGATGCCGTGCGAGGCGATCACCAGATCCCAGCGGTCCTGGCCCAGGCCGGTCAGGAGCGCATCGAAGCCCAGTGTCTTCCACTCGATCTTCAGGCCCATCTTCTTCGCCACACCCTCCATCAACTCGACCTCGAAGCCGCTCAGCTTGGAGCCCTCGAAAAAGTTGAACGGGGCGTACTGGCCTTCGGTGGCGACGATGATCGTGCCCGCCTTCTTGATGGCGTCGACGTTGCGGGCCGACACGGCGGCCGAGCCGAACACCATCACCACGGCGGCAGCGCCGGCAACCCAGGAAGAAATACGCGACATGGTCAATGCTCCTCGAAATGGAACGGCCCCCGATCGGGGGGCGCGGGAAGAAAGTTGGTGCAGAGCATCCTACTACCGTGCTCTGCGTGCGCCGCAGGGCTGGTGGCTCTGGCGGATCGGGGTTGGCCCTAGGTCCGCGACGCAAGGATCGCGCCCGGGCCGGGCCCCACCTGCTTCAGCGGGAACACCGGTGGGCGCGTCTCGCCGGGTGAGGTCCCTGGCAGCGCGAGGGGCTGCCAGGAGCCACCCGTTCACTTGTCGCCAGGCACCTTGCCGTCGACTCCCTTGACGTAGAACTTGACGCCGCCCAGGAAGGCGTCGTCCGCGACGGCGTCCTTGGCGAGTTGCTCCTTGCCGGTGTTGTCGACGATCGGGCCCTTCCAGATGGCGAACGAGCCATCGGCCAGGCCGGCCTTGACCGTGCCAACCTTGGCCTTGATCTCGGCCGGCACGTCGTCGGCGATGGAGACGATGTCGATCGAACCTTCCTTCACGCCCCACCAGGATTTGCCGGTCGCCCACTTGCCTTCCAGCGCGTCGCGGGTGGCCTTCACGTAGTACGGGCCCCAGTTGATCACGGCTGACGCCAGGTGAGCCTTGGGGCCGTAGGCGCTCATGTCGCTGTCCCAGCCGAAAGCGCGCTTGCCCTTGTCCTGCGCGGTCTTGAGCACTGCGGCCGAATCGGTGTTCTGCATCAGCACGTCGGCGCCGCCGTTGATCAGCGAGGTGGCGGCCTCGGTCTCCTTGGGCGGGTTGAACCACTCGTTGACCCAAACCACCTTGGTCTTGACCTTCGGGTTCACGCTCTGCGCGCCCAGCGTGAACGAGTTGATGTTGCGGATCACCTCGGGGATGGGGATGGAACCGACCACGCCCAGCACGTTCGTCTTGGTCATGCCACCGGCGATCACGCCGGCCATGTAGGCACCCTCGTAGGTGCGGCTGTCGTAGGTGCGCATGTTCTCGGCCGTCTTGTAGCCGGTGGCATGCTCGAACTTGACTGCGGGCGTGTCGGCGGCCACCTTGAGCATCGGCTCCATGTAGCCGAAGGTGGTGCCAAAGACCAGCGTGTTGCCTTGCCCGACCATGTCACGGAAGACCCGCTCGGCATCCGCCGCCTCGGGCACCTTCTCGACGAAGCTGGTGACCACCTTGTCGCCGAACTCTTTCTCGACCGCCTTGCGGCCGTTGTCGTGGGCGAAGGTCCAGCCGCCGTCGCCCACCGGGCCGACATAGGCGAAAGCGATCTTCAGCGGCGCAGGCTTGGCCGCCGCGGCCGAGGCTGGCGCGCTGGCTGCCGCCGGTGCTGCGGCCTCCTCCTTCTTGCCGCAGCCCGCCAGGGCCACAGCCGCGGCCAGGCCAGCGGTCTTCAGCAGGGTTCTCTTCGAAACGGTCATGGTCGACTCCGTGGGGTAGATGGGCGCCATGTTAGGCGCCCGGGAAAAATGGCTTGCCGAGCGAGGCCGGCATGTTCACGCGGATGAAGTTCGGATTGCGCGAGATCAGCACCAGCACCACGATGGTGGACAGGTACGGCAGCATGCTCAACCACTGGCTGGGAATCTGCACGCCTTCGCCCTGCAAATGGAACTGCAGCATCGTGACACCGCCGAACAGGTAAGCGCCCAGGAGCACGCGGGCCGGGCGCCATGTGGCGAAGGTGGTCAGCGCCAGCGCGATCCAGCCCTTGCCGGCCACCATGCCCTCGACCCACAGCGGCGTGTAGATCACCGACAGGTAGGCCCCGGCCAGGCCGCACAAGGCCCCGCCGGACAGCACCGCCAGCAGCCGAATGCGCCGCACCGGATAGCCCAGCGCGTGAGCAGATTCGGGGCTCTCGCCCACCGCCCGCAGCACCAACCCGGCGCGCGAACGGTAGAGAAACCAGGCCAGCCCCAGCGCAACGAGCACAGTCAGGTAGACCAACGGGTGGTGGCGGAACAGCCCTGGCCCGACGAAGGGCAGATCCGCCAGATAAGGCACCGCGAACTGCATGCGGTCGCCGATGCGCTGCTGGGTGTAGCTGATGCCCACGAAGGCCGAGAACCCAGCGCCGAACAGGCTCAGCGCCAGGCCGGTGGCGTACTGGTTGGTGTTGAGCCAGATCACCAGCACCCCGAAGGCCAGTGCCATCACCAGGCCGGCGCCCATGCCTGCCGCAAAAGCCAGCACATCGCTGCCTGTGTGCACCGCCGTGGCAAAGCCGGCGATGGCCGCCACCAGCATCATGCCCTCGGCACCCAGGTTGACGATGCCGGCGCGCTCGTTGATCAGCAGCCCCAGGCCGGCGATGGCCAGCACGGTGCCGGCATTCAGCGTGGCGGCCAGGAGAAGTGCCATCTCGTTCATTGGGCAGCCCCCTTCGCGCCCACGCGGATCCTGTAGTGGATCAGCGTGTCACAGGCCAGCAGCGCGAACAGCAGCAGGCCCTGGAACACACCGGTCAAGGCCTTGGGCAGCCCCAGGCGCGACTGCGCCAGTTCGCCACCGATGTAGAACATGCTCATCAGCACCGCCGAGAACACGATGCCCACCGGGTGCAGGCGGCCGACGAAAGCCACGATGATGGCCGCGAAGCCATAGCCGGCCGGCACGTAGGGGGTGAGTTGGCCCAGGGGCCCCGCAGCCTCCAGGCCGCCTGCCAACCCCGCCAGACCGCCCGATATCAGCAGCGCAGTCCACAGTGCACGCCGAGACGAGAACCCCGCATAGCGCGCCGCCGCTGGCGCGAGGCCGCCCACCTGCAGCGCGAAGCCGCGGTAACTGCGAAACAGGAAAGCCCACAGCCCAGCCACAGCCACCAACGCGATCAGCACCCCGATGTTCATGCGCAGGCCAGTCACCAGGCGCGGGATCTTGGTGACGGCGTCGAAGGTGATGGTCTGCGGGAAGTTGTAGCCCTGAGGGTCTTTCCAGGGGCCGTAGACGAGGTAGGCCAGCAGCATGTCGGCGACATAGACCAGCATCAGGCTGACCAGGATCTCATTGGCGTTGAACCGGTCGCGCAGAAGTGCCACCACCGCCGCCCAGGCCATGCCGCCCAGCACGCCGGCCAGCAGGATGATGGGCACGATGCCCCGCCCCATCCAGGCGGTGCCGGGGCCGGCCTGCATCGCCACCCAGCCGGCCGCCAGAGCCCCGACGACGAACTGGCCCTCGGCGCCGATGTTCCACACGTTCGAGCGGAAGCACACCGCCAGGCCCAACGCGATCAGCACCAGCGGCACCGCCTTCACGCTGAGCTCGGACAAGGCGTAGCCGCTCTTGACCGGCTCGACGAAGAAGGCCTGCAGGCCCTTGACCGGGTCCTTGCCCAGCAGCGCGAACAGAAGCACGCCGACCACCACGGTGATCGCCAATGCGATCAGCGGCGAAGCGATCGACAGCGCCTTGGACGGTTGCGGCCGGGCCTCAAGCCGGAGCATGCGCCACCCCCTCGTCCCACAGCCCGGACATCCACTGGCCGATCCGCTCCACCGTGGCCTCGGCGGTGGGAATCGACGGCGACACACGGCCGCCGGCGATCACCACCAGCCGGTCGCTGATCTCGAACAACTCGTCCAGTTCCTCGCTGACGACCAGCAGCGCGCAGCCCTCGTCGCGCAGGCGCAGCAACTCGCCGCGGATCTGCGCTGCGGCGCCGACATCCACGCCCCAGGTTGGCTGGCAGACGATCAGCAGTTTCGGCTTGGCATCGATCTCGCGGCCGACGATGAATTTCTGCAGGTTGCCGCCAGACAGCGAGCGCGCCACCGCATCGGGCCCGCCGGCCTTGACCTTGAAGCGGGCAATCAGGTCGGCCGCCAGCCCGCGCGCCGCGGCAAGTTTCAACCAGCCGCCGCGCCCCACCAGGTGGGTGCGTGTCAGCAGCGTGTTCTGTGCCAACGACAAGGTCGGCACGGCGCCGCGGCCCAGGCGCTCCTCGGGCACGAAGTGGAGGCCCAGGTCACGACGCTGGCGCGGCGAAGCGTGGGCAATGTCCTTCCCGAACAGGCCGATGGAGCCGGCCGGCGCACGCCGGTCCTCGCCCGACAGCGCGGCCATCAACTCCTTCTGGCCATTGCCGGAGACACCGGCCACGCCAACGATTTCGCCGGCTCGCACCTCCAGCCCCACCGACTGCAGGCTGACGCCGAAGGGATCTTGCTGCGGCAGCGTGAGGCCGCGCAGTTGCAGCGCCACCGCCCCCGTGTGCGAGGCCTGGTGGGCCAGCGCCGGTGGCTCGGCACCGATCATCAGGCGCGACAGGCTGGCGTTGGTCTCCTTTGTGGGATCGACCTCACCGGTCACCTGCCCGCCACGCAACACCGTGCAGTGGTGGCACAGCGCGCGGATCTCGTCCAGCTTGTGGCTGATGTAGAGGATGCTGCAGCCCTCGCTGCTGAGCTGGCGCAGCGTGACGAACAGCGTCTGCACCGCCTGCGGCGTCAGCACCGACGTGGGTTCATCCAGGATCAACAGTTGTGGCTTCGTGAGCAGCGCGCGCACGATCTCGACCCGCTGGCGCTCGCCGACGCTGAGGGTGTGCACGGGGCGAAGCGGATCCACATCGAGCCCGTAGCCGGCAGCAACCTGACGGATGCGCTCGGTGACCTCGGCCAGCGTGTTCGCCTTGTCCAGGCCCAGCCAGACGTTCTCGGCAGCGGTCAGGGTGTCGAACAGCGAGAAATGCTGGTAGACCATGCTGATGCCCAGCGAACGTGCCTCGGCCGGGCTTGCCACCGTGACCGCCTGGCCGTTCCACAGCACCTCGCCCTCATCCGGCGCGGTCGCGCCGTAGATGATCTTCATCAGTGTGGATTTACCGGCACCGTTCTCGCCCAGCACCGCATGGATCTGGCCGGGTTCGACGCGCAGGGACACCTTGTCGTTGGCTCGCACCGCCGGGTACTGCTTGGTGATTCCTCGAAGTTCGAGGCGCGGAGCGGTGGGCATCAGGGCGGGTTGATGGTGTCGGTGGGTTCGGCCGGTTCGCCGGCACGGCGGTAGCGCTCGACGCCGGCGACGCGGGTGCTGACCACATGTCGGTCGTCGGCCATCGTCATCCAGGCGAAGACCGCATCATGCAAGTCCCGGGCCACAGATTGTCTCCGTGCTTCCACGGGCCCCCGGGCGCGGTCCCAGACCACCAGGTCAGCAAGACGGCCCGGCTCCAGGCTGCCGATCTCGGCTTCCAGGCCCAGCGCGCGGGCCGAACCGAGGGTGGCCCCGTGCAGCAGAGCCCAGGCCGTGACACGTTGGCCCGCCAGGGCCTGGACCTTGTAGCCGTCGGCCAGGGTGCGCGGGATCGACAGGCTGGTCCCGCCGCCCACGTCGCTCGCGAGCGTGACACCGACACCTGCCGCACGCGCCGCGGCCCAGCCGAACAGACCGCTGCCGAGAAAGAGGTTGGACGACGGGCAGAAGGCGATCGCCGAGCCGCTGTCGCGCAACAGCGCCCGGTCGTCACCATCGAGCCAGATGCCGTGGGCCAGCATGGCAGTGGGGCCGAGCAAGCCGAAGCGGTGGTAGACATCGAGGTAGCTCCGGGCGCTGGGGAACAGCGCCTGCACCCAGCGCACCTCGTCGGGGTTCTCAGCCACATGGGTCTGCATGTAGGCGCCGGGCGTGGCACCGAGCAGGGCCCCGGCCATCGCCAGCTGCGCCTCGCTGGAGGTGGGGGCGAAGCGCGGCGTGACTGCATAGGCGAGCCTGCCCTGGCCGTGCCAGCGCGAGATCAGGTCGATGCAATCGCGTTCGGCCTGGGCCACATCGTCGCGAAGGAGATCGGGTGCATGGCGGTCCATCAGCACCTTGCCGGTGATCAGGCGCATGCCACGTTCCTGGGCGGCGCCGAAGAGCGCATCGACCGAAGCCTTGTGCACCGTGGGGAAGACCATCGCCGCCGTCGTGCCGTGCGACAGCAGCGCGTCGAGGAACAACGCCGAGGTGGCGGCCGCGTGCGCCGGGTCGGCCATGCGCTGCTCGGCCGGGAAGGTGTGGTCGTTCAACCAGTCGAGCAGCGCGGTGCCGTAGGCGCCCAGCACATCGATCTGCGCGCTGTGAACGTGGGTGTCGATGAAGCCCGGGAGAATCAGCCGGCCCGGGTGCTGCTCCTGTACCCAGCCCGGCCCGGGTGGTTCGGCCTGCACGCCGGCGATGCGGCCGGCCTCGTCGATCAGCAACCAATGGCCCGCGCGGTAGCGCACCGCCGGGCTGGCGGGGTCGCCCAGCGCCGGCTCGCCGACGAAATCGAGCAGGTCGCCTTGCAGGGCCCGGCGAACGGTCATCGCTCGCGCCTCGCCAACGGCTCCCGCACCGTGCGCGCCGGCGGCAGCCACCCGGCTGCCGTGGGGTCCCTGAATGGCATTCCGCCCTGAATCAAAGTCAGTCCTTCATTGCCGCGCCCGGGGTTGTTCCCTGGAAGCGCCTCGTATTCTGGCGCAGCGAAAGCGGGTTCGTGCGGGCCGGCTGGTCGATGCGTTGCCGCGACGGTAGTAACCTTTCCGGGAGTGCTCACCCGCACTCAACGAGCCCCATCCGGAGTACCGTCGCGCCATGAGCGTCCACTGCCCGATCCGTTTTGTCTTTCGCGGCCAGACCGTCGAGCTGGCCAACGACCGGCCCACCCGCAGCGTGCTGCAGTGGCTGCGGGAGGACGCCCGTGCCTGTGGCAGCAAGGAAGGCTGCGCCGAAGGCGATTGCGGCGCCTGCACGGTGCTGGTCGCCGAGCTGACCAGCGACGTGCCCGAGCCAAGCCAGGCCATTCGAAGTGCGGGCCTCGCGCTTCGCCCGGTGAACGCCTGCATCCGCTTCCTGCCCACGCTGGACGGCAAGGCGCTGCTGACGGTGGAGGATCTCTCGTCGGCCGGCGACCTGCATCCGGCGCAGCGTGCCCTGGTGGCGACGCACGGCTCGCAGTGCGGCTTTTGCACGCCGGGGTTTGCTGTCTCGTTGGCGGCCTGCCACGAGCGACACGCGCAGGGCGGGACCCGCCCGACACGCGCCGAGCTTGCCGACACCTTGAGCGGCAACCTCTGCCGCTGCACCGGCTACCGGCCCATCCTCGATGCGGGCGAACGCATGCTGGACACATCGGGCCCGCGGTTGCCGCTGGAAGGCTTGGCGGCCCGTCTCCGCGCCTTGCAGGCCGATGCACCGATCAGCGAACCGGGCCGCTTTCATGCGCCGCGCACCCTGGCGGCGCTGGCGGGCCTTTTCGAGGCGAAGCCAGACGCGCGCCTGCTGGCCGGTGCCACCGACATCGGCCTGTGGGTCACCAAGCAAATGCGCGAGTTCGGCGAGCTGATCTACCTAGGCGACGTGGCCGAGCTTCGGCGCATCGCCCATGCCGACGGCCAGCTGCGCATCGGCGCCGCCGTCACGCTGGAAGACGGTTGGGCCGAGCTGATGCGGCTGTGGCCGGCCCTGGCCGAAATGGGCCGGCGCTTTGCAGGGCCGCCGGTGCGGCACGCCGGCACGCTGGTGGGCAACCTGGCCAACGGCTCGCCGATTGGCGACACCGCGCCGGTGCTGATCGCGCTGGGCGCG
>Ga0075163_10006204_pt1 | contig 15857 bp, 11 predicted proteins | sample JI1023141ADNA_FD_71478 | JGI IMG/M metagenome (GOLD analysis project Ga0075163, IMG submission 71478) | Wastewater effluent complex algal communities from Wisconsin, to seasonally profile nutrient transformation and Carbon sequestration -... | ecosystem: Engineered > WWTP > Effluent > Algae... | reverse complement strand
AGCCCGCGACCCAAATGGCAATTGTCACACAGGGATAAATAGAATCGTTGATGACCTTACCTATGATGGCGGAAATCCGGCACTAAAAGACCTTGAATACTGGCCACGCAACAGCTACCTCAACATTTGGGTCTGCGCAAATATTGGCGACAACACCGCTGGTTTCACTCAACTTCCTAGCGATGTTAACGCAAACTGGGCCGCAGATGAAGATGGTATCGTGCTTCGTTCTGATTATGTTGGATCAATCGGCACAAGCAGCGTTTCAAAATCGCGTACACTCACCCACGAAGTAGGCCATTGGTTAAATCTATATCACACCTGGGGGCCCACCAACTCACCTGGTCAGGCCAGCAACTGCAACAGTGATGACCTTGTGAACGATACGCCAAATACGATTGGTTATACAAGCTGCACCTTAAGCGGCTCATCGTGCAACAGCGATCTTGACAATGTGCAGAATTACATGGAATATTCGTTTTGCTCTAAAATGTTCACTCTTGGTCAAAGAACCAGAATGCGCGCGGCGTTAACAAGCTCAATAGCACAACGCAATCAGCTTTGGACACAATCAAACTTGGAAGAAACCGGTGTGATAGATCCGCCACTTTGCGCAGCTGCGTTCTCTTCATCAGACAACACCGCTTGTGTGGGCTCTTCCATTACATTTAATGATCATTCATATCACGCCGTTACTTCCTGGTCCTGGAACTTCGGCGATGGAACTACGCTTACAGGCAACGACCCTGCTGTATATCAGAATCCGATTCATGTTTACAACGAGCCGGGTATTTATGATGTCAGTTTAACCGTCGGTAATGGAGTTGACAATGTTTCTGCCACAGAGTCGGCATATATCATCATCCTTGCCCCGGGTTCAATCGAAGCACCGCTCGTTGAGGGTTTCGAAAGCACATGGCCTGGCAACAGCTGGATCATAAACAATGTTGACGAAGATGAAACTTGGGAAATAACACCTTCAGCTTCATTCTCTGGTGATCGAAGCCTCAAGCTCCGCAACTATAGCATCGATGCTGGTGGCCTAGATGAATTGTACACGTCCACATTTGACATGTCCGGAGCCGACACAATTTGGCTTAGCTATAAATGGGCATATGCCAATCGCGTAGATGAAACGGATGATCGACTGCGAATCAGCGTTACTGGCGACTGTGGTGAAATCTGGAGTTTACGAAAGTTGTATAAGGGTCTTACTAATTTGCCAACTGCAGACAACACCAACACTCAATTCACTCCGACTACGGAGGCCGATTGGGATGGTGAAACATTAGTGCTAACTAATCAGGAATGGATGACCGACAAATTCCGTGTTAAGTTCGACTTCACGAGCTACGGTGGCAATAATCTCTATCTTGATGACATCAACATCATGGCGTCTTTTACAACTGGTATTCGAGAGGTTGTTCCAACTTTTATCTACAACGTTTATCCTAATCCAGCGCAGGACAACATGACCGTCGATTTAACTCAACCAACATCTGAAGTTGTAACTATCGAGCTATATAACTCAACCGGCCAGCTTGTAGAAGTGCTTCACAACGGCTTGCTAACCGGTGGCCGTCACTTTATTAATATCCCGAAACAAACAGCGGGTATTTATAATCTAACACTCAAAAAACATGGCCACTTAGACATTCAAAAGGTCATATTCCACTAAAAGAAATTTAAATATTCAAGTAATTAAAAACCCCCTTTCGGGGGTTTCTTTTTTCATTACATCATCGGTTTAAACGATGATATGATGATGTCATGATACATGTTTCCAAATTGATCGAGGCACCATCGCCTCAGACGCTCCAGATCTTCACCATTGATCCAGCGTATCGCCTTCTGAAGTTCTTTGCGGAAGAGAAAGCGATCAAAGCTAACCTTAGTTAGCACTTCCTTACACATTTCTAGCATGGTTTCAAAATAGAGTTGTTTCCAAATCGTATGTCGAATGTAAACTTTATTTTCCTTAGTTGGTCAAATACACCTTGAATTTTTTATTAACCATTTGGCATATAAAAGTTTGTCGATCAGACTTTACAATCCATATTCGGAAAACACTTTTCCATCCTGTTTTATTGTTTTGGATAAATGAGAAAAAACACTAAAACGCAAGAACCGTCGTAACACTCACTCGAAACACGAAATACCAATCCCAATTTCGGTAAGCTTTTATCCTAAGTTACCTTTGCACAAACATTAATAATCCGTTGCCTACGCAGCTGGAGAGACTTGTCTGAAGTATAACATGCTATTGTACAGATGAAAAAACTCTACAACACCGTGGACAGGAAGGTATTGAAAGAATTGGTAGAGTCCACGCCGATTCAAAGGATTACCGTATCCTTTTATAAATATCATCCTATTAAAAATCCGGCATTCTTCCGTGATTTTCTATTCATCAATTGGTCCCAAATTGGAGTTCTTGGAAGAACTTATGTTGCCGCAGAGGGCATTAACGCGCAGATTAGCGTTCCAGAAGCAGAATTTGATGCCTTTAAGTCGCAGCTATACGACATATCATTTCTTGATGGGGTTAGATTGAATACCGCGTTTGAAAACAGCGATAAATCTTTCATTAAACTCAAGATTAAACTTCGCAATAAAATTGTTGCCGATGGAATTGAAGACCCGTTGTTCAATCCATCAAACACTGGCAAACACCTGAACGCCGCAGAATTCAATGAAATAACAGATAGACCAGACACTATTCTGATCGACATGCGCAATCACTACGAAAGTGAAGTGGGCCACTTCGAAAACGCCATACTACCTGATGTCGATACGTTCCGCGAAGAAATCTCGCTGGTAGAAGAAATGCTGAAGGGAAAAGAAGAAAAAAATATCGTGATGTATTGCACCGGCGGCATTCGGTGCGAAAAAGCATCTGCTTATTTGAAGCATAAAGGTTTTCCAAACGTGCACCAGCTTGAAGGCGGAATAATTAAGTATGCCCATGATGCAAAAAGTCAGAAACTGCCCAATAAATTCAAAGGTGTCAATTTCGTTTTTGATGAACGTCTGGCCGAAAGAATAAGTGATGATATTATTGCGCGCTGCCACCAGTGTGGGGCACCCTTCGATCACCACACCAACTGTGTGAATGAAGCTTGTCACATCTTGTTTATTCAATGCGACAATTGCAAGATCAAATACGAAAACTGCTGCTCTATTGAGTGTCAGGAAGTCATTCGTTTACCCCTTGATGTTCAAAAGGAATTGCGCAAAGGCAAGGTGCCTGGCAGAAATGTTTTTAAAAAAGGACGCGGTGAAAACTTGCTATTCAAATCGAATCGTGCAAAACCAGAATGATTATTTGTCAAAATGAATAACAGACTTCCCACCTTTGCTTTATGATTTCTCAATCCTTCCCTCGCATATTACTCGCGGTGACCGCAATGCTGTTCATTTCCACCTTCGAATCAAGCGCGCAAAAAGTTGAAATAATCATGCAGAAAGAAGTCTTCACAGATCAAATGAAGACTGAGTTTGTAGTGCGTTGCTCAGCAGATCATGATATTGAAATGATTGTGTTCTCTGGTGAGTTTCAAGCACTGTATCAAAAGTCAACCCTTAAGTCGGGCGACAACAAATTCGAACTTCATACTCCTGACTTGCCCGAGGGGAAATACTTCATATTGGTAACTGGCGACGACATTCACGTAGAAAAAGAGTTTTTCGTAGCCCGAAAAAATTAGCCGCCAATTTCAATCAAACTCGGATATCCGTGTCTTTTCAAAAGCCGGATGTGAGATCTAAGCGCCTCCACAAATGTTGGCTTTTCAAGATATGGAATACCAAATTCCGTCGCTGTCTCTTTTACAATTTCAGATATAGCGGGATAGTGCACGTGGCATATCCTAGTGAATAAATGATGTTCAACTTGAAAGTTCAATCCTCCGATATACCAAGATAATATTTTATTACCACGTGAAAAATTCATTGTTGTCTTCAATTGGTGCACGGCCCATGAATTCTCCATCTGACCCTTGTCATCAGGCACCGGAAACTGCGTTTCTTCAACTGTGTGAGCCATTTGGAACACCACCGACAAAATCAATCCAGCAACCACGTGCATCAGCAAAAAGCCTATGATAACTTGGTAAAAAGGAATACCCGCCAGCACCGGAACTCCCACCATGACGAAAAAATATCCAATTTTCACCAATGAGATTCTAATCAACCAGAAAACATCTTTCATCCCCTTCTGTCTATTCAACCCCGCCTTTTTGTATTGGAAGTATTGAACAAGATCCTTAAACAAGCCCCAATAAAGAGTGAGCACAGCATAAAGCCCAAATGCATAAAACCATTGATGGCGATGAACCGGCTTCTTCTCTGCATGAGGCGAAAGACGAATAATCAACTTAGTATCAATGTCCTCATCCAATCCCGTAATGTTGGTATATGTATGATGCAACAAGTTGTGCTGAAGTTTCCAATTCATGACAGATCCACCCAGCAGATTCAGTGACATTCCAACAAAATTATTGACGCTTTCATTTTCCGAATATGCCCCGTGGTTAGCATCATGCATCACGCTCATTCCTATTCCCGCGAGCCACACACCGGCAATTGCCCAAAGGGCAAGCGAGATAGAAAACGACGGCTGCAACAACACAACTATGAGCAGAGGCACCAAATAAAGCGTTAGCATTACTATTGTCTTAATAAACATTGTAGCATTTCCCTTTGGTGAAATGCCATTCGTTTCGAAGTATTGGTCAACCCTCTCTCTTAAGATGCTGAAAAACTGTAACTCCTGTCCGGCCGCGAATTTGATACCGGGGTTTGATTTGTTGATTTTCAATTATTTTCCCTAAATGTTATATCAAAGATACTACTTATTGCCCTAAACAGAACATTTTTGCATTCCACCAATATTCGAAAACAAATAAATTCGAACTACGCAGTAGACTATTTTTGTCGCCAATAAATCATCTTTTTGACTTTAACTAAACATCTGTACCCCCTAATACTTGCGCTTTTACTGGTGGCTTGTAGCGCTCCTGTTGAGAAAAAAAAACTGGAGCTTAAGGCTGGTGTATATGAGCTTCTATTTGATATTGGCGAAGTAAGTATTCCGGCTAGGCTGCGCATTACAGAAAACAGATTATGGTGCATTCACAACTGGAATGAGACCATCATGCTTGATTCTATTGATATTAAAGATTCGCTGCTAAGCATAGATATGCCGTTGTTTAATACAACACTTACGGCAAAAATTCTTAATGATTCGGTTTTCGTTGGAAAGTGGACAGATCATTCCAGGGACTCTCTTTACGAGATACCGTTTAGCGCCAGATTAATGTCTCATGATATTGCTTCGTGTGACCCGAAGTTCAAAGAACACAATAACAAGCTGGTTTATGATGTGACCTTTTCCCCCGACTCAGAGGAAGATAGATCCAGAGCAATTGGCGAATTCTACAATAGCTCAAATACAATTGTAGGAACATTCTTAACTGAAAGTGGAGATTACAGATATCTAGAAGGCACGTATACCGGCTCAAGCCTAGAACTTTCTTCTTTTGATGGCGCTCATTTGTTCTATTTCTGCGCCAACATCGAGAATAACGAGTTAACACACGGTAAATTCTATAGCGGTAAACATTGGCAAGAAGACTGGCATGGCTTTATTAATCCGCAAGCACAGCTTCGCGATCCCGACAGTCTCACTTTTGTTCAAGACCAAGAGGAAGAATTTTACTTTTATGCGAAAAACACCTCTGGCGATTCTATACTTTTTGATTCGTCTCGATTCAACGGTAAGGTTTCTGTAATTCAAATTTTCGGTTCGTGGTGTCCCAATTGTACCGACGAAAGTAGGTTCATGAAAGAACTGTATGAGCAATACAACAACCGCGGGCTTGAAATTATCCCAGTTGCTTTTGAAAGAACCACCGAGTTCAATGCCGGTCGCGATGCTGTGTTGAAACAATTCGTCGAATTAGAATTAAAATACCCTCCATATTTCGGGGGACAGGCAAACAAGGTAATAGCATCTCAAGTATTTTCAAAGCTCAGCAATATCACCTCGTATCCCACCACGATTTTCATTGATAAGAAAGGAAAAATCAGAAAAATCCATACCGGGTTTTATGGTCCAGGCACAGGCGAACATTACGTGAGCCATACAAAAGAACTAAGAGCCTTTGTGGAGCAACTGCTTGCTGAATAGCCTTCGCGATTATAGCTCAAGAAAAAAAGCTACGCCACCTGTTAGAGTCATGATAAAATCATCCTTCGGCTCATAACCCTCTAGGCTAGAAGAGTTATCTCTCGAATAGGCTCCATATCCTAAGTAAATATCCATACTCAAGAATTTTTGAAAAACATGTATTCCTGGACCTGCGCCTATGTTCCAACCTCTTGTCGTTAAAACATATTCCTGACTGGGTGCCGGGTAAGGCCCACTAATAAAACTTTCTGGTGATGAAGAGTATTGATATTCAATACCCGCATGCAGAAAAAGAGAACCCATTTCATATTCCTTCAGTTTGCAATAACCGGTCAATCCACCATTGTAGTATTTGTTATCATTATTTGCCGCAGGAAAAAAAGACGCGTGAAAACCATATTTAGACTTCCAATATCTATAAGCCAATCCTTTGCCATTACTCGATGAGAGAACGGCTCCAAATCCATGTCCTGTTGGCCCATTAAAAACCTTGGTAGGCTTTTCCGGAATTTCCCTAGCTATTTGAGCATTAATTTGAGTAGCGGCAAACAACACCGCTAAAATTAGAAGAGTAAGTTTTGTCATGTTAGTGTGATTTACGACAAAAATAAAGGCTTTTTATTTTTTTTATTTCAACTTGTTATGCCAACCCGTCGAATCAATCTTGCTCAAAATTATTAATGACATCAACCTTCAATTTTTCATCTCTATTTGCTACGACCCATGCTGTGTGAAAAACCAACTTGGCAATTGTCTCCATTTTATCAAACAAGATTTTTTCTGTGTCATCTCCAGGTTTGTGATAATCTTCATGAACACCACTGAAATAAAAAATGACAGGGATGTTGTTCTTGGCAAAATTGTAATGGTCACTCCGATAATAAAAACGATTAGGATCGTCAGGGTTATTGTAGGTGTAGTCCAACGCAAGATTTGTATACTCTTTATTGCAATTCTCAGATATTTTGTGCAAATCAGTACTCAATTTATCCGAGCCAATTATGTAAACATAATTCGGATCCGGATGTGCATCATCTTTTCTTCCAATCATATCAATATTCAAATCGCAAACGGTATTTTCCAAAGGAAAAACAGGAAATAACGAATACCATTCACTACCAAGCAATCCTTTTTCTTCACCGCTCACATTTAAAATTAAAATACTTCTTTTGGTTCCTTGACCTTCCTTCTTTGCCATTACGAATGCTTCAGCAAGTTCCAGTGTAGTCACCGTTCCGCTGCCATCATCATCAGCTCCATTATTGATATTGCCATTCACAATTCCAATATGATCATAATGTGCCGAGATAACCACAATCTCATTCTTGAGCACTGGGTCTGTTCCTTCTATAAAACACAAAACATTTTCGGCATCCAATTTTTCCGATTGCGGTTCCATGTGAAAAACCAAGTCTGAAGCGACTTTTTTGGTTTTTGTTTTAGACTTTTTGTCAATCTTTAAATTCAAATCTTCCACTTTAGATTTTGCAGAAATCAAAATGTCATTTGCCATTTCTGGTGAAATGAAAATAATAGGTATACGTTTATAGCCAACCTCAGGTTCCTCTGGTCGATCCAATCTCATTGGTGCTTGCTCCAACCAATACCTTACTCTCTTCAAATATTGATCGTAATACATATTAACGAATAGAATAGCCTTAGCTCCCTTTCTAGATGCAAGTTCAGCCTTCTGTTCCCAATCATCACTCCAACTGCTGGTGCTTTCATTTCCGGTGATAATATGAATTCCCTTTTTTGACGTCGGTTCGCCCATCAAACACATCACTACTTTTCCATTAACATCCAAGCCCTTATAATCACTGTATTTCACATCTTCAATTCCATAACCCGCAAATACAATTTGCTCCGCTTTCAAATCTCCAGCTTCATTACCGAAGAAATAAAAGTCTTCAATAAACTTGTACTTCTTGCCTTTTGAATCCGCAGATGAATTGAGATAACTTTCCTTTTTCAATGGATATTGCTGAAACCAAGACCCATTTACTATTGGCTGTAAACCAAGACTCTTGTAATAATCCGCTAAATATTGGGCGGCCTTCTTTTGACCCCGCTGCCCTGTCTCCCTGCCTTCATATTCATCTGATGCCAATACCTGCAAATGTTCTTTCAAACTTCCTGCTTTTATGGTATTGCTATACTTTATTGCTTCAGCTGAACCTACTTCTAACTTTTCTTCCGCAGGGCGCGCAGCCCTCTGACCAATCGCCAAATTTTGATCCACGTGAAAAATGAAGCAGAGAGCGAATACTCTAATAATTGATTTTCTCATATCTATACGCAAGCTATTTTTTCAACCCTATTCTGATGTCTTCCTCCTTCGAACTCTGTACCTAGAAACGTTACTGTCATCTGCATCGCTAACGATTCATCCACGAACCTTGCAGGAATACATAAAATATTCGCGTTGTTATGCTGCCTGGCCAATTTGGATATTTCATCCAACCAACAGATTGCAGCACGTATTCCTGCGTGTTTATTAGCAGACATTGCAACCCCGTTGGCGGATCCACAGATAAGAATACCCGGTTGCGATGTTTCTTCTACAGCTAAAGCCACACTATGAGCATAATCTGGATAGTCTACACTATCCGATGTCATTGTACCATGATCCTTAACCTCATAGTCCATCGCTTCTAAACTTTTCTTAAGTGCCTCCTTCAATTGATATCCGGCATGATCACATCCAATGTGTACTGATTTCATGTTCAATTTTTTGCATCACAAAAATATAACAGGCTCCACGTGAAATAACACCATTCATCACATCATCAGTGGTTTTAAACAAAACACACATTTTCCATTTCATAACGCGCTAATAACTTTATCAAAAGAAAAGTTGTAATACCGGATAATCGCGTTAAGGCAATTGGCTTATTCACAATTGCTCCTTTCTTTTCATTTTCTTTCATCTCTAAGTTAACTCCTCAATCAACAATTTAACCGAGAAATTAACGTATTACTTATCCCCTATATCACTTTTACAGTTGTGTTGGTAAACTCATTAAGACATTCATTACTAGATTTAAGAGATATGAATAACATGTTAAGTAAATTGTACCACTTATCTTGTCAAGCATTTGCATCATCCTTTTTACACAGAACTAACAGCTCTTATAATCTACTATTATTCTATCTTAAAGAAATATATTATTATGTTAGGTTGAAAAGAGTTACTCACTGATTCATTGAGTAGGGTAAAGTCATGGTTTGATTGGATTAGTTTTGTCTCATCAAATGAAAAGTTTTTTAGTCATATGTTTTCTGTTTTTGTTTTACGATGCAATCGCACAGGATAATTTTGTGCAATTCAAGTATGAGAACGGTGTGATTAGCAGCGAAGGGTTTATGAAGAATGGCAAACCTGATGGTTACTGGAAGGCTTATTACCCTGATGGTGGTTTAAAATCAGAGGGATTTAGAAAAGACTTTAAATTGGACTCCACGTGGAAATTCTTCAGGGAAGACTCAACTTTAGAGAGAATTATTCATTACAAAAATGATCTGAAGAATGGTCTGGAGCAGAATTTCAATGCAAAGGGTTTGCTTGCAGAAGAATTTTCAAATGTGAATGGTATCAAAAATGGAAAGGCAAAATATTTTTACGAAACAGGGGAATTGAAATTCATTGTGAACTTTGTCAATAACAAGGAAGAGGGCAAAGCCACTGAGTATGATGTGGATGGAAGGATTATCACGGAGGTTGTATACAAGAGCGGATTTATCTATGCTGAAGAAAGGATAAACAGATATGACTATGAGGGAAAAAGAACAGGAGTCTGGAAGGATCTTTATTCCGGTGGCGGTATTCAGGAAGAAGGAAATTGGACCAAGGGATTAAGAAATGGGGTTTTCAAATTCTTCGATAAAAAGGGTGAGCTGATAAAATTGGAAAAGTATGAAGATGGTTTGTTGGTGGTAGACGAAGCAGCAACTGCTATTCTTGATATACGCCAGGAGTATGATATTAATGGTAAAGTGAAAAGCAGTGGGGCCTACAGACAAGGAAAGAAGCAGGGAAACTTTACTGAATATGATAGCAACGGCAACGTAGTATCTGGTGCGTTATACGACAATGATGTCAAAATTGGTGAAGGAAGAATTGATAGTTTGGGACGAAGAATCGGGCCTTGGAAATTATTCTATATCGATGGAAAGATGCGTGCAGAAGGTGAATACGTCATGGGAAAAAAAGAAGGCCCTTGGACTTATTATCACGCGAATGGTAAGACCGAACAAAAAGGGGTTTATAAAGATGACCTTCCGACAGGACAATGGAAATGGTTTTTTGTGGATGGAACTCTTCACCGTGACGAATATTACAAGCGTGGAAAGGAAGATGGCCATGTCGTAGAATACGATTCATTAGGTAATGTAATTAACGAGGGTGACTATTCTCTTGGCGCAAAATCAGGACAATGGAAGCTGACTGTTAATGACCACACAGAAGAAGGAGAGTATGCTGATGGAGAAAGAAATGGTATCTGGACTTGGTACCATAAAACAGGTAATAAATCATTTCAGGGAGAATATCAGGTAGGCATTCCTATCGGTAAACATAAATACTGGTATGAAAATGGACAATTGCAAATGACTGGAGCATATGATGCTGGTGAAATGCAAGGAAGATGGGATTATTACGAACCTACTGGAGTGCTCATTCTGCAAATCGAATACGATAATGGTATTGTGACAAAAATCAACGGACAGAAGATACGCTTACCTGAAAATAAAGAAGAAAACTAACTATGCAACCGCTACTTGCGGAGATATTAAAACACCCTTCTGACCTCCTAGCAATAGCAAATCCAGATGACTTAAAAATCATCATGTGTAATGCTAATCTGGAGAGCTTTTTGGGTACAGGTAAGTCTGGATTTACTGGAACTACTATCTATGATCTTCTTGGAAAAAAGGTTCCCCGTGAAAAACTAAGATCCATCATTGAAAGACTAAAAAGCACAAATTTTTATCTGGATTCAGACTTTCAAATATTTTTTCATTTTATCAAATGTGAGGACGAAAATTGTTGTCTTATCAGGCTCAACAATCAGAACGTCAAAAGTGAAGATGACAAAGTAACTATCGCATTCGAAAAAAATCTTGCCGGTGTTTTCAGAACAACCAAGGAAGGCGTTATTCTATCTTGTAATACTGCAATGGCAAGAATTTTTGGAAAGAATGATCCCTCAACTTTGACCGGAAAAAATATCAAGGAATTCTACGAGAATCCGGATACTAGAAAGGAGTTAATGGTACAGCTTGAAGATAAAGGTGTACTCACAAATTATGAAATGATTATTCGCAGAGAAGATGGATCAAGGGCTTATTGTCTTGGTAATTCTTACTTGGAAAAAATCCCTGAACTAGGAGAGTTTATTAGCGGTACAATCATAGACGTGACGGAAAAAAGAGAGATGGAATTAGCCCTTCAAGATAGCGAACAACGATACAAAGCAATTGCCGCTGTCACTGATGAAGGTGTACTTTTCGCTAAAGATAATACTATCATTGATTTTAATGAACAATTCGCCAAAATGATTGGCTTTGGCGGAAGCATCGATTTATTAGGCACAGAATTAGGAGATTTTTTCAGTGCAACAGATTTGATGCGCATAAAAGCAAATGTCGAAATCTCTCCAGTAAATAAAACAGAAGTTCGTATCACCTCAAAAGATGGACGTAGCACCTTTCTTGAAATATCGGGTAGTTATTTACCATATAGGGGTTCAATGGTAATGGCCTTGGTTTCTTCTGATGTAACAGCAAGAAAAAAGGTGGAATTAGTCCTTCATCAGGGCGCGCTGCGATTCAGACATTTGCTGGAAAACTCACCCGGCGGAGTGGTTATTATAACCGATGGTAAGTTTGCTTATCTCAACAATGCGGCTTGTGAGCTCTTTGGGGTTAGCGATGAAGATGAGTTATATGGTGAAGATTTTATTGATTTCATCCCCCAAGAAATCGCCGATGATATTCAGAAGGACCTCAATGATATCCGAGATGGTTTTCAAATAGATTACAAGGAAACTCGCTTGCGTAAGCTGGATGGCTCAACGGTGGATGTTGGAATCAAATCAACACTCACTGTCTATGAGAGTAAGCCAGCGATACAGATTACATTGAATAATGTCACAGCAAAGAACCAACTTATTCAAGAGCAAATTAGAGTTCGTTTTATTGAGGAAATAAATTCTGCGCTAAAGGCAGAAATCAAAGAGCATAAAGCCACTCAAGAAAAGCTAGAGAAGCAGCAACGTGAAGCAGCCGAACAAAAGGCAAAGCTGGAATCAATATTCAATTCCACCGAAAACCTCATGATGTGGACCATCAACAGAGAATATGTCATCACAGGGATGAATAAAAACTTTGTCAATTGGATGTCAAGCTTCTTCAATGAGAAAGTTGTAATTGGAGATAATATTATGTCAGTGCTTCAGCAACACCTGGATCGCGATTTTTATCAGGGACAGCTGGATGCCTTTGCTAATGGATTTAAAGGAAGACCGCAGCAATTTGAATTCGCATTGAGGAACAAAGAAGAGCACACCATGTGGCTGCAAGCTTTCATTAATCCTGTAAATATGGAAGGCCACTTGGAAGAGCTATCTTGTTTGCTCTATGACAATACTGAAAGAAAAGAGATGGATCGTCGTGTTCGCGATTCACTCAAAGAGAAGGAAGTGTTGCTCCAAGAGGTGCATCATAGGGTGAAGAATAACCTCCAAGTTATTTCCAGTATACTTAGTCTTCAATCATCTTATGTTGATGATCCTAGAACATTAGAGGTTTTACGCGAAAGTCAGCAAAGAATTAAGAGCATGTCTTTCATTCACGAAACGATATACCGAACTGCTGATTTCAGTAAGCTAGAATTCACAGACTACGTGCGAACTATAGTCAGCAATCTTGTTCAAAGTTACCGCTCAGGAAATGAATCAGTGCAGCTCATATCGGAGATGGACGAGGTTGTTCTCAATTTAGATCAGTCAATACCATGCGGTTTGATCATCAATGAGCTAGTGAGCAATTCACTGAAATATGCTTTCAAGAAAAAGGGAAAGGGAAAATTGACAGTTGGACTTCATCAAAAGGGAGAAGAGATAATCCTATTGGTGAAAGACGATGGAGTGGGACTCCCCAAAGACTTCGGATACGAAAAAACAAATTCCCTAGGTATTCAATTGGTATACGCTCTCCTTGAGCAACTTGATGCTACAATGGAGATTTCTAATAAGAAGGGAGCAGAATTTTTGATCACATTTCATAGGAAATAGCGAATATTGCCGTAAATTAGTTTAGGTAAGTTTCTAAATTTTATATCAAATGGCAATTAATATCCTAGTCGTAGAAGACGAAAGCATTGTTCGAAAAGATATCGAACGTAGTTTAGAAAAGCTTGGTTACCAAGTCGTGGGTCATGCGGACAATGGTGAGAAAGCCCTAGAGCTAGCGCGCACACTGCGTCCCGATCTCGCCCTTATGGATATTCAGATTAAAGGTAATATGACGGGTATTGACACCGCGGAAGCCATCAAACAGGAAATGGATATTCCGGTGATTTACCTCACCGCATTTGCAGATGAGCCAACTTTGAATAAGGCAAAACTTACTGAGCCACACGGCTACATCCTCAAGCCATTCAAAGAAATCGATTTACACACAACGATCGAAATGGCTATTCACAAGCACGGTAAGGAGCGTGAGGTGAAAGTTGAAAATGAACTTCTAAAATCCCTTACAAACTTTAAATCTTCTGCCTCTTATCTTTTTATCAAGCATCAATCAAAACTTGTCAAAGTGAATACAGCTGATGTCTATTATGTTGAGGCATTGAAAGATTATATGCAAATTGTGACAGCGGATATTAAGTATACCATTCATGCTACAATGAAAGACATCGAACGGAAATTGCCGAAAACAGTTTTTCAGCGTCTGCACCGATCTTTTATTGTCAATATGGATAAGATTTCCGCAATTTCAGGCACAGACGTTATCATCGCAGATTTAAATAAGGAAATACCGGTCGGAGGTAACTACAGAGATGAGTTCGGCGAAAGAATTAATATTCTTTAAACGTAATTTATCTCAAAAGAAATACTTCACCGAACTTTCTTTTGATCAATACATCTGTACCATTACGGATGTCCATTACCCAAGAATAAAGACCATCTTGTGACATTCCTCCGTTGAATGTTCCGTCCCACCCTTGCGTGGTATCCGTTGTAGAGAATACTTCTATTCCCCATCTATCGTATATCTTTAATTCGTAGTAGGTAATGTCAAATCCAGTTATTACAGGGATGAAAATTTCATTGTGTCCATTCACATCTGGCGTGAATGTATTTGGCACAAATACAAGCATGGTTGGATTGATAACAACGCTTGTGTTTGCTGTGTCGACACAACCAAATGTGTTGCGGACATATTGTGTTATGACATATTCGCCATGCTCATTATAGAAATGACTTCCGTTTTCAAATGTATCAGAACTACCGTCGCCAAAGTCGTAATACCAGCTGGTCACATCTTCACTTGAAGTGTTTGTGATTTCTACAATTGGCTCATCTGTTGATGCTTCGTTGTTGTTCGAGAATCCGGCAACTGGCGCAGGATACATGGTTACGGCGTTAGAAACCGTAGTGTCAAGAGTGCAACCGTGGTCGGTGGTTAGCACCAGTTGAATATCAAAGGACCCCGCGCTATTTATCAAATAGGTTGGATTTTGCTCGCCAGAAATAAACTCGCCATCCAGATACCATTGCCACTGCGATAAATTTGATGGCACATCTACCGAGCTGAGGTCAATAATCTGAAAAGGAACACCCGCACACATCTGTTCAGGATCACAAACAAAGTCCGGTTGTGGTAATGGATATATTGTTAGTGAATCACGCACTTCTGTGATACATCCCATATTGCTAATCGCTGTAAAAATGATTTCATATGTGCCAAGCTGAGCATAAAGATTATCAGCATCCACTCCGCTCTCACCTGGGCTGCCATCACCGAATTGCCATTCATTTGAGACAACACCACCATAAGGAATAGTAACATCAGCATGAAACTCAGACTCTACATCGAAACAGCCAACGCTATGTGATATGTCTACCACGGGAGCTGGCCTCACTTGAATGTTGTTCGTTACGCTATCTCTACAACCAAAATTGCTTATGACGGTGAGTGTAACTGGAATTTCGCCATAGCCCTCAAATGAATACTCAAACCCACCAGTGGTGTCTATCGTTTGCCCCTCGGTTGACCAAAGCCAAGTAACCATGCTATCAGCGGCAATGGTACTCAGATCCTGAAACGCTTGTAATGTGTGTTGACAAGCAATCTGCGGAGTAAATAGAGGTATTGGCACCGCATGGACTTCTACAGTGCTGTCAATGCCAGCAATACAACCCGCGTCGGAAATCATAGATACGCTGAAATTATAGTTCCCGATTTGCGGAAAAAGCACAGGCCCCGGATTAAAGTTATTGTCTGATCCAGCCACTCCAAAATTCCAGTTCGTTTCTGAAATATTTCCTTCAGGTATTGTAGTTAGATTATTGATGTCAAGCCCTTCATTCAAACATGTATAGTTAAACTCAATTGCCGCAATCGGTAATGGATTAATTCTTAAATCTGATGAGTCGCTTGA